>Ga0209515_10004360_pt1 | contig 19199 bp, 14 predicted proteins | sample Subgroupgradi54m_FD_187454 | JGI IMG/M metagenome (GOLD analysis project Ga0209515, IMG submission 187454) | Subsurface groundwater microbial communities from S. Glens Falls, New York, USA - GMW60B uncontaminated upgradient, 5.4 m (SPAdes)... ...
AAGTAAGATAAGGCTAGAGATATAAAAGAAATAAATAATGGCAAATAAAACTCTCTGAATTTTTTGTATTTTAACAAATAAATTAGCATTAATAATAAAATAAATATAACAGCTTTATAATCAAAGAACCCCAATAAAAATAAAGGAATAAAAGAAATATATTTGTATATATTATGTTTGATGAAAAAATATAATGTTAATAAAACTAAAGGTATTGTTATCGTAAATTTAGTATAAGAACCAAAGTTGTAAACAAATGTAGAAGAGAGCAATATGAATACCAAAGTTAAATTAATCTCTCGGTCCTCTATTTCTAATTTTTTAAGTAATAAATAAAACAAAATAAGGGTAATCAAACCAAAAATTATAGGAAGAATGCTTAACAAAATTTTAACGTCAAAAAATTTATTCAATAGTAAAAGTACATAAATTGGCCCAAGGTCATATGTAAATGGTCTTCCGCCATAACTTAAATCATCATATTTAGGAATATTATCATGTGCTAGATTTACAATTCTTTCATAAAAATAACTTTGGTCTCCAAGTCTAGAATCGTAAGTTCTTAATAAATTTGGTAATAAAAGAAATACACCTCCTAAAATTACAATTATAATTAATTTAACATTTAAATTCATAGACATCCTCTCTTATAATTTTGAAACAATTATCTTCTTTAATTTGATTTTTATTTACTCCGTATTTTTCCACGAGATTATCTGGAAAATAAACATAATTAATATTGTATTTTTTAATTAATTCTATTCTTTTAAATTGAAAAGCACTTTTATATATTAGATCAATGTCATCTAATCTTTCTTTTACATTAGGAGCAAGTAAAAAATTATCATCAGCTACATTCTTTCTTTCTCCAAAATAAGTTAATAAATTTCCTAAATCAAAAGGGACTAAAGCAACTGAATTTTCAGGAGTATTATCTTTAAACCAGCTAAAAACTTTGATTTCCGGATTATAGTTTGGGAGGGATATTGCCAATAATACAGAAGGGATAACTAAAAGACTTATGGTTAATACAAATAAAATTATATTAAAGTACTTCTTAAATTTCAAAAATTTTGTCAAGCTAAAATAATAATAAATATTAGATAAAGATTTCGAAGATGCAATAACTAAAGGTAAGCTAATAAATAAAATCCCTATTTGCATATTAATTAATTTTAATGACATTAATAATAAAGTTGAAAGAATAAAAGACGATAATAAAATTATATTGCTTTCTTTTTTCTTGAATAAACCAAAATAAATGCCTATAACCCCAAAGATTAATGGAAGTACTCCAATTAAATATAACGCTTCTAATATATTAAATGTTTGAAAATAAGTTGAAAATAAATTTGATGGAATGTTTTGCCATATTAGATTTGTGCCATATCTTAATAAAGCGTTTTTATATAAAAAGAAGTTTATAATAGCTATAACAAACAAGGAGAAAGATAAAGCTTCTTTTTTTAATTTATTTATATTAATGGATTCTGTATTTAATAAAATCAAATAAAATATTAAAGAAAAAAGAAACAATATTGAAATGGGGTGTATTAATGGAAGCAAAAATGAGAGTATTATAAATAAAACAAAATATTTTTTCTTTTCTAAGTTTAATATGGATAAGATCATTAAAAGTATAATTGGAATAACTAAACTATAAACAGAAATTTGATTTATAGTAGTTTTTATTTCAATTGGAATAAATGCTGCGAATAAAGCTGCGAATAAAGCTGCAATATCATTCTCAGATATTTTTTTTGAGATCAAATAAACTATAATCACGATTAAAGAACTTAATAAAGCCGGGATTATTTTTTCATAACCTGGAATAAATGAAAAAGCCGCTAAAAAATAATTAAATACTTGTGGATAGATTATCTTCCTTCCGCCATAACTTAAATCATCGTAAGTTAAAGGGGTTTTTGTATTTATTATATGATGCGTAAGTCTTAAATTAAAATAAGAATCATCATTTGAAAAGCTTGAATTTGTAAATGATATATATAATCTAAAAAATAAAGTTAATAAAAAAATTACAGTTAATATTAGTTTTGAATTAATTTTCATTTGTGTTTATACTCTTAAATTGTTTAAACTTTTCTTTTAGATCATTCTCAACAATATCAAAATAATCATAAAATTTTTGAGTTATTTTTACTAGTCTAGTTCTTCCAGATTTTTCTGAGGTTATAAATTCAAGTTGATGCAGATTTTTAATGTGTTCATAAGCAGTATTTCCTCTCATTTTAATAATTAAACTTTGTAAAACAGGTTGCTTTAACGCTATTAAAGCCAAGGTTTCTTGAGTCGGTTTGTCTAATTCTGTATCCTTTAATAATGTAGTTGTTAAGTGCATATGTTCTTTTTTTATATTTAATTTATATTTATTACCTTGTGGGATTATTTCTAAAGAAGTATCTCTATTTTTATAATCTTCAATTAATTCATTAATTCCTTGTAAAACTATTTCATTTGATAAATTAGCTAGATTCCCTATTTCTTCAATTGTTAAAAATTTGCCTGTTGTAAATAATACAGCTTCCACTTGATGTTTGATATCTTGCATAGAATTACAGATAGAATCTGATTTTTAAATGTTATTATATTTAAAAATTAGGGTTTATTATTTTTTAACAATTTCAGATATCGGTTTACTTCAATTGAGGAAATCTCTTTAGAAAAGTAATATTCAATTTTTCTTAATATCTTTTTTCTGAATAGATAAGTGTTTGCATAAATAATGTAAGTAAATGAGCCTTGGATACTTTCATAAAATTGATCATAATTAGCTAATCTTATTAAATATAATTTGTAAAATTTATTTAGTCCGAATAAAATATTTTTTCTATTGAACTTTTTTAATAATTTGTAATAATAAAAAATTCTAAATCCTAAAAAAGGAATTCCTTTTCCAATTGGAATTATTCTAGATTTATCTTGATGTAACTCGATATTTAATTTTTCTTTTAGGAAATTATTGATTTTCTCTTTAATTATAAACAATTCCTCTTTAGAATTACTTAAAATCACAAAATCATCAACATACCTAATATAACATTTTATCCTCAGTTCATATTTAACAAAATAATCTAACTCATTTAAGTAAACATTAGCAAAAAATTGAGATGTTAGATTACCTAAAGGCATTCCTATATTAACCTCACCTTCTTGATAATTATCCAAAATTTTTTTAATTAACCAAATTGTCTTATTACATTTAACCCTTTTCTTTAGTATGTTTAATAAAATATCATGACTAATAGTTTCAAAATAATGCTTTATATCTGCTTTTAAAACATAACCTTTTATTTTATTATTATTAAACCATTCATTTAATTTTCCATTTTTAGAAAGTTTTCTTTTAAATACATCAAACCTTTTAAGTGCTGCTAAGGTTCCTTTCCCTTTTCTATTTGCATATGAATCATAAATAAAAATTTTATCAAAAATTGATTCTAATATTCTAACTAAAGCATGATGAACAACTCTATCCTCAAAACTAGATTTAGAGATTTTTCTGGTCTTTGGATCTTTTACAATAAAAGTCTCAAGAGGTTTAGGATTATAAGAATGAAATAATAAATTAATTCTTAATTGTAAAAGATTGTTTGCCAGATCTTCTTCAAATTCCTTAACATAATGCATCTTTGATTTGCCTTTTCTAGCTTTTCTATAAGCTAGATAAAGGTTCTCGTAAGAACAAATTTTATCATACAAGCGGTTATAAGTTCTCATCTAAAAAGTCTTAGCAACCAGGGCTATTCCAAGAGCATAACCGTTCCTGTTGTTACCATGATTGTTGCCATTAACATTCAACCTGTGATCTAAGTTCCTATTGGAATTCAAGGCGGAACAGATATGTAGCTCATTAATTAAAAATAAACACCATCATTTCATATTTCCTAACTAGAGTACTTAATGTCATGATTGAATTTTATGGCTTTCTTTAGAAAGCGCTATTAATAAGCATGTAGCCCTAGTTTAGCTATTATTGCTAACTAAGACAAAAAAAGAAAATTAAAAGAATTAATAAATTTATTTATTTCCACTGGAAAAATTTTTGTGACGTACCCCAAGAGCATAACCGCCCCTGCTGCCACCAAGATAGTCGCCATCAACAACCAACCTGCGACCCAAGTCCCAATAGGAACCCAAGGCGGAAACTCTTGTTAAATTTTTATCAACGGATTTAAAACTCCATAAGTATGGTTTAATTTTAAAAGTATCTGCAACTTGTGCTAGTTTATCAGCACCTTCTTCTCCAGCTAAAGCAATTACAAATGGATTTTTAGCTAATTCCAGAGAAGTCATTGATTCTAATTTAAATCCATATTGAAGAGTCTTTACATTTGAGTCGTTTTCTCCCAATTTCTTTACTAGTTCACTTTCATCCATAAAAGGCGTTCCGCTTCTTGTTTCAGGATTATCTTGAATGTAAATTAACTTTGGTGTATATAATATCCCTGTAAACCCCCATAACCACATATCTTTTATTATTTTTTTAATATCATTAAATTCTGGTTCTTTCCCTTCTTTATCATTAATAAAAGCCTGATAAACTAAAGAAGCTGTTTCAGACATAGTTGGAGAATTTAAACCATCTTTTTCTATTAATTCTTTTAAATTTGAATACTTATTCGGACCATAAGCTGGATGAATAAATGTAAGATTAGTATCTTTGTGTAAAACGTCTATCTCAGTTTTTCCTTTTCTTATTTCATAATTTTGTTCTTTCATTTTTAATTTACCTCTAGAATTAGTAAAATTAACTAGTTTATAAAGCTTTCGTTTCTATACTACTTTAAAGTGGTTATATTGGGAACCTTAAGATAGCTCCAATTCCACCTAATTGTTTAAATTGCATTCCTTCTTTAGTTTCATTAGAAATAATTTCAATATGAGTGCTTTTAGCATCTGCTAGATTTTCAAATTCTGTTAATTCTTCTTCGTTTAAATCTTCTGATAATAACAAAGTATCAACTGCCCCATATTCCAAAGCTCTTTTAGTTTTTTCTTTGTTATAAGTAACTTTATTAGGATCTTTGCCCATCATATTAAAATATTTTTCAAGCAATTGTTTCTCTTTTATTATAGTTTCTTCTGCTAATAGGTCATGACTTTTATCAACTAACTCATGTAACCCAACTTCACCAGTGTAACCTAGATCTTTAGTTCCAATAACTTTTTTCTTAACTTCATTATTTAGATAGTCTCCTCTTAAAAAAGTTTCTTTTGTAGGACCAGGACCACCGATTAAAATTCCTTTTAATTCTTTATTTCCATAAAATTCTTTGTTTGCAATTTCAGCTATTCTTTTATAAAATTCATGAGCAGCTTCTTCTCTTAACCTTGCAAATCTCTGAGCTGAATTATGGACAATTAAACCATTAGCTATAAAATTCTGGTTTTTAACTGAGATATCAACCATTTTTGCAGGTTCATTAATTATTTCTATTTTATTTATTTTTACAGGAAGTAAATTAGAATTATATATCTTAAATAATTTATTGTATAAATTTTTATTTTTTATTTTATCAAGAATTTTATTCTTAAAGGCTACTTTGCTAATCATTCCTTTATTATTAAGAAAATTAGAGGATCTCAAATCATCTAATTCAATTTTGTAATCTATTAAATTTTTTTTGATTTTTAAACCCAAAGGTAAAATCTGCCTAACCATGCTCCTATAAGTCATGTTTTTTAATAATTTTTTAAGTCTCTTATTTTTTTTATTTGAAGAAAATCCTATAAACTTGTCAAAATTAATCATAGATTCTCTTTCACTTATCCTTAATTTAAATATGGGTTTTTTGGAATATGGGTTATTTCTGTTATCCCATTTTGCTATGGATGAGATTATAGAAAATCTTAATAGAGAAAGTTGTATTTGTTTAATTAAATGCTCATTAGTTATCCCAATTCCCAATTCTCCTCCTTTTGAAATATAACCCTCTGCATCGTATAAACCTCTTAAAAACTTAGCTACAATTTTATTATTGGATCTAAGAATTTTATTTGGTATCTCTTGTTTGATTTTTTTTTGAGTCTCTGGAAATTCTTCTTTAATAAATCTGACTAAAGGCCTACTTATAAACCTGACTTGGTGATAATTCTTTTTCTCTCTAAACCTATAACTAGGATTTAAATTAAAGAATTTACCAAATTTATTTTTATAGTACAAAGCGACTTGTTGATTTTGCTCTGAAAAAGTTATTCTATCTTCTTCAAAGTTTCCATCACCCATAAAATAACCTAAAAATTGTGCTAAATCCGAGTTTAATTCTCTAGGGATTTTAACTGCGATACCCATATAAAAAAATGGTTTTGTATATCTCTTTAAAAATTCTTTAAAGTTTAATCCAAAATACTCGCAAGTTCTATAAAGTGATTGCGCAGAAGGATTTAATCTGCCTATCTCATAATAAGAAATTGCTGTTTGAGTTAAGCCAACTTTTCTAGCCATCTCTCTTTGCAATAAATTTAATTCTCTTCTTTTTCTGATAAGTAGATTTCTACCTTGTTCATTTAGAACAAAAGAATTATAATATTTTCTCACATCAAATTTTTGTTTTACGCCGTTTATACTTATCTTTTCCGGCATCAATAAATAATCACCAACTCTTAAATCTTCGGCTGGTTTTTCTTTAAATTTTTGATTTTCAAAAACATAAAATATATGATCCTTAGAACATTCATTTATCAAAATAGGGTGTATTGTTTTTATCTTGTATACTTTATCTTTGTTAACAAACCACTTGTCTAAAATATTCGACTTTTTCAAAGAAAGGTTATTTAAAGAAGCGCTTTTAACAATGTGTGATCTACTTAATTCTTCAATTTTTAATATTTCTCCAGATTCAATTTGTACTAATGTCCCGAAGGTGTTACATTGTCCCCCGGCTTTTATTTTCCCCGGAACACCAGAAGTTAAATTCGCTATTTCTGTAATTAAAGTTCCTCTTAATAACCCCACATTCCCTTCTCGATTATCTAAAACAATTAAACCATAAATCTCTTTAGTTTCAAGCTGTTCTATTAAAATATCCAAAACAAATATCTGGTCACATCTATACAATCTAGTTTGTATTGGCACAGGTGGTTCTATACTCCAAACCTTTAGATCTGTTTGAGATTCTCTCTCAGAAGCATTTCCTGCAAAAACAGCCAATCCATTAGCAGGAGTTTTTTTATACAACCTTAAATGCCTTATTGCTTTTTCCAAGCTATCAATGACATGCAATCTCGTTGTTTTATCTTTAATATTTTCAGCTGTTCCTTGTTCTTCCTGCAAATGCTGAATTATTTTAATTAATTCGTAACCTGCAGGAACATAGACAGAAACCAATTCAGTATGTCTTCCTCTGATACTTTCTAATTCTTTTAGAAATTTCCTTAATTTTTGTCTATTTTTAACATCCATCTTATTGTTTCTTAAAATGTATTAAAAAATCTTTTGTTGATAAGGGGGTTATATTCGCGATCATATTTTTATTCCAATTTCTAGTTACTTCTATGGGAAACCTTATAAACCAATTTCTACCATCAAAATTAGCTGCTCTTTCAAATTTAAATCTTATTTTTTCTTTCATTGCATCTATCATTAACATTATTTGATCTAGTTTCATTGCTTGTTCTCCATTCAAACGTTCTCTTCCACATTTTTCACATTTATAAACTTCTAAATGCAAAGTTATTTGGGATTCTGCTAAATCTAAATCTGTAATGATTTTTTTCATTTCAATGTTACATTTTGGACAATGAAGCTGGTTTTTAAAAGCATTCTTACTTATTCTTATTTTAACTTTTTCATTAGTTAAATCTTGTAATCTAACATTTTCATAATTTTCATCTAACATTTTCATTTTCCTCCTCTCTTAAAAAGTTTTATTTGCCATTCTGAACTTGGATAAGCGGTTATAATATCTGCAATCCCTTTTTCATAAGTGAAAATCACTGTTATAAATCTATTAAATTTTGTTATTGCTAGGTATCTTCCATCTTTTGTTTTTCTAACATAAGGTTTTGATAATAAACCATTTTTTATTTCATAAAATATTACTCCGTGTTTTTTATATATTTTATATTCAACTTTTTTATCTATTTGTACCTCTTTTACTAACATTTAAATCACGTATGAATTTAGTACGAATATATATTTAAATGTTTCGTTTTTAAAATTTTATCTCAAATTTATCTGAAAAGTTTATATTTTTAGCATTACATACTGATTTTAAGTCGCCCAAAACATGTTTTAATTTAGCATGACTATCTTTTTCTAAGGTTAATTCTATTTCTTGCTTTAAAGATTTATTGTTTTTAGTTTTAAACGCACGAACTTCTTTAATAATATTAATCATCAAGTCACAGACTTCTTCTGCTTTTTCATTATATAATTTTTTATCATATTTTGGCCAAGAACTTATATGAATACTTTTAAAGTTTTCTTTTTTAACAAAATAATAATGATAAATTTCTTCTGTTACGTGAGGCATTATAGGAGAAAACAATTTTAAAATTGTTATTAAAGAATAATTTAATGTATATTGGGCAGATAATTTAGCTTCTTTACCTCTTAAATTTTCATTGTATAACCTATCTTTGACAATCTCTAAATAATAATCACAAAACACATTCCAAAAAAAGTTTTCAATCTCAGATTTTGCTTTTGAGTATTCATATTTTTCAAAACTTTCTGTACAAATTTTAACAACATTATTTAATTTTGATAATAAACAAGAATCAACTAAGTCTAGTTTCCTTGGAATTTCATTTTTATAATCTTTTAAATTCATTAAAATTAACTTGCTTGCATTAAATAATTTGATTATCGTTCTTTTTCCTGTAATTAAATCTTTTTCTTGGTAATCTGTATCTTCTCCAAGTTTAGAACTAGAAGCCCAAAATCTTAATGCATCAGCACCATATTTACCTAGAACTTCTTTTGGTTCTATAGCATTTCCCTTGCTTTTAGACATTTTTTCCCCTTCTAATGTAACAAAACCAGAGATCATAACATCATTCCAAGGATTTTTTAAAAAATGAATATTATTTTTAAAAACAGTATTAAAAAGCCAAAAAGTAATAATTTCACTTGCTTGCGGCCTTAAAGACATTGGAAATAAATCTTTATGAATATTTTTTGGCATTAAATTTATAGCAATTTGAGGTGTCATTGAGCTAGTAAACCACGTATTAAGAACATCTTTTTCTGGTTCAAATTCATTACTTCCACAAACACAATTTTTATTTGGTTTATTTTGCAAAGGATCTACTGGCAAGTCTTCTTCACTAGCTAAAATTTCTCTATCACATTTCTTACAATACCAAACAGGAATAGGAACTCCAAAATATCTTTGATTTGAAATTAACCAATCCCATTGCAGCCCTTTAACCCAGTTATCATATCTTGTTTTCATGAATTTAGGATACCAATTTAATTTATTTCCCCATTTCAGCATATCTTTTTTTAAGTCCAAATACTTTACAAACCATTGCTTGCTTTTTACAAATTCTATTTCAGTATCACATCTTTCATGAACATTAACAAAATGTTTTATCTTTTCTTGTCTTATTAATAAATTATTTTTTTTTAAATCTTCTAAAATTGCCTTTCTTGCTTCTTTAATCCTCATTCCTTTATAATTATCAGAAATCATTAAACCTTCTGGTGAAATAGCCTCTTTTATTGGCAAATTATATTGTTTTTGCCATTCCATATCTGTTTGATCTCCAAAAGTACAACACATAACAATTCCAGATCCTTTTTTTGGATTTACTCTAATATCTTCCATTATTGGAACTTCAAAATTAAATAAAGGAACTTTAGCTTTTTTATTTTTATATTTTTTAAATCTGTTATCATTTGGATTGTAAAATAAAGCAACGCATGCTGGAACTAATTCAGGTCTTGTTGTTGCAATTTCTAAATTTTCTTTTCCTACTTTGAAAATTATTGTATTAAAAGTTGATTCAAATTGTTTGTCTTTTACTTCTACCTGTGCAACACCTGTTCTGCATTCAGGACACCACATAGACGGAGCATCTTTTCTATAAGCTCTTTTTTTACCGTATAAATCCAAAAAACTCCATTGGCTAATTTTTCTAGAATGATCATTAATTGTAGAATAATAAATGTTAAAATCTGAGCTTAATCCAATATCTTTCCAACCTTTTACAAAATCTGGCAATTCTTTTTTTAAAAATTCAATGCAAATTTTTATGAATTCTTCTCTTGAGAAATTTTTTGCTTTAATTCCTTTAGTTTTTTCAACAAGCCTTTCTGTTGGTAATCCATTATCATCTGTTCCAAATGGGTAAAATATATTTTTTCCCTGCATTCTTTTATAACGTGCAATAAAATCTGTATGTGAATAACTAAAAACATGTCCAATATGCATTTTCCCAGAAACAGTTGGTGGCGGAGTATCTATAGAAAAAATTTCTTTCTTTGAATTTTGGTCAAATTTGTAGATTTTTTCTTTTTCCCAATATTTCTGCCATTTTTCTTCAACTTCTTTGATATTATAATCTTGAGGTAATTGCATAATCTTAATGCTTCTAAACAGTATTTAAAGATTTTTAATAAAGTTTAAAAAGTAATCATTTTACAATAATCGTGATGGGCCCGTAGCTCAGACTGGGAGAGCACATGGCTGAAGTTTTAAGTAGAAACCATGGGGTCAGGGGTTCAAATCCCCTCGAGCCCATTAATATTTATAGCATATTTATATTTATGGATATGTTTAGGGTTTAGGAAAGAAATCGTAGAATTCCATAAACTCAAATTTTTTAAACCGCTCAACTGCACTTTGTAAACAAAAGAGTATCTTCCAAATCTTTTATCATATCCTCTTGATAGACCATACCAAAGAGAGAATCCTTTCTTTTTTAAATATATTGCAATTCGCCGAATTAATTTTTCATTTTTAACTGTTATACTGATAACAGGATAATAAGGAATTAACCTATATCTTTTCTTTAAGGAAATTGAACCGTCAGTGTCCACCAATCCTCTCAAAAACTTATTTGTATATCTTTCTTCTCTAAAAATCCATTTAGGGATAGAAATTTTAGTTTTATACTTATAGAAACCCTGTTTTTTAATAAAATTAACTATTGTTCTTGATCTAACGCGAACATATCTCGCATTTTTATTAGTTGCAATTATTATTTTCGGATCTAAACCAAACAAGGATTTGAATAGTGGCAAAATGTGTTTTATATGATATTCCTCATCATCTACCATGTGACCTGTAATTGAAACTGTATAATCGTGGTCTTTTTTAAAATTTACATAACCGTCTCCTGCAAGTATACCTATAAATTCTGCAAGTTTTTCTGAGTTATGTTTTGGTATGATAATTCCTCTTTTCATATCTAGCTTTTTATTGCTCCGCATAACAATATTAATACATTCTTATTTATAAACACTCGTAGCGTAGTTGTCCTATGGACCAGTATACTAAAGTATATACTTTAAATCGTTAACTTTAAATAAAAGAAATTATTCGCATTAGCATGGTGAAAGGTAAAAAAGGAGCTTTAGAACTTTCTGTTAATACTATTGTTGTTATTGTTATTGGAGTTACTTTGTTAACTCTAGGTTTAGTTTTCGTAAGAGGCATTATAACTAAGGCAAATGATTTAAGCGATAAAGCATTTGAAGATGCAAATACTCAACTAGATTCTTTAGGTGGAAATATAAATGAATTTGTTACAGTGTCGCCTGAGACAGTAAGGGTAAATGCTGGAGACACTTCAGGATTTGTTGTTTTAATAAAAAACGTTGAATCAGCATCTTATAATAATATTATGGCTAATGTTAAAACTTCTGCAGATGCATTAACAAATAATGTAAAATGTGAGTTTTTAGATGGAAGTGAAACAAAAAGTGTTAAAAGTCCTCTTGGTTCAGGGGCACAAGATAGAATTAAGATAAGAGTAAAAACAAGTAAATCTTCTATAGGTTCTTTTGGATGTGAATTTAGTTTAAGCGGTGGAGGAATAGAGCAAAGCACTTATTCTACAAGAAGAGATATTGAGATTATTGCGAAATAATAAAACATATAAATTAAGTTAATCCTTTAATTCTATGAAGTTTCTATTATGTGGGTGTTTTCATGGAAAAGTTCCTAAAAAATTATTTAATGTTATTAAAAAAGAAAAACCAGACTTAATTATTTCTACAGGAGATTATGGAGATGGTAAGTTTTTAAGAAAATGGGAATTTAAACATTGGAAAAATATAGAAAAATTGATTTTATCTGGAGATTATAAAAAAGTAGATAGGTATTATAATACAAAAGAAAATTTAAAATATGCAAAAAAAGATTTAGAAACTGCCAAAACAGTATTGAATAAGCTAAAGAAAATTAAAAATAAATTGTACTATACTTACGGAAATCACGATGGATATTCTATAAAATTATTAAAAAGTTTCAGTAAAAAAAACTTTAAATTCATTCCAAAAGGCAAAATTAAGTTCAAAGATTATACTTTAATATTTCATGGGGGTTATCGTGGAACTTATGGAAAACCTTATATGATTGATTGGAAAAATGCAAATGAAAAACATAAAAATTCAGTTAAAAAAAGAATTTTAGAAATAAATAAAGATTTGAACACCTTATTTAGTAAAAAAGATAAAGATATTATTTTTGTCACACATGACCCGCCTTATGGAACCAAATTAGATATTTTAAAGAAAGATTTGGATAAAATGAATAGATATAAACATATTGGCGATGATATTTATACTAAATTTGATAAAAAATTTCAACCTTTAGTTCATATTTGTTCACATATGCATGAAAATCAAGGTTATGATAAAATTGGAAAAACTTTAGTTGTTAATTCCGGAGCACTTTTAGAAAGTAAATTTGCTTTACTAGAATTAAAAAAGAATAAGATTAAAAATTTGAAGTTTTATAAATAATTATTACTCATATGCTTTTATGATTTTTAAAGACTCATCAACCCAAAAAATTTCTTTATTCAAACTTGCATCGAATCCTAATATATTTTCTAAGTTATCCATAATACATCCAAGATAAATTGGTATTTAAAGTTTTTGGTTAAGTTTTTAAATTACTTTCAATTCTCTAATGTATGTTAAAACTATATAATACATTAAAAAGAAAAAAAGAGAAATTTATTCCTCTTAATGGTAAACATGTAAAATTCTTTGTATGTGGTCCTACTGTTTATGATTATTCACATATAGGTCATGCCAAAACCTATATCCAATTTGATGTTATTGTAAAATATTTAAGATTTAAAAAATATAATGTTTTTTACTTACAAAATATTACAGATATAGATGATAAAATAATTAATAGAGCAAAGGAATTGAATAAAACACCAATAGAACTAGCATATGAAAACGAAAAATATTATTATGAAGATATGAAAAATCTAAGAGTTAATTCTATAAATAAATATGCAAGAGCAACAGATTACATAAATGAAATTGTTTCTCAGGTTCAAAGATTAATTAAGCTAGGATATGCTTACAAAATTAAAGACGGTTATTATTTTGACTTAAGCAAATTTCCTGCATATGGTAAACTTTCAGGAAGAACAACTTTAGAAGCTGAAGACTCTGTTTCTAGAATAGATGACAGCAAAGAAAAAAGAAATAAAGGAGATTTTTGCTTATGGAAATTTCATAAAGAAGGTGAACCTTATTGGAATTCTGAAATTGGAATGGGAAGGCCGGGTTGGCACATAGAAGACACAGCAATAACTGAAAAAGAATTAGGACAACAATATGATATTCACGGAGGAGCACGAGATTTAATCTTCCCACATCATGAAGCAGAGATAGCTCAAATGGAAGCTATAACAAAGATGCCTTTAGTAAAATGCTGGATGCATATAGGATTTCTAAATGTAAGAGACGAAAAAATGTCAAAAAGCTTAGGAAATTTTATTACAATCAGAGACGCCTTAAAAGATTATTCACCAGAGGCATTAAGATTATTTTTTATAAGTACACATTACAGAAGTCCAATTAATTTCAATGAAAAAAGCTTAGAACAAGCAAAATCAAATTTAAATAAAATAAAAAGTTTTTTGATTAATTTAAAAGATGAAGATGGAAAGGATATAACAAAAGTGATTATTAATTTAAAGAAAGACTTTATTACAAATATGGATGATGATTTTAACACTCCAAGAGCACTAGCTTCTATTTTTATTTTTATGAATAAAGCAAACAAATTAAAGATAAATAAAAAAAGTGTTAAAAAAATAAAGGAATTTTTTAATGATATAAATAAAGTTTTTGATATTTTAATAATAGAGGAAGAAATTCCTAAAGAAATTATTAAATTAGCCGAAGAAAGAAAAAAAGCCAGGAAAAATAAAGATTGGGCATTATCAGATAGTTTACGAAATAAAATTAAATCTAAGGGTTATTTAATTGAGGACACTGATTCTGGGTATATATTAAAAAAGAGATAATTACTTATTTATTGAGTCTTTTAACTTATTTATTAAGTCTTTTAACTTATTTATTAAGTCTTTTTACTTACTTATTAAGTTATTTATGAATAGAAAACATTTATATAACCTATTTATACTTACATAATAAGATTGTCCAGTAAGAAAAGAAGAGGCAAAAGTAAAGACTTAGGTAATGAGATTTCTATTGAAACTCTATTAAAAGAAGATGACATTGCTTTTGATGCATTAAAAACTTTAATAACCAGACTAAAAAATAAACATAATTTAACTTCAGATGAAATTATTGATTTACTAACAAACAAAAAGATTTCTAAAGAAATTATACCGGTTGAAATTTTTAATAATAAAGAATTAAGCGCCTTAGAAGCGATAGTAAAATATTTGAGAGAAAATATAAATTACAAACTTTCTTATATTGCTTCTTTAATTAATCGTGATAAAAGAACTATTTGGGCCACATATAATAATTCTATAAAGAAAAGAAAAAGAATTTTTGCAATAACCAATACAAAATATTATATTCCTATTTTAATATTTTCTAATCGTAAGTTTGCTGTTTTAGAATTAATTTCTGAATATTTGCATGATCACTACTCTTTGACCTATAGTCAAATTGCTGTTTTAATGCAAAGAGATCCAAGAACTATTTGGACTTCATATAATAGAATAAAGAAGAAGAGGGGAAATGCATAATCTAAATGAATTGAAAAAAAGAAAGCAAAAGCTACTAGATTATTTAGAGAAAACTAGATTCTATAAATCAAAGTTAATTAAATTAAATTCCTCTTTAGAAGCTAAAAATATAATCAAATTTGAATACAAACAAAACAAATTATTTGACAATAAATCTTATTTAGAATGGATTAATTATTATGATGCTTTAATTTATGACTATAGTAAAGAAATAAATATAATAAATAATAAACTTGAAGATATTAAGAAAGTCAACTTTTCTTTAACTTTAATAGCAATTTTATTTCTAACAACAATAGGATTTTTTATTTATAATAGTCCTAAGGAAATAATAAATAGCACATTAACATTAGATATTCCTGATAATATTACAATTGAGAATTCGAATATATTAGCTACATTAAATTTACAAAAAAATGAATTACCTTTAAATAGTTTTGATATTTTACAAGGAAAAGTTATAATAGATTTAAATAAATTTAATTTGGTAAAAGAAGATGGTACTTTATTAATAGATCTTGTATCGGGTAATTCTATATTAGCTAGGGCTACTTCTATAATTAAAGGAGATATAGTTAATCAATCAGGATTAACAATTTTAAAGAAACAATTTAAATCTGATGAAACTCCTGAATTTTTATTTGACGATCCTTTAAATCAAAATGTATTAATTAATGCAAAAGTTGAAGCATTTGTGATTAATAAAAATAATATAAAAACAGGTATAAAAACTCAAGTTATTAAAACAAAAAATGGAAAATATAAAATTAATTTAGTAAAAAACAGGGAGTTTAAACCTGGAAGCTATAAATTAATTTTAAGCATTATTCAAAATGGAAATTTAATAACTCAAGAACAAGACTTTACTTGGGGTGTTTTAGCATTAAATTTAGATAAATCTATTTACTTAGAAAATGAAAATAGTTTTATACAAATGGCTGTTCTAGATGACAATGGAAAAATAGTTTGTGATGCAGATGTTACTTTAAATATATTAGATCCTTCTGGAAAATTAACAAGGTTAAGAACTAAAGACAATACTATTAAAATTTCAAAGGAATGTCAAAAACTGGGTGTAACTCAATTACCAGATTATTATACAAATTATAAAGTAAACAAGAATGGAACTTACAAAGTTAATTTAACTGCTATAACAAAAAATGGTGTTAGAGTCTTAGATGATAAAATTATAGTACAAAAAAATGTTGATTTTGATGTACAAAGAAAGAGTGCAACAAGAATTTATCCTCCAGCAGATTATAGTATGAATATTAAAATAAAAGCGAATAAAAACTACAGCGGGTTAATCAAAGAATATACCCCTAACTCATTTGAAATTAAAAATACAAATGCTAAGGTACAAGAGAGTGCATTAAATAAAGAAAAAATATTAATTTGGAATGTAGAATTAAAAACAGGAGATATAATAAATTTAAACTATAGCTATAATGCTCCTGATATAAGCCCTGAATTATTTTTATTAGGACCTTTAGAAATTGGTACATTTAAAGAAACGAGACAGTGGCAGATTGCAAGTGATGCACCTATTCCTTGTGGTAGTCCAAATTCTGATAATGGAAATGTTTTTGTTCAAAATGGAATTGCAAATTTATCCGGAACAACTAGAAGCACTACAATTCCTGTATGCAGAGTAGAAAATAATTCTGCATTTTTAATTTATACTTTAATGGGAAGTTCAGTAGATCCAAATACAGGTAATATTATTGGACAATTACAAAATCAAACTCTAATTAATTTTTCACGTACTACTACTGCAACTTCATCTAACATGGTTATATCTTGGTATTTAGTTAATATGAGCGGGATTCAAGTTCAAAGAGGTTTTATTTATGGAACAGCAAGAAATCAGGTTAATGTTACGGTAAATGCAATAAATGTTACTGGATCATTTTTAATATTCACTCCAGGTGCTATAGGTACACAATATGGAAGCGATGATATTGTTATGGGAGAAATTGTTAACACAACTCAAATAAGATTTTCAGTTTCTTCGACAGATAATATTGCTGTTCTTGCAAAAATAGAATGGCAGTTAGTAAATGCTACAAATGGAAACTTCAGAGTTATTCAGGGAAGTACTAATTTCTTGACTACAGATACTAATAAAAGTGTAAATCTTAATACAGTTGTAAATACAAGCAAATCATTTTTATTATTTACTTTCAAACAACAAAACACATTAATTAATTTAGACGGACAATCAAGAATTTCTGGGTATATTGTAAACGGAAGTATGTTGCAATTTAACAGAACTGCAGCTCATAATGCAAATATAAATCTAACTTATCAATTAATAGAATTTGCAGATTCAAGTAAAGCAAGCACAGGTGTAATTAATATGTCCCAATCACAATTAACTCATAATATTCGGGTTGGAACTCACAATTTAAGCAATTCAATTGCATTATTAACGGGGTTTATGTCTCGTGGTTCTGGTAACCATTCCTTAACAGATCAAGTAGGAAATTCATGGTTCACTGCACAATTAAATGGTTCTGAATTAAATATAACCCGTGGATTAACAAATACACAAAATGCAACTGTTGGCTATTCCTTTATTCAATTCAATACAAGTTTTGCTCAAATAACTGCAATAAATACAGCACCAACATTTATAACAGGTTATCCACAGATTAATAGCACAGATGGAAGTAACTTAAGTACTAGAAATCTAAATGTTATATTTAAAGCAAATGATGTAAACATAAATGATGTACTAAGTTATGATGTACAATACTTTAGGAATAATATTAGTAACTTTATCTTAAAGAATATAGCATATAATAATGGAGTACTAAAAGTTGAGGTTCTAAATTCTAGAAACTTAACTAAAGGTGATACTTGGAAAGCGCAGATTAACTTATCAGATGGAACTTCTAACATTTTTGCAAATACTACAGAGTTATTAATCTTAAATAGCAATGCAACAATTACTACACCCTCATTTAATCAAACTAGTTATAATTCTAATCATATAATAAATGTAAGTTTGGTATTTTCAGATGATGATAAAGATACAAATAATGTAACATTCGAATGGTTTAAGAATAATGCTATAATTAGAAGATTTACAACTAATAATTATATAAATGGGAGTAATGTAAGTGATATATTAACTCCAAGTAACTTTGTTGGAAATGATCAAATTAAAGTACAGGCGTTTGCATTTGATGGAACTCAAAATTCAACTTTATTAAATTCAACTACAATAACAATACAGTCTGCTTCTACTAATAGTCCACCAAATAATCCAATTAATTTAGTAATTAATTCAACAAATACTGCTCATACTAATTTAACAACTGAAGATTTAAGAATGAACTTTTTATGTGATGATCTAGATACTTTGGATACATTAACATTCCATTTAACTGCATTTAAGAATTATGCAAATGCATTCCAGTTACAAGGATCTTGTACTGATCCTGAATATAAAAGTGTGATATTAGATAATTTAAATACGACTAAATTTGATAATTGGAGTTTTAGTGTAAATATAAGTGATGCTGCTAATGCTTATTCATCTACAATCTCCAGTGTAATTAACTTAACTATAATAAACTCTCCTCCAATAATTGGTAATGTTACTTTAGATATAAGTGATAATGTGGCTATAGTAGAAGGGGGGAATAAATCATTTTTATTTAGTTTTGTTGTTACAGATTCAGATAATCAAACAGATATTAATAATTTCTCTGCTGTAGCTAACATTTCAAAAATAGGAGAAACTACAAGATATAATGATACTTTTGTAAATGTTAATGATGGTGGTTGTAATGCGGTGAATCTTATCAGTGTAGATAGTAAAAACTTTTCATGTACGATTAATATTGTATTTTATGATAGTGCAGGATTATGGAATATAAGTGTAAGGGCTAATGACACTAATTCGTTTGTTCAAAATATTACAAAAACATTCACGATATTAAAAACAACAGCTATACAATTAGACCAAAGTACATTTGCATTTAGTCAAATAATTCCAAACCAAGATAATATAACATCCTCAACTTTAA
>Ga0209515_10004362_pt1 | contig 19196 bp, 27 predicted proteins | sample Subgroupgradi54m_FD_187454 | JGI IMG/M metagenome (GOLD analysis project Ga0209515, IMG submission 187454) | Subsurface groundwater microbial communities from S. Glens Falls, New York, USA - GMW60B uncontaminated upgradient, 5.4 m (SPAdes)... ...
TTGGCGGTGGTGAAATTTTTCTTGAAAGTGGAAAGGACATTTTTCTTTGGTGTTCTGCCCTCCAAGTATTCGGGCAGGTGGCGGAACAATGCGGACGAAGTTTTGGCAAAACTATTTTCTAGCAAGTGAAGGGAAGAAAATGTGAATGAGTAAAAATGAAAACGCATTTTCATTTTTATGAAATTCATGTTTTCTTACCAAGCGGCGACGAAAATATGCTTCGCATATTTTTTGGGGAAAGGATTTGCCAAAACTTCGACTGATTTGTTTTTGAATTCGGATGTCGCAAATGGAAAAGGAGGGGTTTGGGGAGGAATTTTCCATTTACTCCTCTTTTTGTTTTGGGGATTGGGGGCGGACATATGTGCATTATACTGCACTCTTGCAATACAATGCAAGTTTTCCTACTATGTATCCATGGCATCTGGTAAAAAACTTGGGGAAAACCTAAGAAAGCTACGCTTGAAAAAGAATATGTCGCAAGGAGACCTTGCGACCGCTTTGAATGTGGATAGAGCGTATATCAGCAACATTGAAAATGGTCGAATGAACCCTACTCTTTCGACGTTAGAAAAAATTGCTAAAGCACTTGGAATTTCAAGTAGCGAACTTTTGAAATAGGAAAGAAATAGTTATCCACAAAATCCATATATATATATTAGGAATAACGGTGCAAAAATTATATGATAAGTTCATCATGAACAAATATATTTTAACAAGCGCTCTTCTTTTCACTTTATTATTTTCATCATCCTCAGTTGCATTTGCAGCTCCACGTACCAATCCATTTACACTCGGACAAACTATTGACCCAGGAGCAGAGTCTACAGAACCGTGTGGACCGACTGACACTAACTGTTTTGTGGCAGTACTCGGTGCAGACGACGAAGGGGGGGGCACTGAGCGGAAATGTTCTACGATTCAACTTTGTCGGTAGTGGAGTCACGGCTACAAATAGTGGCGGGAATATTACCGTCACTGTCCCTGGTGGAGCAGGACTCACTTCGCTTACGGGCAATGCTATGACTGCGGGGTCTATTCTCATAGGCAATGCTTCAAACCTTTCCAGTATTCAATCTCTCTCTGGTGATGCTGCACTCTCTAGCACGGGAGTATTTACTATTACAGGTGACGCTGTTGCTCTTGGTACAGACACAACTGGTAATTATACATCGGGCGTAACGGGCGGAACTGGTATAGTGGTTACAGGTACTGCAGGAGAAGGCTGGACTCCAACTATAGCACTCGATATCAACGGCCTTACTTCAGATGGAATTGCGAACAACGCAGACCAAATAGCTCTATATGATGCAGATACAGGAAGCGTGCGCAAGATTGCTCGCTCGACACTTCTCTCGGGCGTGACAGGTGCACTTCTCTATCAAGGAACATGGAATGCAAATACGAATGTACCAGCGCTTTCAACTGGAAGTGGTACGCAAGGGCAATATTATGTAGTTTCTGCAGCGGGTACACAAAACATCGGTGCTGGTTCATCGGCGCTGACATTTGCTATTGGTGACTGGATAGTGCGCAATAGTAGCAATTGGGAAAAACTGACCAACTCTGTCACTATTGCTTCAGTTTTTGGTAGAACAGGCACCGTCACTGCACAATCTGGAGATTATACTGCTACACAAATTACGAACACCGGAGCCGGAAATATTTCCTCTACAAATGTTCAGTCAGCGTTAAATGAGCTTGATACAGAAAAACTCCCAACAATACTTACCAGTGGTATGCTCTTTGTTGGTAGTGGTTCAGGTGTCGCTACGGGGGTCGCTCTTTCAGGTGATGCTACATTGTCTAATGCCGGTGTTCTTACGATTGCAAACAATGCAATCACCACAAGCAAGATTTTAGATGGCACTATAGCTTTAGCTGATCTCGCTTCTGATTCCGTTGATTCATCAAAAATAGTTAATGGGTCTATTGCCACAGCTGATATCGCAAGCAACTCAGTTGACGGATCAAAGCTCGCCCTTGGTTCGGACGTTGCGGGGGATCTTATGTACTACAACGGCACGGACTACGTGCGTCTTGCTATTGGTACCGTTGGGCAATTCCTCCAGACCAATGGTGGAGCGACAGCTCCTACGTGGGTGACAGGTTCAGCTGTCAATTTATATAATACAAACGGCACACTTTCTGCCGCGCGCACTATCACCTCTGGTGGTTTCGGACTTACCTATGATGGAACAGGAGATATCGTTTTCAACGACGCTGGGCTAATAAGTTCAGTAGGGCTCACTTCAAGTGGAGCGGTTACGATTACTCCATTTAGCACCGCGGGTCTTGTTCACAACAATGCATCAGGTGTGCTATCGAGTTCTCTTGTCGTTGATGCTGATGTTTCAGCTTCTGCCGCTATTACTCTTTCCAAACTTGCAGGCGGAGCAAATATAGTAACTTCTCTAGCTACACCATCTGGGTCAAACGCAAATGGTGGCTCAATCTCTGCAAATGTACTCACTCTTTCACTTGCTGACGGTACCAATCCTGGGCTTGTTTCTACGGGAACTCAAACATTTGCGGGAGCGAAGACATTCTCATCAACTATCGTAGGCTCAATCTCAGGTAATGCGTCGACGGTCACAACCAATGCCAATCTTACTGGGGATGTAACATCAGTTGGTAATGCAACCACTCTTACCAACGCTCCTGTCATTGCAAAAGTCTTGACTGGGTATGTCTCAGGCGCAGGAACTGTCGCTACAACAGATTCTATCCTCGGAGCTATACAAAAACTAAATGGTAATACCGCTCTCGTTTCAGGTGCTGTTACTTCGCTCACTGCTCCATCAGGCACAAATGCAAACGGTGGATCAATCGCTTCAAACATTCTGACCCTCTCACTTGCGGACGGTACTAACCCCGGACTTGTATCTACAGGTACGCAGACTTTTGCTGGGGCTAAAACCTTTTTAGGTGCTACGACATTTACTGGTAATATTTCTCAAACAGGAGCAAATACTTTCTCCACAGGTTCAGGGGCAAACACTCTCAATGGCAACGTAACTATCTCTGGTTCAAATACTCTCACTACCGGCACAGGGCTTACAACTATTTCAGGCAATAATAGTACAACAGGTAATACGACGCTGACTGGCTACCTCGCTATGAAAGCTGGCACGACCTACACCACTCCTGGCTCTGCCAATGATGTGGCTCTCGGCAATGCATCACTTATTCGCCTCGACACATCAGCAGGAGCTCAAACGCTCACTGGTATAGTCGCCGGAGCAGACGGTCAAGTGCTTACTCTTATGAATACCGATGCCGCTCTTTCAGTGGCTCTGGGCAATAATGACTCTTCTTCAGTGGCGGGCAATAGAATTATCACCGGTACTGGTAGCAGTATGTCTATCTCTGCTGGTGCTTCTATTCAAATGGTCTACGACAATACTGGCACCCCCGCTACTTCATTCTGGCGTGTCGTCGGAGGGTCTGGTGGAGGCTCATCATCAGCTTCCTCAGTGACCCTCGGCGACTTCGCAACAGGTGGCTCAGTGGGTACCGCAGTCGCGACAGTGGATACCTACACCAATCTCAATATTGCACAGACGACAACACTTCAAACTCTTACGCTTCCAACTCCTACTGTGACAACTGCAGGGAAGATGATTACCGTTAACAACACGGGTACAGCAAACTTCACTATGTATGGTTCGCAAGTATCTGCCGGATCAAATACTACTGCCTTTGTCTGGAATGGCACTGCATGGAATGCACTCAATGCGGCGAGTAATGTCAGTGCGGAGTATGGAGAGAATAATGGAATAACTAATGCGCAGACAGTGAGTACAACGCTTGTAGATGTTGCAGGTTCATCATTTACGCTGCCTTCGGCAGGAACATGGGAAGTTACTTACAACATATTTGCGAATAATGCTGGTGCAGCTCAAACAACTATTCGTGTGTATGACAGCAGCAATGTAATGGTGCCTAATTCCCAAGCATCAGCACAGCACCAGGCCAGTGGAGGTCCTCTGCCTGTATCAAACACTGCCCGCATTACCACAACGGGTGCCGCTACCTACAAGTTAAGAGGTGTTACGGATGCAAATACTTCTACTATTTTCAACAACGACAACACAGTTCAAGGTGGTCGTTCCAAAATCACTTGGCGTAAAATCTCTGGCTTTATGCCCTCATCAGGACAGACTGTGGATTATGTAACAGGCCGCATAACAACCAGCCAAAACACCGACATTGCCGATGCTGTTGATCACGTTAAGTTTGATACGGTGTTTAACGGAGGTATTCCTTTGGACACAACAACAACATATACCAGTACGAACGGCGTAGCCTCTAGAGGTCGCTTTACGCTCACTGCTGGTAAAACCTATGACCTTCTTGCCACTATTGGTGAGTTGGCTATTCCAACCACTTCCTTAAACGTACGGTTTCAATGGTACGACGTAACAACAGGTACGGCAGTTGCTCTTGGACAGTCTACTGTTCTCATGTCTCCATCATATACAGGTACCGCTATCCAAGCTAACCCACATGCACATGCAGTATTTACCCCTTCGGTAAATTCCTTGGTAGAGGTGCGTATTGTAAACGGAAGCGGTCTTACAATTGTCGTTGGAGGAGCTAACTACAGCTCTACGTTCTTCATCAAACAAATCGGCTCAACAGCTGTAACCGGTGTCTCTATGAACTCGCTTACCGCAGCCATCGCCGCAGGTGCTCTAGACAACACTAACTTTGCTCAGACTTGGAATTGGTCTACGCTTTCAGCGGGAACATCAGGACTGGTGCTTGCCAACACTGTTTCAGGGACCACTCAAAACAACACACTCACCATTAGTGGAGGCAATAATACGGGAGTAAACTCTTCAAACCTCATCAAATTCACTCGTCCTGACGGCACTACTATTGGATCGGTTGCGCAAAATGCCGCTGGTACCGTAGCCTACAACACTACTTCAGACGTCAGGTTGAAGGAAAACATCGTCAATTCACTAAAAGGTTTGGATGCAGTTATGGCGATACAGGTGAAGGATTACTCATACATAAATGATGAAACCCACACTACGTTCCAAGGTCTCTTGGCTCAAGATTTATTTGATGTATATGGCCAGGCAGTAACCGTCGGTACTGATGAAGTTGATCAAAATGGTCACCTGGTTAATCCGTGGGCAATTGACTACGGAAAACTCACACCACTTTTGGTTAAAGGAATTCAGGATGTAAATTTCAAAGTCGAAGGCGGATTCTCTGTGATGTCAGTGACAGAATTATCTACATTTGCAAATGAAGGAGCGATTGTTTCGTACACCGATGCAGTCAAGGCTGAAATTCCAAGAAATGCTGCTGCGTATCTTGCGGAGAAAATGACAGCTGGTTTCAAACCGGTCGAAGAGTTCTTTGCTACCCGTATCACGGCTATACGCGGATACTTCGACCAAGTCTTCACCAAGAAGCTGTGTCTCGTAAAGGATGACGGCAGTCAAGTATGCCTCGATACCAACAACCTTACCAAGAAGCTGTGTCTCGTAAAGGATGACGGCAGTCAAGTATGCCTCGATGCCAACGACCTTGAAACTATCAAGGCTGGACATTCTGGTCAATCAACCAATATAAATGTTGGGACAACGGTAAGTAGTTCAACTGGTGATGGCTCTGGTGGTGGCGGAAATGTTCCACCGACATGCACTCTTCCACAAGTATTAAATTCAACCGCAACTGCTTGCACAGATCCAGTACCAACTTCATCTACAGACCCAGCTCCTGCGCCGGAGTCAGAGCCTACGTCGTCGACTCCCGAAATAACTCCAAGTTTAGATCCAGTGTCGGATCCCGATCCTGTGCCAGTAGTTGAGGTTGATCCAGTACCAACTTCATCTACAGACCCAGCTCCTGCACCGGAACCAGTCCCAGAGCCTACATCAACACCAACTCCTGCGCCAGAAATAATTCCAACTACAGTTCCAGTATCGGAACCAGTTCCAACACCATAAACATTTATGAAAGTATCCTATAAAATTAGTTACGTATTCATATTTGTGTTCGTGATATTTGCTGGATTGCCTATCTATGCATTTGCCAGCACCTCTGTCGGCACTATAGACTCATCATTCAAGTTGACAAAAATATGCCAAGACGAGACGTGTACAACTTTTGGTAATGTAAATTGGAAGCCGACACTGAATGCCAATACTTCAGGCGCAACTGCGGTAACTATCACTGATACTGCTGTTACTGGACACTTGTGGGGAGATCAGATTGGTTGGATAAACTTGGCTCCGACAGGAGCAGGTGTTAGTGTAAATCCGACCACCGGGGTTGTTACAGGAAAAGCTTTTGCAAATAGTGGCTCATGGATTAATTTTGCTCCAACAGGCCAAAGTGTTACCTTGGTCGACAATGGGGCTGGAAGCAATTTTTATGGCTGGGCTTGGGTGTCTGGTGCTAATGGTGGCTGGTTAAAGTTTGATTGCACTGCTGGTGCAACTTGTATCAGGACTGACTGGAGAACGCTTTCAAATCGAGTGGTGGTGCATAGTGGTGGCGGAGGTTCGGGTGGGGGTAGTGGAGGCGGATCACCATCGGCAATTCCATCAACTCCAACTTTACCAGTTACTCCCGCGCCCATCACTCCAATTTCTGTGCTAAATCCAAACACTCCAACCGACAGAATTACCAAAGGAAAACAACCCATTCAAAACTCTCCAGGAATAGTTCCAAAAAATATGTTTGATACCAATAGCGATGGGAAACCAGATATTGCACCACCACCGATACTGACACCACCACAATCAACAAACTATACGGAGCCATTATTTGGCGGAAAGGTAGGCATGAAAACGTATGGCGATGGATTGAGTCCGACTTGTTTTTTTTGTATAATTAAGAGTGTGGAGTCCATATCTTCTGACGGAGGAATTAGCACAGAATCTAGAAGTATTGCGAAGCTTGGTTTTGTGCCTGTCAGGTTCGAGATTCGCATACCGGTAAAATCTTTGCCATTTGTACCAAAGACGATGCCTGACGTAGATGCGACAAGTATTGCCCTTTCTGGGCTTGCTGGCATGGCTTTATGGCGCTTTGCATTACGGTTCGCTGTTCGTGCCATTTTTAAAATTTAATGTAATAAAATATGTCTAAAATAAAAACAAATCAATATGAATGAAACTACTGAAGATATGGTAAATGAGACCCCTGAAACATTTGCACGGGTAGAGACTCGCCCACGCAGAAGAAGATTTTTAAAATATAAAGTGTTAGGGTTGGCGGCGCTCATTGTCGGATTAATTGCCGGAGGATTTTTTTATTATCGCTACACAAAAACACCTGAGTACGCACAAAAGAAAGCTGACCAAGAAGCTGTAGTGCTTGTCGAAAAAGTATCAAAGCATATGATCTTACCAGAGGGCAAACCTGCAATATTTGTTGTTTCAGATCCTGATATGCTCGCTGGTCAACAGGCTTTTTTCAAAGGTTCAGAGAAGGGTGATAGCTTGCTTGTCTACCCAGAGGCTGGAAAAGCAATTGTGTATAGCTCAAAACGAGATTTGATTGTAAATGTTGGACCGGTGACATTTGATAAAGATAAACTTAAACAAGTACCGATACCAACTGTTCTTGAACCGATACCAACTGTTCTTGAGGAGACTAAATCAACAACAACGCGTAAAAAATAACCCTCTGTTTTAGGGAGTCTTCCTCGCGCGCGCACGGGAGGGCGGGCCAAGCGCATTTGCATTTGGTCACGAATATTTTTCAGCTGAAAATCTCGCTACCCCGACTCGGCTCGACAGCTTAGGCGCGAGTAGCCCTAGCGGAAATGTCCGAGGCGAATGCCGAGGATGGTCTCCTTTAGATCGTGGACGAAAAATAGTAGAATGGTAGAGGCACAATATTGAATTTGTATTTTTGCTTTTTGTCCGCCCCCAATCCCCAAACAAAAAGAGGAGTAAATGGAAAATTCCTCCCCAAACCCCTCCTTTTCCATTTGCGACATCCGAATTCAAAAACAAATCAGTCGAAGTTTTGGCAAATCCTTTCCCCAAAAAATAGTTTTGCCAAAACTTCGTCCGCATTGTTCCGCCACCTGCCCGAATACTTGGAGGGCAGAACACCAAAGAAAAATGTCCTTTCCACTTTCAAGAAAAATTTCACCACCGCCAAATCAAGAAAGCAAGGAACATTTTTCTTTGGTGTTGCCGAGAGAAGCGAGGCAGTGGCGGAACGATTCATTCCACATCGGGATTTTGTTGGTAAAAAGTTCGGATTTTGTTCAGGAGACACAGCTGCATCTACCCTCATAAAGAGGTATACTGAGTGAATGGAAAAAACTATTGCGGAATTTGTTTTATTAGCGTTAGGTACCATTATGATTGTGTTTCCTGCGACAATGGTAGACCTTCAAGTATGGAGCCAGCGAGTCCTTATGAAGGCACAATTTATTCCAAGCCTCCGTACTTATAAAGCGGTGCGACTTATAGGAATATTGCTTTTTATTCTTGGTTTCCTTGTTCTCCTTGGAGTACTTAAGTAAGTACTAAAGGCTCCAACTTCACCTCTGACTCATAGCTGATATACTTAGAAATATGTATTTCAAATCAAAAAAGATCTCACTAGTAATCTTGGGTATAACAGCCATCCTATGTTCTAGGGCAATGTTTTTCTTTTTCAATGACCCTGAAGGTCCAAATCTTCTCATAGTTCTGGTGGCAGCAGCCATCATATTCTTTGTATCTTTGGCTATATATGTATACAAATCTTTCCCAGTATCATTTACACCTCTTAAAAAACTTCTGCTAGCGATTTTCGCTCAGGTGCTACTTGCTACCGTTTTCTATTTTTGTTTGAATTAAGGATTCTCAGGAACAAAATCTATTTTGAAACTATTAACGATATGAGAAGTTTCAGATTGGGATAAATTTACTGTAAATATCTGGTATAGAGCTTTTCCTTGTATAAGTTGAATAAGAGTGTCACCCAAATTGGAGGTTTCTTTACTTACATAGGCATCTCCTCCGGCAACAGTAATTTTCTTATATTGCTCTGTCTTAAAACTACCTCCTAGCCATTCAGGAATGCTTGTTCCGTGTGCTCGTAAAACAGAAATGGTAATACGCTTTCCTGTTGAAGGAGTATCTTTATAAATAGTTGTGCTACTGCTTTGATCTTGAGGGGTAAATACGTGAGTAAGACTTGCTGGATATTCTACTGTATACCCTAAATTAGAATTAGTGTATGTTGACCAAGTTTCTTTTTTAGACCAAAAGAAACTTATAATTCCTACAATTAAAATAACCAATAATAAAGGATAGATATATTTTTTCATAAAAAGAAATTGGACAGCTTTTTTATTTTAGTCTACTACTTTATATGATATTATTCGAGTATGCAAATAACAAAATATAAACTAGTTGTTGTTATACTTGTCTCAGTGGTATTACTTGTCGTTGGTGTGTGTGGTTTTCATAGGAGTGAATCGAGGTTGCCGTTTTCGATTACTACCGTATCCTCCTACTTTAATGACGTTTATGGTATTTCATTTCAATATCCAAGTAACTTGCACGTGCTTGAAGAAAAAAGAAATGGCAATAATGTCATTCAAATTACCCCATATTTGAATACTGACAATCAACAAAGGAGTGAGTTAGGAATAGTTAATTCACTTATGATTGTAATTCATGATCAAAGCGAGCCATTTGAAAAGACTGTTGATATTGCAAAGAAAAGCATGGGGGAAAGTGTAAAAAAATATAATGAAGTTATAGTTGGAATAGAGGCGGTACACCTGAGCTATTTAAGCAGTTTTGCAGGAGAGGAGCACAGTGACATATTTATTCCATGTGATAAGTCTATACCTTATTTTGTTGAGATTACGTATGTCTCACCGCTTCGAGAAGAGTATAAAGGTATAATTAAATCTTTAAATGTGTGTAAAAAAAGCCCATAGGAATGGGCGTTTGGTGTTTCTTTAGTGAGGGTTGTTCTCAAAGGTATAGTTCCAAGGATTCACGAAGCTTGCAGCAAACGCAGGGTAACCACCGCAATTAGTTTGCGGTAGCGCACCGGAGTTCGAGGTGTTGTCATAGTTCGCCAGTCGGATACCGAGGTGAAAATGAGTGCTTGAGCCGAGGTCTGCAACATGTCCAATGAGTTGCCCCTTGGCGACGAATGTATTTGCACTGACTGTGGGGATGATGTGCCAGTACACCGTTGTCATAAGAAATGTGTGTAGTGGACCATGATCGAGAGTGACCCAGCCTCCCCAAGTTGGGTCAAGACTCGCCGCTCTGACATATCCATCAAAGACAGCGTATACGGATTCTCCATGCACCGCCTGCACATCGACACCATTGTGGATCTTGACATATCCGCCGCAAGTGATTCCTGTTGACCAGGGTACACCGAAGGCTTGATTCAGTCCCCGATTCTTGATGTTGCCAGAAAGTGGCGACATAAGCGACTGTGCTTGAGCTGTAACGCTCGCACAAAGCATGATCGCGACGACGAGGATGAAGGCTTTAATTCGTTCCATGAGAACCTCCTGAAGGTGAAAGAACTTCTTGCTCTGCGAAATTGCAGAATAATTAGTCTAGCATGCAAAATATATTTGCCTTCTCATTTTTTGTGGAAATCTTTTGTATTAGATTGTAATTGTCTCATTTAAAAAAGCTCCAACTTCTTTCCAAGGGTCACCTGATATACTGTCCAATAATGAATAGTAAATATGTTTTGATCAGTGCACTTGCGATTATCCTTGTGGTAATAGGTTTCGTTTTTATGTTGAATCGACATCGTGAGATACTACTCGGTTTACAAACTCAAGACCATACATGGATTACATATAAAACCCCCACCCTTGGAGTTTCATTTGAGTATCCATCTGACTTGGTTGAGTCTGTACAAGCAAATGCAGAAGCAACTTCAACACTTGAATTTGATTTGATTAATCATTCTCAACTCGGGCCTCATTTTGGAATACTTCTTAACACAGAACAAACCAAAGAATCAGATGTCTCATCTCATCTCACTAAGCACTACCAAATAGCACCAGGTCTTGCTGCTTCAACAACGGTTGATGGAATACCAGCGATTGAAACACTTGAAACTGCATATGAATACATGACGCTATATGTAGTGAAAAATGGCATATTCTACACTTTTCGATTAAATACACCTCCAGATGTCGCAGAACACATTAAATCGAATATACATTTCTAATTTGCTACACTTAACCATATGTATTTCAAATCAAAAAACATCACGTCATTAATCTTGGCCGTAACAGCCAGCTTGTGTTCAAGAGCAATATTTTTCTTTTTCAACGATCCTGAAGGCCCAAATCTTGTCGTAGTCATGGGAATGGCAGCGATCATCTACTTTTTATCTTTGGCGATGTATCTTTTCAAGGCTTTCCCTGCGTCATTTACACCACTTCAGAAACTAATGCTTGTGATTTTTGTTCAGGTGCTCCTTTCCTCAGTATTCTATTTTTGTTTGAGGTAATATGAGTAAGAAAATTTCCGGTGGTGTTGCACATGATATGCCGGCAGATTTGCAAAAGGCTCTGATTGCTGACCCTCAAGCTTTAGTAGCTTGGGAAGATCTCACACCACTTTCGCGCAATGAGTGGATTTGTTGGACTATCTCTGTAAAGAAAAAAGAAACAAGAGATGAACATGTCGACAGGGTTGTTTCGGAGCTTAAAGAAGGAATGCGTAGGCCATGTTGTTGGATTGGCTGTGTCCACCGAAAAGATAAGCAAATGAGTCGTTCACAGAAGTGGGTAATAGATAATAAACAAACCAAAAAGAAACCGTAGATTTGTTGCTAGATATTGAGTAATAAATTTATATAACGAACGTCTTAGTGAACAGGTGTATTAATTAATTTTATTTTTATGAACCAAAATATTATTATTTCACAACGCATTCTGAGATATGCATTTGGGATTTCGCTTATAGTAATAGGTTTGGATAAGGTTTTTCACACAAATATCATTACGGACTGGGAAAAATATGTGAGCCCTCTGGCACTTTCGGTACTTCCGATAACAGCAGTAACTTTGGTTTCTGTGCTTGGTACGGCAGAGATAGCGGTAGGAGTATTTTTCTTTACGCGTTTTTGCAGGATCGCAGCGTATGTGGCGATCATCACACTTCTCGCAATCATCATCAATCTATTCTCTCTAGGCCTCTACGACATCGCACTTCGCGACGCACTCATCGCACTTTCCGCATATGTGTTTGTGCTGCTTACGAATACGATTGAGAATAGAAATAATTGACAACGGAAGTAAATTGCTGTTGAATAGAATGTAAGAGCACCATAAGAAAGGAATTGACCATGAAGATCTATTGCAGGCTGCCCAGGCATTGCAAAATTGCCGAGGTCATCATCGACAAGAACACACCAACCAGCGCGAAAATCATTCAATCCAAGATCCTTCTGAACCTACTATGTGCTTACCCACACAGAAGCTTCGAAAGAAGGAGAGTGGACCGAAGAATGGTCGTAATTCGGCAGGGAAATGAAGGTGATGAGATCGTCGCCACCTTCGGAATCGCAAGTATTTCTCCAGGAGACTGGTTCCCGTGTTTTTCCAGAGACATCAAGACTGCCCTTGAAATGAGAAAAGGCGAAATTGACTTCTTTTTCGATGCATATGACGTCGCCCGCGATCATCGGCCAGATCTCATACGCAAATATGTCGCAAGCATAGGCGACATGCAATAAAAAACAGAACGAATCGTTAAACAGCCTCCGTCAAGGGAGGTATTTTTTATGATAATTTTGCAGTTGTATGAGACAACATTAGTTATACACACAATGCACAGATAAAAAATTTTGTAAAAGTTGCGCGAGTGATAGGGGAGGTATACACTCTCCTCATACACGATCACTTTTTACAAAATTTCTATGTCATCCGCCCCAAAAAACACACTACTTAACGAAGACGGTTCTCATGTAGACACAGCACTTACTCCAGAACTTCGAACTAAAGTTAATTATTGTGAATCAAAGACCACCATGTTGGGTGCGATAGGGCTTCTTTGCAAAATGACCGCAGAAGCAGCAGCACGAGGTGCAGCACAAGACTCTACATTCCACGATCACGATCTCTATAAGAGAAAACCAAGTGCGGGGATTATCTAGCTAGTAAAAATAAAAGTAAAAGTCAATTAAAATTCAAAGAACAGCGCCTACGGCGCTGTTCTTTGAATTTTTTCTTTTCGACTTGATGAATTTTTGACTTTTAAGCTTTAGACTCATATGGGGATAGCTAAATTGACAAACTAAGACTTATGTGAGATAATGTGTATCTACCCGGAAGTAAGAAAAGCCTTATACATTCCGTCAAAGTATTCATACACATGGCAATGCTCCCAAGCCTACGTCAAATAGTTCGCGATTCGAAGCTCTCATTTGAAGAAATTAGAGCTTTTGAAGCTGGTTTAGAAATGCTCACTGAGCGGGAACAGGCTGAATTTTATACCCATCTTGAAAAAGACCCTGAACTGATCTACCCAATTTACATACACTACAAAGCAAAGGCTCGCGCGATACGTGGAACCGAAGAAGAGTGGCAAGAGGCCATAGAAGCCGAAATTCGCGATTTGGAAGAGTATATGACCAAGAAACGAGTTGGAGACGAGGTAGCATAAGTACACCTCATAGGCGACAAATTATGACTAACTAGAAAAGAGCGGCACCTTTAGGTGCCGCTCTTTTCTACAGTACAGCCGAACTGGTATGCTACACTTTTCTTCATGCAAGCAGTACGTATCGGATTCGGAAATTTTCTAGAGACTAGGCGTGCCAAACTGATTTCTCTTATTGTCGCACTACTTTTATTCTTCATAACTTGCCTTATTCAAAATGGAAGCTCGGCGTTTGAAGTTTTTACATTCTATATTCTACCTTTCTATAAAAGAATCGGTTTATTTTTCTTTACCCTTTTTGATCTAACTCCTTTTGGATACGGTGTACTCTCTGTCACCATTGTGAGCGCTACGTTAGGCGGAATTTCTGCTGGACTTTTATATTCCTATTACACCATCAGAAATGCAGTATTAAATAGAGGAGGCCTAGCACTCTCAGGTGGTGCATACGCGCTCGCATTACTCGGTATGCAATGCACTGCATGTGGGACAGCGCTTTTAACTGGGTTACTTACACTTATGGGTGGAGTATGGCTTAACACATATCTTCCGCTTCATGGATTAGAAATCGGGATACTTGGTATTGTGCTGCAAGCTGTACTTATTACATCACTCACTACTAAACTCGCGTATCCGACTACGTGCTAACTTCTATGTCAAACCTACCAGTACCAAAAGGTTATACGGGGATTATCATCGCAGCAACGCTTATTTTTATTGCAGCTGCTGTGTACGACTTTACTGCCCAAACAGGCAACCCGCTTACGATTCCGGATATAAAAATTGGAAGTACAGTTACTCAAAATAAGGAATATGTCACGGTCACAAGAGTAGTCGATGGCGATACGTTAGTGCTGCACATGAATGGAATTGATGAAAAAGTAAGATTAATCGGGATCAATACTCCAGAAATAGTAGACCCACGAAAGAAAGTTGAGTGCTTTGGAAAAGAGGCGAGTGCTCGCATGAAGGAATTGGCCGAAAGAAAAACAGTGTATGTAGAATATGACGATACGCAATCACTTCGCGACATGTATGGCAGACTTTTAGCATATGTCTATCTTGAAGATGGTCAAATGCTCAATAGAAAAATGATCGCAGAAGGGTACGCGTATGAATACACCTATTTAACGCCGTATAAATATCAGCAGGAGTTTAAGGATGTGGCAATGATTGCACGTACAAGCAAGCGAGGTCTCTGGGCAGATGAAACTTGTGCGGGAAAGAAATAGTTCACCCAACCCGTAAATTTGAAAGTAAATGCAGAGCGCCCTTCGGGCGCTCTGCATTGTTATTAACTAGTAACTATTAACCATTAACTATAAACTAATGCAATGGAACTCGCTCGCGCATTGCTGAAAAAAATAGTCATACTCATACCGACAATAATTATTATTACTATTCTTTTTATATTCTTGAGGTTCGTACTGCGAGCACTTGGTCTCTCAGAAGTGATAGGGAAGCAATTTTCTTCATTTAAAAATACAGATTTTCTCCCACCACCTGGATCAGTAGGCATAAAGGGTGGTAAGGCTCCCACCCCATCTAGCGTATCGAATCGTCCTTCCATGGAAGAGTTGAATCCAAACGCATGGATGTACGACGAAAGCTATAGCAATTCAACTCGTATTAATACTGGAAGCGGCAATGGCACGTACACCTACAACGATACGAATATGATTTACACGCAAGCCAATCCTGAAATAAGAAACATAGGTATCTTTAGAAACTGGAATATCATATCAGGTGCGATTTTAACTGGCGAAGGACGAGCATCATTTATGCCAAGCGGTAAGTTTTTGATACATCTCCTGGATAAAAACAATACTGTGATCATGAATACTACAGGATATGCGCAAGTGCAGATCGTTGCAGAAGCATTCGTGCCTTGGAAAGCACAAGTGGGGTATGTACCAATAGGCTCTGCACCGTGCACGCTTGTGTTAGAAAATATTGTGAGCAATCCGAGGTATAGCAAGGTTATTAGCATCCCAGTGCCATGTAAATAATTTAGAAAAGCGACCTAGCGGTCGCTTTCTTCTGTGCAAACTACGGTAAATATTTCTTTTGAATCCATTTACCGTCTCTTGGGTCGATGACCAGCGTCTCATCATCATCTGGATCCACCCCCGCTCCAGACCTTAAATCCTTTCCCGAAAGCGGAGTACTCGGAGAAGGCGTATTGGGGCGTAAAGGTTTCGATGAAGTTGAGAGGGACGAAGACTGACTCTTTTGCTTAACGCGTTCATGTGCTGCTTGGGCGTCGCGCAATGCTTCAGCAGGTGTCCTTCCTGGAACAGGTCCACCTTTGAAGTGAAAAGGTTCCGGGATACTTGGTTCAGGTGATTTGGGCATATATCCTTTCTAAGTAACACTCATCTTAAATGTAAAACGTTTGATGAGTATTGTAAAGACTTATGCAGTCAATCTATCAATTACTTGCTTCACAAGCGCGCCATCAGCGTTCCCTCCAAGCTCTTTCATCATAGTTCCGACAAACTGTCCTTTCTTGGTCGGATCAAGCGGTTCACTTGCTAGTTTTGCTTTTACCTTCTCCTCAATTTCCGCTTCTGACATTTGTGCAGGAAGATACACTTCAAGATAGGTCATTTCTTTTGCTTCATCCTCTGCAAGTTCTGGACGACCGCCGGCGGTGTATTGTTCGATAGAATCTTTTCGCTGCTTTACGAGACGCTTGATCACTTTCATGCAGTCTTCATCAGAAAGAGGTTCTTGCGGAGGCCTGCCCTGAGAAACGAGTTCGTTGGTAAACGCAGCAGACACGAGACGTAGTACTTGTAACTTCTCCATATCTTTTGCGATCATTGCAGCTTTGATATCTGCCTTAATTTGTTCTTGCATATACAAAGAATTATAACATTTACCCCGTCAAATAGCATTATTAATATACGGAAAAAAGAAAAAAGCCAAGAAGGATCTTCCGCGCGACTTGATCAGGCACGCAATACTTCTTGGCCCTTCAGACGGTATCTACCACCATCCTACGTCGTAAAGACAACACACGCTGGGACTCGCTCTCTCCTACCCAGGGCCACTCTACGATTAGAAAATATTCTATATGTTTTATTTCTATGTGTCAAAACAATCGGGTCAGTTGCCTTTGAGTGCTTCATGCAGTGAGATTGGCTTCGGCTCCATGATTTCTTTGAGAGTCTTTTTGCAGTGGATGCAACGGATATCACGCTTTTTTCCTTTTACATCTGGTTGTATCTTCGGCCATTCGTGATAATTTGTGTAAGCGTCTTCATGTTCGTAGTCAACACCTTCTATTCCTCCTTCAAGGACAAAGTACGGAGGAAATTTCAGTGGCCTCGATACTGAACATCTATTCCTTCGTCCAACTTGTGTTGCGTGAACAGTGACAGCAAGATTCTTCTCATTCCAGTATGTTGCCATGATTGAGACTCCTTTTCAAAAATAAATGAGGTACAACAAACTAAACACATCCTAAAGGATTTAAAATAAATAGCAACAATATAAATAAACAATACAAAAAAAGAAAAAGCCAAGAAGGGACTACTTCGTGCGAACTTGATCAAACGCATAAGTCATTTCAGGCTTTTCCAGTGCAAGCACTGGAACTGTATAAAACGCAAGCGGGGTTTATCGATCGGGGCCAGGAGGAACCCAATACAGCCGCATTCGTGATACAAATAAGCGTATTCTAGTTCTTTTTATTATTGTGTCAAAATATTTTTACATAAAAAAACACCTACCGTCACTGGAACAGTAGGCGAAAACAGGTAGTGATCACCAACCAATCGGGATAGATGCAAGCACCACAACACTGATAGGACCCAGGATTGAAAGCTTGAGCGGAAATGGAATCTCGAGCGTCGGACCAGCACAAGCTCTAGATAGCTTCTGCTTTCGGTTGTTGTTCCTCATGATATGCCTAACCACCGAATAGGCAGAAAAATTCTGAGGCACACCAAAGCCTGAGTGAGCAGCGAGATCGTATGCGGCACGTCGTTCTGCGACTGCCACCTTCATGAACAAATCCAGGTATACAGGATTTTCGGCAGCGAGGGGGAAGCCTTTGGGCCCAGAATTAGATTCATTGGTATTCATGGCGAAATTCTCCAAGTTGGTTATCTATAACAAAAGAGCGGGCAGACTTAGTATTTCTACCATTTTATATGATATTGTCAATGCATTTATACGATAGGTTTTTGAATATGAAATTAACTAGCAACTATTAACCATTAACTATAAACTAGTACCCATGTCACCCACCATTCTCATTTCCATTTTCGGTGTTATCAGTATCATCCTGCTGATTATTTTGATTTTACGAGTAAACGCTTCTCAGCAATATGCAGAAAAAGATAACAAAGAAGATGACCAAACATTTCGCATACTTCAAGACCAGCTTGAGCGTCTGCGAAATACCGTCGAAAATAAATTGGACCGCTCACAGTCTGAGCTTCATCAAGTGCTTCATCGCCAAGACTCAGAGTCAAAACGCCTGATTACTGAGATCACGCGCGAACTTACAGAGGTGAAAGAAGGGAATAAGCAAGTGTTCAGCATGACCGAGCAATTGCAGAATCTTGAAAAAGTTTTAACCCATCAAAAACAACGTGGAAATCTTGGCGAAGCATCTCTTGAGCTCATTTTGTCTAATATGCTTGCTCCAGGCCAATACGAAATGCAACATGCATTTAAAACAGGAGAAGTAGTGGATGCGGTGATCCACACCAAGGACGGTATCATCCCGGTGGATGCAAAATATTCACTGGATAACTATCAGCGCCTCATGAATGCGGTGGATGATGACGAAACTGCATACTATCAGAATGAATTTAAGAAGGATATTCAAAAGCGTATTGATGAGACTTCAAAATACATCAAGCCGGACGAAGGAACATTACCCTTTGCATTTATGTTCATTCCGGCGGAAGGAATTTATTATGATCTTCTGGTAAATCAAGTGTCTAAAGGCGCGATCAATACCCAGAACTTAATCGAATACGCATATAACAAAAGAAAAGTGATTATCGTGTCTCCTACGACTTTCTATGCGTATCTACAATCCGTACTCTTCGGCTTTAAGGCATTTCAGATTGAAGAAAGTGCAAAGCATATTCAGAAAAGAGTAGAAGAGCTCGGTCGTCATATTGGCGTGTACGAAGAATATATGAAAAAGTTAGGTACGACACTTGGCACTACGGTGAATCACTACAATGTGGCGTATAAGGAGCTTAAGAAAATCGACAAGGATGTATTTAGAATCGCCGGAACTGAAATGGGAGTGGATCCGCTTTCGCTTGATAAGCCGACATTTGAGGAAGACTAAAAAGAAGTTGGGAGAAAGAAGCAGGAAACAAGAATAGATACAAAATAGAGAAACGGGTCGCGCTAACGCGCGACCCATTTGACGTCTTACGACTGCCGTCGGTCGAGCTCATGCAGGTACCGAAGCGATGAGGTAGAGACGTTTGGATCAGCTTCGCTTTGCAGATCCATAGTGATGTGACCTGTTGATTTCGGAGGATCGCCGTCTGAACGACGACACTTGTCGTTCTTCTTCCATTTGTC
>Ga0209515_10004363_pt1 | contig 19193 bp, 18 predicted proteins | sample Subgroupgradi54m_FD_187454 | JGI IMG/M metagenome (GOLD analysis project Ga0209515, IMG submission 187454) | Subsurface groundwater microbial communities from S. Glens Falls, New York, USA - GMW60B uncontaminated upgradient, 5.4 m (SPAdes)... ...
CGAGAATCATCGGTCTTGACGCAGAGGAGCAAAAGACGGTTGATCAAACATTGCTCGCCGCCGATGGAAGCCCTGATAAGCACGTTTTGGGTGCAAATAGCATCTTGCCTCTTTCTCTAGCCACGGCCGTCGCAGCCGCCAACGCCAAGCGCGTGCCTCTTTACCAATACCTGCATGATCTATCCGCCACGTACGGTATCAGGGTTGAGATGGGAAGAATACCGACACCCGTTTTCAACATTATCAATGGTGGGAAGCACGGGGCGGGAAATTTGGATATTCAAGAATTCATGGTGGTTCCGGCAACGGTTAAACCGTATAAAGAAAGCCTGCAGATTGGAGTGGAAATTTACCATGCGTTAAAAAAAGTGCTTTCCTACAGAAACGCTGTTCACTCCGTCGGAGATGAGGGTGGATTTGCTCCGAACTTGTACACCAACCTTGATGCCTGTGAAGCTATTGCTGAAGCCGTGGCCGAAACGCCGTATAAGATCAATTTTGATGTTTTTTTGGGACTTGATGTCGCACCGAGTTATTTCCTAAAAGGTGATCGCTATCAAATCAAAGATCGGTCGCAGCCATTAACACGTGAGGAATTCATCGCCTACCTGGAGGAACTAAATAACCAGTACCATCTCATCTACCTAGAGGACCCGCTTTCCGAAGATGATTGGGCAGGTTGGCAAAAAGTGACGAAGCAGCTTGCCGGGAATATGGTGATTGTGGGAGACGATTTATTGGCTACCAATCCGGCACGCTTGGCACAGGCGATAAAGACGAAAGCGTGTACCGGGATTCTCGTGAAACTGAATCAAATTGGCTCACTGACTGAAACGCTCAATGTTATCAAAATGGCCAAAGATTCCGGATTTCGTACAATTATTTCGCATCGTTCGGGAGAAACCAATGACGCCTTCATTGCTGATTTTGCTGTGGCGATTGCGTCGGATTATGTCAAATTCGGAGCTCCCGCACGAGGTGAACGGGTCGCCAAGTACAATAGACTTCTGGCAATAGATGATGAACTCTCTAGCAGCTATTAGCTATTAGCTATTAGCTATTAGCTAATACAAAGACATATATGAAACCTGTAGTTCTCGTGGTCTTAGATGGATGGGGGATAGCGCCCCCGGGTCCGGGAAATGCCATATCCCGTTCAAAGCTTCCCAACTACACCCATTACTGGTACTCCTATCCCCATACGACGCTGGCAGCATCAGGTGAATCTGTGGGATTACCTAGAGGTGAAGATGGCAATACGGAAACCGGACACCTAAATCTAGGCGCGGGCAGAATTGTCTATCAGGATTTACCCCGTATAAATATGGCTATAGCAGATGGAAGCTTTTATAAGAATCCGGCTTTTTTGAGCGCTTTAAATCATGTAAAGAAAACAGGTGGCAAACTGCACTTACTGGGTCTGGTGGGAAGTGGCGGCGTGCATTCAAATATTGAGCATGTGTATGCTCTTCTCAATTTTTGCAAGGAACAGCAATTTATGAACGTTTTTCTCCATCTGATCACCGATGGGCGGGATTCTCCACCCACCTTGGGACACACTTATATAGAACAGGTGGAAAAAGAGGTCCAAATGCTTAGCATAGGTACAATTGCCTCTGTTATGGGGCGATATTATGCCATGGATAGGGATATGCGCTGGGATAGAACAGAGCGTGCCTATCGATCCCTAACTTTGGGAGAAGGTAAAAAAAGCCTCACTCCCCAACAAGCTGTAGACGCTGCCTACAAAGCCGGTCAAACCGACGAATTTATAGAGCCCACGCTTATAACCAATGCAGATTCATCTCCCAAGGCATTGGTTAGTGCCAACGATGCGGTGATATTTTTCAATTTCCGTATTGACCGGACAAGACAATTAACGAAAGCCTTTGTCCTGCCTGAATTTAATAAAGACACCGTGCGTGTGGCCGGATTTGATCCCTATACGATCAAATACTACAAAAAGCATATTGTGGAAAATGTATCTTTTCAGGGTCCTTTTACCCGAGGTCCAAAAATTGCCAATCTCTTTTTTGTCACAATGACAGAGTATGAAAAAAATTTGCCTGTGGATGCAATTGCATTTCCGCCGCAGGTAGTGGCATTTCCGCTTGGGAGGGTACTTACCACCCATGAACTTCACCAGCTTCGGGTGAGTGAGACGGAGAAAGAGAGATTCGTCACCTACTATTTTAATGGGCAACGGGAGGAAGCATTTCCTTTTGAAGACAGACTTATCGTTCCTTCACCAAAAGTAGCGACCTATGATCTAAAGCCGGAAATGAGTGCCCGCGAAATGACTACTTCACTTATTGGCGAACTCAATAGACAATTCTATCAGTTCATCCTCGTAAACTATGCCAATGCAGACATGGTAGCGCACACCGGCGTCATAGATGCTGCGGTGGTCGCTTGTGAGACGATAGATGAGTGCTTGGGCAAACTTGTCCCGGCAATTTTAGTCCAAGAGGGGTATTGCATAATTACGGCTGATCATGGTAATGTAGAGGAAATGCTCGATGCTGCAACTGGTGGCATAGATACAGAACATTCCACGTTTCCGGTTCCTTTTATCGTGATAGGAAAAGAATTTGAATCGAAGATGGCGGAACTGGTAAGCGGTATTTTAGCAGATGTCGCTCCCACAATTTTAAGTCTTTTGGGTTTACCCAAGCCTTCCGATATGACCGGAAGAAACTTGTTAGCATAATGGAGAATTGCAAATTATCAAATTGCGAATTGTCCAGGTTTGTTTGCTGATAGACTTAATTATTATTTTTATAACTATAAAAAAAATATGAAAACAACAATCTCCGTAATCAAAGCAGATACCGGTTCAGTGGGTGGTCATGAGACGCCTTCCAAGGCTATGGTCGCAGTTGCTCATGAGCACATGAAAAATGTGGGGTTAGGAAAAAAACTACTGGTCGACTACAAGGTCAGTTTCACAGGTGATGATATTGCTCTTATCATGACGCACACCAGAGGTGTGGATAACCCGGATATTCATGAACTTGCATGGAATACATTTGTAGAGACCACAAAAATTGCTAAAGTACAGGGTTTATACGGAGCTGGTCAGGACTTGCTCAAAGACGCTTTTTCCGGCAATGTGCGCGGTATGGGTCCGGGATCAGCAGAGATTGAATTTGAAGAAAGAGAAGCAGAACCATTTCTCGTGTTTGCCGCGGATAAGACCAGTCCCGGCGTATTTAATTACCCCATGTTTTCCGCATTTGCAGATCCCTATCATAACGCGGGGTTGCTACTGGCTGCAGATATGGGGCAGGGGTTTTCATTTACGATCATGGATGTCAATAATACTCATGCGGACAAAGTAATCACACTCAATGCACCGGAAGATTACTACGATATTGCAACTCTTCTGCGTGATCCGGAGAGGTTTGTGGTTGAAAGCGTTACATCCAGGGCCCATGGACTTCAAGCTGCAGTAGTATCTACTTCCCGTCTCCACAATATCGCAGGCAAGTACACAGGGAAAGATGACCCAGTAGCCATAGTGCGGACACAGAAACAATTCCCCTCTACAGGAGAAATTTTGTCGCCCTATTCTCTGGCGCATTATATATTGGGTGACAATCGTGGGTCTCATCACGTAGCGGTGATGCCGGTGAAACAAGGTTCCACCATCTCCTATTTTGATGGCCCCACAATAATGACTGCAGCGGGAATTTGTGTGCATGAAGGAAAAATGACGGAGATTGTGGATCTCTTCGATCATCCATTTTGGGACCTCATCCGTACGAAAGCATCTGAAAAGACGCTTGAAATGCGCCGACAGGGATTTTTTAACCCGGCTATGGGTCCGATGGAAGAACTTGAATATACGGGAATTATGGAAAATCTCAAGCGGCTTGATAATAAATTTGTCATACGCGAAAAAAAATAAGCCGTGAACCCACAAATCACTACACGGGATAAACACATCACGCTCCCTCCTAATCTGGCTGAATACGATAGCGTATACAAGAACTTTTCCTGGAAAGACTACTACGGTGAAATTGCGTGGTTTGAGCCCTCATCGACGTCGCACCACAAGCGCGTAAATGCTGCCTACAATGCCATAGATCGCCATGTATCCACGTTTCGCAAAAACAAAGTAGCGCTCTACTGGGAAGGAGAAGAAGGAGAAACAAAAAAGTACACATTTGAAGAAATTTTTCATGCCTCAAATAAATTTGCCAATCTGCTGCGCTCCTTAGGCATCGACCGGGGAGATCGGGTATTTATTTTTTTGCCCCGGATTCCGGAACTTTTCTTTTCTTTTTTAGGGATTCTCAAAACAGGTGCTATTGCCGGTACCCTTTTTAGCGCTTTTCAAGAACAAGCATTGTTTGATCGACTGGATAATAGCGATGCGAAAGTCCTTATCACCGACAGTACATTGGTTTCCCGAATCAAAACTCTTCGTTCCAAACTCCCAAATCTCAAGCATATTCTCGTCGTCGACAGCCCCGAGTTTACCAAAAAACTAGCCGAACAACCGAATGAAACGCATGTAGCACGTATGGATCCAGATGATTACGCATTTATGCTCTACACGTCGGGGACGACAGGCAAACCCAAGGGAGTGGTGCATAGGCATCTTGCCGTCTTGGGTGAACACCTAACTGCCAAGTGGGTGTTGGACATCAAAGAAACTGATACCTATTGGTGTACTGCAGATCCCGGTTGGGTAACGGGAATTGCATATGAAATTTTGGGAAGTTGGTCAAATGGTGTGACATCTGTCGTATTTGCCGGAAGATTTGATCCGGCACGATGGTATCAGATTATAGAAAAGTATAAAGTCTCCATCTGGTATACCGCTCCAACTGCTGTGCGTATGCTCATGGCAAGTGGTACGGATCTGGTAAAAAAATACGATTTGTCATCTCTGCGCCACATTCTTTCTGTAGGAGAGCCCCTAAATCCCGAAGCAGTGCGGTGGGGGGTAAAGGCATTTGGACTGGCATTTCACGACACTTGGTGGCAGACGGAGACGGGGGCAATAATGATAGCCAATTATCCATGTCTGGATATAAAGATTGGTTCCATGGGAAAGCCGTTTCCGGGAATTGCGGCCGCAATTGTAGATGACCAGGGAAAGGAACTTCCAACAGAGACAGAAGGGAATCTGGCGATAAAACCTGGGTGGCCTTCCATGATGCAAGCGGTCTGGCGACGCCCCAAAAAATATGATAGTTATTTTGTGAATGGGTGGTATATATCAGGTGACCATGCGCGCAAAGATAAGGATGGGTATTTTTGGTTTATAGGACGAGCTGATGATGTAATTAAGACTGCCGGGGAGCGGGTTGGACCGTTTGAGGTGGAATCAGCGCTGGTCGAACACCCTGCGGTGACCGAAGCAGGGGTTATTGGCAAACCAGATCCTCTGCGTGGGGAAATTATTAAGGCCTTTGTAGTACTAACGAAAAGTGAAAAGGAAAAAGTTAAAAGTGAAAAGTATGCGGATGAACTTAAAAATGAACTTTCACAGTTTGTAAAAAAACACTTAGCTGGTCATGCGTATCCGAGGGAAATAGAATTTATCGACACACTTCCCAAGACACGCAGCGGCAAGATTATGCGCCGCATTCTTAAAGCGAAAGAGCTCGGACTTCCGATCGGGGATACCTCGACGCTGGAGGAATACTAGGAGCTATTAGCCATTAGCTATTAGCCATTAGCTATTAGCTATTAGCTATTAGCCATTAGCTATTAGCTATTAGCTATTAGCCAACAGCTATTAGCCAACAGCTAATTATGAATATATTGCACACGCTCATAGATATTTTTCTCCACTTGGATAAAAACCTCGATAGTATTATTGGGCAATTCGGGCTGCTTAGTTACGTTCTGCTATTTTTGATCATTTTCATGGAGACAGGCTTTGTGGTGACACCCTTTCTTCCCGGTGATTCTCTCTTGTTTGCAGCGGGGACACTCGCTGCCTATGGATCTCTAAACATAGGACTACTTTATATTTTACTCCTTCTCGCTGCAATTGTGGGAGATTCGGTGAACTATTGGATAGGCCATGCCATCGGGCCCAAAATATTCCAAAAGGAAAATTCCCGTTTTTTTAAAAAAGAATATTTGGCAAAAACGCAGCACTTTTATGAAAAATATGGGGGAAAAACGATTATTTTAGCGCGGTTTATGCCTATCATCAGAACATTCGCACCCTTTGTAGCAGGTATAGGACGCATGAAGTACGCGGATTTTATCCTCTATAACATTATGGGTGGGTTTTTGTGGGTAACGCTCTTTATCTGGGGCGGGTATTTTTTTGGAAATCTGCCCGTCATAAAACAAAACTTTCACTATGCGATTGTCGGTATCATTGTTTTATCTATTCTTCCAGGCGTTTGGGAATATATTAAACATACAAAGAATAAAAGAAGAATAAAAGAAGATACCGTATCATATAAAGAAATAAAGGAATCATTTAAAAAAAAGCATATTTCCTAACTTCGTTCATGATATACGATCTGGTCATTGTGGGTGCCGGTCCTGCCGGAATTACCGCTTCTATCTACGCCTCCTGTTTCAAACTCCGGCATGTAGTCATTGGTAAAGTGCTCGGTGGCCAAATGGTACTGGCTCCGGATATCATCAACTACCCCGGGTATGAAGAGATATCAGGTCAAATGCTCACTGATACGATGATAAATCAGGTAAAAAAACTTGGTGGAGAAGTGGTGGTGGATGAAGTTGTTCGTATAGAAAAAATAACCAATGAACGGCCCTTTCTCTTTACCCTGCATACCAAGTCTCATGATGTTTACGAAGCAAAAACGGTAATTCTCGCTACAGGTACGGAGAGGAGAAAACTCAATGTTCCCGGAGAGACCCAGTATACTGGCCGTGGCGTATACTACTGCGCGATCTGCGAAAAACAGGATTACGAGGGAAAAGAAGTTGCAGTTGTTGGAGGAGGCAATAGTGCTGCGCAGGCTGCTGTGCAACTGGCGCAAGCGGCATCAAAGGTATCTATTATCTATCGCGGAGCAGAACTTCGAGGAGATCCAATTTGGCTTTCGGAGATTGGGAAAAATCCCAAAATTACGGTTTTCTACAACACGCGCATTACAGAAATTGCTGGAAATGGAATACATGTTACTCACGTAAACATTGAGCTGGTGAAGGGAAGCAACCCGTCAAATTCCGAAGCTTTGGCCAACGCGATAGCGACCGAAAAAGTGTTTATCGAGATTGGGGGTGTACCTGGTACGGCGCTTGTAATCCCTCTCGGTGTTCAAACGGATACTGGTGGATACATTCACGTTGATCCTCTGCTTGCCACCAACATTCCCGGCATTTTTGCGGCAGGAGATCTGGTAAGCTACGGTCTTTCTATTGAACAAATTTCTACAGCCATCGGGTTGGGAGCCAGAGCCACCGCTTCGGTATTTGCTTATCTCAAAAATCAGAAAGCGCCGAGTGTCTGGGGACAGACGCAAATCAAGCGCTAATGGCTATTAGCTGTTAGCTCTACAGTAGTTGTTTTACGATTATGGGGATTGACGTGGGTGTTGGCCATCTGGGTGAAGGTCTTCAAGTTTTTCTACCAGTTCGGGGAGGTCGCTAAGGTTTTCATGTTGAAGCTGGTGGGCGGCATCTTCCTCCTGGTTTTTTTTGAGACTGCCTGCAATCCCATCGAGTCTGGTCATAATCTTGTTGCGATACGTAAGAAACGGCGTTTCGATCTTGGTACTGATACTTTCGTCCAAACGATGTTCCGCCAAACGTACCTCATCTTCAACTTTTTTGCCCAGTCTCCTCTCCACACCCTCTAGTTTTTCATCCAATCTTTTCCCAAGTCTTTGATCCAATCTTTTCTCCACACCCTCTAGTTTTTCATCAAGGAGTTGGGAGAGTTTGGATAGGTTATCGTTGATCATGAAGTGATAGTAACATATGATATGGGAAAAGAGAATAGTCCGACTACTCACTGTGGCAGAGAAATTCCTGATATAGATGAAACGACAGAATATTCATTAGTTTAGGGTATATTGCACTTAAATCTAAACTAAATTTTCATTTATCCGAAACCTTTGCTATCTAGCTCGTGCGCCACTGGGGTCTTGAGTTTATCAAGGCGACTAGTCTGTTAGCCCTTTTAGGTGGGACTATAGCAGCTTTGCGGTTATGGGGATTGTTGCGGATGCTCGCGGGCTTCAATTTTTTCCACACGCCCGGGGATGTCAGAGAGCGTGTCGTGTTGAAGTTGGTGAGCAGCTTGTTCTTCCTGTATGGCTTTGAGTTTGCCAATAGCCGTATCTAGTTTGGTAAGGGTGTCATCGCGGTACCGGCGAAAGACATCATCCACCTTTGCCACAAAGGTCTCAATAAGGTCTGTTTTCAAGCGCTTTTCAACAACCCCCAGCTCCTCCCGTACTACAGTACGAACAATGGACTTAAAGACATTGCCACTGGGTTTTCTGGTTGCGGTTTTGATCATGGATAAATCATAGCATAATAGGACAAAAAGGTGTAGGGTTTTTTAAACAAAAAATCAGCTCAAAGTCAGACTCCTATTTACTTCATGCCAAATTCGTCGAAGTTTGGGCACAAAGACCCTACTGATGGTTGACAAATGGCTATTTATGGCATAAAATAGTCTTAATATGGCACAAACGATACGTCTAACCATCACTCCAGACCTGGAAAAAGCTATCCAGATTTTACGGAAATCGACTCTCGGCACCCTCAATGCTACTGAGCTGATTAAGATGGCTGTGGGTGGCTTTGCCCGAATGAAAAGCAACAATCTGGATCCGGATGAGATGGATGCTTTATCATCTCAATTATTTTACGACTGGGCTAAAGACGATGAAACACTTGATACAAATAATATTGCACATCCGGAAAAGCTGAAACCTTTTACTCCAAAACCATATGTACGAACTAGTTAGCCTGACATTCCCTTTTGCGAATGATGCAACTAAAGGGAAACCCCGTCCTGGATTCGTTATTTCACCAATATTCGGTAGTCATAAACAAGTAATAGTTGCATATGTTACAACTCGTTTAGATGAAATGCTTGATACAGACATCGTACTTGACCCAGCTCAATCATACTTTTCTTCAACGGGATTAGCACAAAAATCTCTTATAAAACTTCATCGACTGGGTACATTTCAACCTGCTGCACTAAAGGAAGGCCAAGGATTCTTACCGAATGAAATAATTAAAGAACTAAAGAAAAAATTAATGAAGGTTTTTCAGTTGAAATAATACTTCTTTCATACTGCTTGGTCCGAAGTTCGTTTCCTAATTCTCCCTTATGCAGGTTGATCAGAAACTCTGGCAACAGACGAGTATTGCAACTCAGCTCTCTTCCTTCCCAGGTGTGCTGGGAGAATTTTTGCAGGAGACAACGCCTGTGGAAATTCTTCGCGCAGAGAAATTTTTGCCGCATATTTTTTGGCGGTGGTATATGCTGGAGCACTCCTCACATAAAGTGAGCCCCTACCATTACCTTGCCTGGCGAAGAGAACGCGAGCATTGGCCGGAAAATGGACAGTTTTTTCCCCATCCAACACTGCAGATTACCAAAGCATCAGATCCGTTTGTATTGCAAACAACAACTCCGAAAGTGCAAATTGATATCACTGTTGAGTATATTGCCTTTCATGAGCAACCTATTATTGTTGATGTCATAAACACCTTACAGAGAAAATCATTGCAGTATAACTATGACGAGCAATATAGAAAAAACGTGCAGTCGATTGCGGCATATTTACAAACAAAGGGAATAAAGCCTTCACAGATCAAAATGAGTCCCATGCTCGCCCTTAAACCATATTTTGAACAATCACTTTCATCGTGGCGTGAAAAAGATCCTTTCATCAATGCATCATTTTTGGAACATGACTGGTTATCTTTCTGGAAAGATGTCTTTCAAAAAGCCAGCGATAAAGATGGGCTTAGCACCGATACGCTGCTTGATCTCTTTGTCGATATTGTGCGAAATACCCATCCTGATTACGGTATCAAGAGTGCCGATCTCGAGCATGTCAATGCCAAAGGAGATATTAGCGTGCACGTAAAAATTCAATATTTTTTCTGGCTGTCGCTTGCGTATTATGTGCTTCTTCCATTTTCCTTGTTCTCCCACTTGCTAGCGCCGATTTTCAGAGAACAGGATATGTTTCATCATGATATCGAAGCACTCTTGACTGAAGATTTTAGCGAACCCATGCCCATCTACGCACCATTTACTACGTTGACGGTAACACCATTTGGAAAAAATTTTTTGCGGGAAAACCCCTTGTAAAAGGGTAAACAAGAAGCTATATTCTCCCTATGTCTCTCACCATTTCCCGTACTATTGATGTCAATCAAAAACTTGGCCGCAATGACCCATGTTACTGCGGGTCAGGGAAAAAATATAAAAGGTGCCACCTTCTGCAAAAAGTCACTGAGACTCCATATACCCCAGAAATCAAAACCAGGCTACTTACTCAAGCTTCACATTTTCTCATCAAACAGCAATTCTTTTACGAACTGGTAAATCAAACAGTTCTACATATGCTCGGAAAGGAAAGTGATCGAAAGGGAAAAGACGGAAAATTTGAAATGGAGGAAGATGAAATTACCTCGATCATCGACGCAGTCATGTTTGAAGGAGAATATCAGGGCGAAAGTCCGCTTGCCTATTTTGTCAAACATGCTCCCCTTTCTTCTACAGAAAAACAAACTTATCAAGACTGGCTGGAAAAAACTCGGTATTCTGTATTTGAAGTGAAAGAAATAGTAATTGGCAAGAGCATTCGTGTAGTAGATCTGCTGACCACTGAATCCTTTGTTATCTATGAACAACTTGCAACATATGATTTACAGCCAGGTGCAGCAGTAACTGGCCGGATCGTTCCTTTTGCCGATGCCTGGATGTTTACTGGCGGTACAAATATCAAACTTACTCCAGAAATGCTCTACTCTTTTAAACGAACAATGCACGAGATGAAACCGGGAGACATACGGCAATTGGATGTTATCAAGTATTTCCAACTCAACATTGGCTCCAATAAAGCTTCACCTTTCTCTGTTCCCAAAAAGAAAGAACCCGGGCCGCAAGAGAAAACACTGATACAAACCATGCTCCAGGAAGGCCGGCAAACCATACTCCAAACGAAAGAATTCGATGCCTTGTCTCTGAAAGAAAAACAAAAACGTATTGATACATTTACAAATCTATGGTTGGATACTCCACAGAAAGAACTTGGCGGTAAAACACCAAAAGACATCATCAGTCAAGAACGAAAAAAACGAGGTCTGCCTCCCGCGCAATATCACCACACTATCACCGCTATGCCAATGCCAGATCAACATACCAACGAGTGCTATCATTTCTCACGCTTCCCCCACAAAAACAATTCAGCAAAATACTTTCCATGTGGCTCGCAGAGAGCGATTGGATACAACTTGAACGGCCGAAAAAAGGAGACGTGACAGATTTTGCCATAATCAATCAACCGGCAATTGAAGTGATGCAAGAAACAAGTTGGCAAATGCTGCATAATCTGCAAACGCATGGCAAAGAAAGGGATGAAACATTCACCTTCATGTCAACCTTGGTCCTGAATCGGATATTTCTTGCGCATCTCCGGTGGATAGGTCTTCTAGACAAAACTAACCAGGCTCAAAAGAAAGGCGAATTCATGCTTGAATTTCCTCTTCCAACGTACTTCCAGATCCGTATCACACCATTTGGCATTCGTATTATAAAAACTATCAACCAACATATGTATGCCGCCATCCCGCCCATGCTTCGCACCATAGCCTAGGAAAGAAAAGACTAAAATAAATTAGGAACCGATTCATCACCAGACACTTCTCGGTGAAGAGGACATCCTATTTGGGAGGCGGAATGGATTGAATGATGCGAGAAATGCCTTCTGTATTAGCGCAGTTCAACACCTTGATCGTGCTGAAGAAGGAAGACCTGTTGTTGACCCAATTGACGTGGTATGATAATGTATGATGAATGCTGGGAATGAGCTGTTAGCTATTGGCTATTAGCTATTAGCAATCTTTAACTATGAAAAAGATTCGCATTGGAATAAATGGATTTGGGCGTATTGGGCGAGTTGCTGCTAGAATCATATCCGGACGAACAGATGCGGAACTTGCTGCTATAAATAGCAGAGCAGATGCTGCCTCTCATGCCCACCTTTTAACCTACGATAGTTCTTATGGTGTTTTTAACCACAAAGTAAAAGCAGAAGGAAACCATCTGACAATCGACGGACGATACATCGCCGTTTACCAAAAAAAGGATCCGAGTGAAATACCCTGGAGAGAAGCAAACGTAGATATTGTCTTTGAGGCAACAGGAGCATTTAGAAGCCTGGAGGAGGCAAGCAAACACCTGACGGCTGGCGCCAAACGAGTGATCGTTTCCGCTCCCCCAAAAGACAATATGCCCACATTCTGCATGGGCGTAAATGAAAAAAATTACGATCACATCAAAGACACGGTCGTGAGTAATGCCTCTTGCACCACCAATTGCCTTTCAACTGTTGCTAAAGTGCTCCACGACGAATTTGAAATTATTCGAGGGTTTATGACGACGACACATTCTTATACGGATTCGCAAAATCTTTTAGATAATTCTCATAAAAAAGATTTACGTCTGGCGCGCGCGGCCGCTTGCAATATCATCCCCTCCGATACCGGGGCAAGCAGAGCACTTGGTTTGGTGTTACCCGATCTGCGGGGAAAGATCATTTCAAGCTCAATCCGCGTCCCAACCCCGACGGTTTCGCTCATCGATTTAACGGTTGAAGTTGGAACAGAAGGAGATGCAGATGACATCAACAAGGCATTCGAGCGCGCCGCAAAAGAAAGTATGAACGGTATTCTCGCAATCTCCTATGAACCGCTAGTTTCTACTGATCTAAAAGGCTCGCCGTATTCTTCCATTGTCGATGGACTTCTCACTAAAACGAGTGGGAATATGATCAGTGTAAAAGCCTGGTACGACAATGAATGGGGTTACGCAACACGCCTTGTTGATCTTGCCGAGTACGTGGGGAGGCAGGGAGTATGAAGAAGAAGATGATAAAAGATGTCGACGTGATGGGTAAGATTGTGCTCGTCCGCGCCGACTTTAATGTATCCATGGGTGATGGTTTTAAAATAACCGATGAAACGCGCATTATAGAATCATTGCCCACGATTCGTTACCTCATCGGGAGCCAAGCAAAAGTTGTACTCATAAGCCATTTAGGACGACCTAAAGGAAAAGTAACCCCAGAGTATTCTTTAAAACCTGTAGCCAAACGGTTAAGTGATCATTTAGGCACTCCTGTGCGCCTTATTGAGAAATTTTGGGAAGAACAGGCTCGAGATACAATAAACACGCTCAAACCTGGTCAAGTAGCGATGCTCGAGAACATCCGTTTTCATCCAGGAGAGGAAAAAAACGATCCGAAATTTGCAAAACATCTGGCAAGTTTAGGTGATTTATTTGTCAATGATGCGTTTGGTACCTCGCACCGAGCACATGCATCTGTCGTGGGTGTCGCGGAGTATTTACCCGTATACGCAGGGTTCCTCATGGCCAAGGAAGTAGAAATGATCGCTATGGCCCTGGGCAAACCAAAGCATCCGCTTGTATTTATCGTGGGCGGAGCAAAAACACCGGAAAAAATACAGGTGATTGATCGGTTGCTCGATTTAGCAGACACGATCCTTTTAGGAGGTGCCAATGCCAATACGTTTCTTCATGCGTGGGGCATTAATACCGGTGTATCAATGGTTGACCACGAGATGATCGAGATGGCTAAAGTTGTTTTCTGGAAGGCAACCCATCGCCACTGCGCGCTGCTACTGCCTTCGGATGTGGTGGTAAGCGATGAGCCCCGAAAAAGGACGCCTAAAGTAGTCCCCTACGACAAAGTAACGTCTACTTCAGCAATTTATGATATTGGACCTGGAACCATTGCCACGTACAGGGAGATTATCGCTGGAGCGGGCACCATTATTTGGAATGGTCCCATGGGACTCTATGAAGATAAGCGCTTTCGGGCCGGTACCGATGCCGTGCTTGAAGCAGTAGCAGGTGGGAATGCGCTGTCAGTGGTTGGGGGAGGCGATACGCTTGCTTCAATAAACCGGCGTGACCTTCTTTCAAAAATTTCTCATTTGTCTACCGGAGGCGGGGCAATGCTTGATTATTTAGAAATTGGTTCGTTACCTGGAATCGATGTTATCCAGAATGCCTAATTTTTTTGGTTTATAAAGGTTTGATTATGGAGCGAGAACGACTGACTATTACTTTACGAAAAGATATCCTCAAGCAGCTCGATCATTTGATCGATGGGATCACGCTTCGCAATAGATCCCACGCAATTGAATCCTTTTTAGAGCGTGCGCTTATGCCCAAGGTAAAGCAGGCGCTGATATTGGCAGGTGGAGAAGGGGTTAAAATGCGCCCCTTTACCTATGAAATCCCTAAAGCACTTATCCCGGTTCATGGGAAGGCGCTTTTAGAGTACCTGGTTGAAAGTCTTCGTGAAAGTGATGTGCGCAACATTGTCATTGCCATAGGCTACTTGGGGGATAGAATCAAAGAGCATTTTGGAGATGGAAGAAAATTTGGCGTTTCCATAAAGTATAGTGAAGAAGAAAAGCCATTGGGTACAGCCGGAGCGATACGTCAGGCGAGAAGGCTTCTGGATCCGGATACGTTTATAGTGACTCATGGAGATATTCTGGTGGATATGGATTTTCAAGGGTTAGCTACATTCCACCGAGAGCAAGGGACACTTGCAACCATAGCGCTTACCACCGCTTCAGAGACGTCCGCTTTCGGCATTGTGCGTCTACGGGGTAGCCAAATTGTGGAGTTTATTGAAAAACCGGAAAAAGAAAAAGTCACCTCACTTCTCGTCAATAGCGGCATTTACGTATTTGAGGCGGAAATATTTAAAGTGATTTCGAAAGGGGCGGTCGTAATGCTTGAAGATATTTTCCCCATTTTAGCCAAAGAGAACAAACTATCAGGCTTTCCCTTTGAAGGCAGATGGTTTGATGTCTCAACCCCCCAAAATTACGAACGGGCGATAAACCTTTGGCGAAAATAAACCAATAAATCCAATGCGCCAATCATCTCATCTTCTAATCGCCTAACGCACCTACACAAACTCTGGTCGACAAAACGTATTCAGCTATAATTATTGATTCTTTAGGCTGACTTCCTCATAGATGATTTGAGAAACGCGCCTAATGACTCCAGCTAATTTTTCAAAATCCTTTCCCCGTGTCATGATACAAACAAGATAGGGCCTGCGGGGTAAATAGATGATACCGCAGTCATGAAGCTGTTTTTCCCCATTATTTTCGTATTGACGTTCACCGAATTTATGAGCAACCTCAATATTTCCGGGTATCGGAGCGACAAGGCCTTTTTTAAACGTAGTGTTGGTTAGGAGTTGAAGGGCCTTTTCGGAGTAGTCCGCATTAAGGTAGGAAGAATTGTAGAGGATACGGAAAAAAGAGGCGTAGTCCTTAACGGAAATGGTATTGCCCGCTGGGTCGATCTCGTTGGCTTTATGGATAACTAGATCAAGATCGGAGAAAACTGCAAAAATGATTTTATTATCGATATGGCCAAGCAAGAGTTCATAGGCCAGATTATCTGAATAGACAATCATTCTTCTAATCAATTCGGAGATAGTGAGAGATTGATTTAAGGCGATGCTTTGATCGGGAACATAATTTTGATTTTTGGAATAATCATACGCAATGGTATTGGTAATAGTCTTATTTAGAACATCGGGTTTGGCTTCGGCCAATTTAAAATAGGCCATCATAACGGGAACTTTGATTAAGCTTGAAGGGGAAAATTTTTCATTTTCGTTTATGCCAAACCATGGTCCGGTGTTTAAATCACGATAATACACTGATGCAAAAGTAATATCGTTATTAGCGGTACTAAGTCCAAGGTAATCGTTAATGGAGTTTCTTAGGGTGTTGAGATTTGTATCCTGACTGATCCAAACACCACCATCGCATTCTAATAGTGGATTAGTGTATTTGTAGTTGCCATGATTCCTTATCTCCGAGAATTTTAGACCGGAGTCTTTGGAAAGGAGATGGGAGAGAGAAAATCCGAGTACGCCGCCGAAAACAAAAAACATCCCTAGGGACAAATAAAAAGTGATGCGTTTCATGGAATTAAAGTAACTATATACTATTGTATAAGCCGAGGGAAAGTGGTTTGAGAGGAAAAGGCGGAATGAGAGGTGTTGTGTAATAAAGTTAGCTCGCGTATTTGCGGATGACGCCGATAATTTTTCCTTGAATTTTTACTTCTGTGGTGTAGATTGGTGACATTTCGGAATTAGCTGGTTGAAGGCGAATGCGGTTTTCCTCAAAAAAGATTCGCTTTAATGTCGCAAATCCACTAGGCAAGACCGCCACAACGAGATCGCCACTTTTCGCTTCTGCCTGATGTTGGACGAGCACATAATCGCCTTCCATGATCCCATCATCTTTCATAGATTGGCCTTTGACCTGGAGTATGTATGCTGCCTTGCCGTTGGTGATCATGGTGTTGGCAATCATGATGTAGGCATTGGGATCGGTATGGGGTTGCAGTGGTTCGCCTGCGGCGATAAATCCCATGATGGGTATTTCAGTTGCACCATCGGAGCCTGCCACTTTAGTAGCCCTTTCCGTGATTTCAATTCCACGTCTTTTCCCGGGAATTCTTTTAAGAAATCCTTTGTCCTCAAGTTTATAAATATGTTCGCAGACGGTAGCCGGTGAGGTGACGCCCACTCCCTTGCAGACTTCCCGAAGTGTCGGTGCGTAGCCGAATCGCTGAATAAATTGGACGATAAATTCCAGTACTTCTCTTTCCCGATCAAACAAAACGTGCGGCATAAGTAAATTATTTATAACAAAACCAAACAAATACAATATGACAAAAATAAACCGAATAGTCAAGAGTCATAATTAGGGGATAGGAGCTAGGGTTTAGGAGTTATTACCTAGCACCTAGCACCTAGTACCTAGGGTCCGGGGTGAAGAAGGTTGATTTTTGGTACAATAGGAGGATGGATTTTAGACTTAAAGCGCCGTTTGTACCCACAGGCGATCAACCCCAGGCGATTGAGCAATTGCTTCATGGAATTGCATCAAATGCCAAGCATCAAGTGCTTTTGGGAGTAACGGGAAGCGGCAAAACATTTACCATGGCAAATTGCATCGCCAAACTTAATCGGCCGACGCTGATTATCTCTCACAATAAAACACTCGCTGCACAACTGTACCAGGAATTTCGTGATTTTTTCCCCGAAAATGCGGTGTCGTATTTTGTCTCGTATTATGACTATTATCAGCCCGAAGCGTATATAGCCCGTACGGATACCTACATAGAAAAAGAAACAGAAATAAATGAAGAGATAGATAAACTTCGCTTGGCTGCCACAACAAATCTGCTGACCCGAAAGGATACGATTATTGTAGCTTCCGTATCATGCATTTATAACATTGGTTCTCCAAAAGAGTATGGAAATTTTATTTTGGAACTGAAGCCGGGAGTCAAAATCGTGCGGTCATCTATTTTTTCCCGGCTCACGGATCTGCAGTACGAACGCTCTGATTATGGATTTCATCGGGGAACTTTTCGGGTGCGGGGGGAAATAATTGACCTGTTTCCGGCGTACAAAGATACAGCGATACGTATCGAGCATGATGGAGAGAAGGTCCGATCGCTTACCGAGCTTGATCCCGTATCAGGACAAATGATTGTCCAGCTCCCTGGGATAGTCATTTACCCGGCAAAGCACTATATGACTGACCCTCGAAAACACCACGGCGTGTTTGAACAAATACGCGCAGATCTGGTTGAGCGAGTGGCTTGGTTTACGTCTCGGGGGATGCTACTTGAAGCCAGGCGAATTGAACAAAAAGTAAATTTTGATCTGGAAATGATCCAAGAGGTAGGTTTTGTAAACGGTATTGAAAATTACTCCCGCTACTTTGATGGAAGAAATCCGGGAGATCCACCGTTCACTCTTCTTGATTACTTCAGAGAACCCTATGGCGATGACTGGCTACTGTTTATTGATGAATCCCATATGACCGTGCCACAGATTCGTGGCATGTATTTTGGGGATAAAAGTCGGAAGCAGACACTGATTGATTATGGCTTCCGGTTACCGGCGGCCATAGATAATCGGCCATTGACGTTTCCCGAATTCATGCGCCGTACTCCTCAAACGATTTATGTATCAGCAACACCTGATGAGTGGGAAATATCGATGGCGGTGGAGAGTGGAAGAAAGGGAGTTGAAAATAATGCAGGGATTGCGGAGCAGCTTATCCGGCCCACTGGGCTTGTCGACCCAATCATTTCCGTACGGCCCACGGGGGGACAGATAGCAGATTTGATAGAGGAAATTTTAAAAAGAAAGAAAAAAGGCGAGCGCGTACTTGTTACTACCCTCACTAAACGTATGGCAGAGGATTTAACCGAATATCTTAAAAGTAATGAAAACATTGAGAAAATTCTTATAAAAGCGGACAAATCGGAATTTTTGACATATCTTCGATCAAATATGCCCTTGGTAGCATATCTCCATTCAGATATCCTAACACTTGAGCGGACAGATATTTTAGATGATCTGCGGCTTGGGAAGTACGATGTGCTTATAGGTATCAATCTTCTGCGGGAAGGACTCGATCTGCCTGAAGTATCCCTGGTAGCAATTCTGGATGCGGATAAAGAAGGCTTTTTACGAAGCCAGACATCGCTCATTCAAACCATGGGACGAGCGGCCCGGCATGTATCGGGAGAAGTGATTATGTATGCAGATAAAGTGACGGGTTCAATGGGGCGCGCAATATATGAGATTGACAGGAGAAGACATGTGCAGATTGCCTACAATAAAAAACACGGCATAACGCCTACATCAATTCATAAGGCGGTACGGGAAAAATTGGTCAATCGGGAAGAAAACGCGGACAGTGAATATGATGGTTTTGGTCCCGCGAAACAAGCCAAGCTTCAGATAGAAAAAAGCATCGATGACCTGTTGCCCGATGACAAAAGAAAACATATCATGGCTCTTAAAAAAATGATGAAGCAAGCTGCGATGGAACTCAACTTCGAGCTTGCAGCAAAATTTAGGGATAGAATCCGGTCAATTGAAGCGGCCCCTTGAGCA
>Ga0209515_10004365_pt1 | contig 19183 bp, 18 predicted proteins | sample Subgroupgradi54m_FD_187454 | JGI IMG/M metagenome (GOLD analysis project Ga0209515, IMG submission 187454) | Subsurface groundwater microbial communities from S. Glens Falls, New York, USA - GMW60B uncontaminated upgradient, 5.4 m (SPAdes)... ...
TCACTCAGTCGGCCCCCTCTCCCCCGTACCCGGGGGAGAGGGTTGGGGTGAGGGGGTCTGTCAGGCGGCAACAGCCACTTCGTCGGCTTCGACAACCGGCGCCACACCACGCTCCAACTCACCGCCCAGCGCTGCGATCAAGTCCGCAATCAAGAGGCTCAGCTCCCCCGTGCTGATCGCCACGTCGGCATCGAACCCGCCATCGTCCTTGCCGGATGTCGGCGCGCCTTCGAGCACCACGTCCATCAGCTTGATCTTCTTCAGCGTCATCGCCTCGGTCAGCACGAACGACACCCTGCCGGCCCAGCTGAGCGCGAGCTGCGTCGGCAGCTTGCCCTCGGCAATGTGTTGCCCAACCTGATCGATGTCCAAGGTGTGACGGGCATAACGCACGCTCGCCTTCTCGCTGTCGGGCTGCTTGAGCTCGCACTCGCGGTCGATCGTGAAGCCGCTCGGCGCCTCCTTGGCCTGCAGCCACTCGGCCATCGCGACGGTGGGCGACAGAGCAGTCTGAAGCAGCGTCAGCACGATGCCCCCGCCCAGCAACTCGACCAGCCGGGTCGTGATCGCGTCGGCCTTCTTGGGGCTCGCCGCGCCGATCACCAGCCAGCCGGCCTTCGGTGCGATCCAGACCCAGGTCGCGGAGCGTTTCGGGAACGCGCGCGGCAACAGGCTGTGCACGATGTCTTCCTTCAGCTCTTTGGCCTGTTTGCCTTTGGGACGGCGGCCGGTGTCGGCCTCGATCTTGTCGAGGCGCGCCTCGAGCTCGCTCTTCACCACCGAGGCCGGCACCGCCTTGCGCTCGGCGCACAGGCGCAGGATCAGCTGACCGCCCACGGTCTCGGCAAGCGCGCCGTGTTTCTCGCCGCGCGGCTCGACGAAGCCGTCGGACTCCATTTGCGAAGCGCCGCATTCGACGAAGCGGCTGGTTAAAAGTCGGTCCTGAAGCTCGGCGCCGGACGGTTGCTGCCAGTGCTGGATGCGGTAGATGAGTGCGTTTTTGAACATGACTGCGGTGACGGAGAAGGAGGCGGATTGTAGGAGTGGATCCCGGCGTGCGCCTGGCGTGCGCCGGGATGACAGCTCACCCCGAGCAGCGTCATCCCGGCGAAAGCCGGGATCCACTGCCGGGCCGGCTCACCCCAAAGGGTGGATACCGTCTTTCGCACGCATGACGACGCCGCGCGACCGCATAATGCCGCCGGCTGCGGAATGTGGCCGTGGCGATCAAAGGCAGAACCGAGATGTCCAAACCTCTGCGAGCGTTGTTGACCCTGGCGCTGCTCGCCGCCTTCGCGGGCGCGCTGTTCTACGCGCTGCGTGGCCAGAAGCAGGAGCAGATTGCGCAGCAGGAAGCCGTCGCGATCGCTTCGGTGACCGAGCTCAGCGGCCTGATCGCACTCGACGTCGAGCCCTACTTCAAGGACCCGCGGGTGCAGAAGCTGCTCGCCGCCAAGCGCCTGCCGGTCAAGGTGACACGCGTCGGCAGCCGCGACATGGCGGCCAAGGCGGTGGCCGGCGCGATGCCGGAGTTTTTCTTCCCGTCGGGCGTCGTCGCGGCGAACCAGATCGCAGACGCGGCGCGCCAGGCCAACGTCAATGTCAGCCAGTCGTCGCCGTTCCACACGCCGATGGTCATCGCGTCGTGGGAGCCGATCGCGAAGATCCTGGTCGCCAACGGCATGGCCACCGCGCTGCAGCCCAAGGTCTACAGCGTCGACATGGCCAAGCTGACGGCCGCGATGCTCGCGAAGAAGCGCTGGAAAGACCTGCAAGGCGCGTCGGCCTACGACGTGTCGCGCGGCGTGCTGGTGTCGACCACCGACGTGCGGCGCAGCAACTCGGCGGCGATGTACCTGGCGCTGACCAGCCACACCCTGAACGGCGACGTGGTCACCGACCGCGCCACCGCGCGCCAGGTCGCCGGCAAGCTGGTCGAGCTGTTCAAGCGCCAGGGCTATCAGGAGAACTACGTCAACGGCAACTTCGACGACTACGTGTCGATCGGCATCGGCAAGACGCCGATGGCCTTCATCTACGAGAACCAGCTCGTCAGCTACGCGCTCACGAAGAAGGGCATCGGCGCCGACATGGTGCTGCTGTATCCGTCGCCGACCATCATCAACAAGGTCGTGTTCGTCGCGACCAACGAACGGGCGAAGACGCTCGGCGAACTGCTGTCGAACGATGCCGAGCTGCAATCGATCGCGGTTGAATACGGCTTTCGCATCGCCGATGTCGCGCGCTTCGCGCAGGCGGTCAAGCCGACCGGCCTCGCGATCGAGACGCGGCTGTCGCAGGTGATCGACCCGCCCTCCTACGAAGTCATGCAGGAGATGATCGACGTGGTGGCCAAGGAGATGACGCAATGACGAGTATTCGCAACCTGGCCGGGATCGGGCTGCTGTCGATCGCGGCGCTGCTCGTCGCCTGCAACCGCAGCGAACCGGCGCCCTCGCCCGCCCCGGCTGCGCCGGCCGCTCCCGTGCCGACGCTCAAGATCATCGCCACCAGCGATCTGCGTGACGCCGCGCCGCTCGAAGAGATGGTGCGCAAGGCGACCGGCGTCGCGATCAGATTCCAGTTCGGCGGCACGATGGAAAGCACCGAGGCCGTGCTGTCGGGCAAGACCGACGCCGACGCCGCGTGGTTCGCCAACGCGAAGTACCTCCTGTCCGACGCGCAGGGCCAGGGCCGCGTCAAGCTGCAGGAAAAGATCATGCTGTCGCCGATCGCCGTCGGCCTGAGCGAATCGACCGCGAAGAAGCTGGGCTGGGACGACCCCGCCAGAGCGGCGAAGGTGAGCTGGAAGGACATCACCGCGGCGGCCAAGGACGGCAAGCTGACCTACGCTCTATCGAACCCCGCCACCTCGAACCAGGGCTTCATGGCGCTGATGGGCGTGGTCGCCGCAGCCAGCCAAAAGGCTGAAGTGCTGAACGCGGCCGATGTAGACCGCGCCGCGATCTCGGCCTTCCTGAAGGGCTACAAGCTGCCGGGTGACAACTCGACCTACCTGTCCGAGCAGTTCATCGTCCAGCAGGGCACGCGTGTCAACGCCTTCATCAACTACGAGAGCTGGCTGCTGAGCCTGAACCAGTCGGGCAAGCTGCGCGAGAAGCTGCTGCTGGTGTACCCGAACGAAGGGGTCAGCACCGCAGACTATCCGCTGATGCTGCTCAACGACGCGCGGCGCGACGAGTTCCAGAAGGTCGTCGCCTACCTGAAGAGCGAACCGGCGCAGCTCTGGCTCGCCCGCACCACGCTGCGCCGGCCCATCGTGCCCGAGGTCGCGGCCAAGGTCACCGACCTGCTGCCCAGCCAGGGCATGCGCGTCGAGCTGCCCTTCTCCCCCGACCGCGCGCTGGCCGACGGCCTGATCGACGCCTACCTGAACGAGTTCCGCGCCCCGATCGCATCGACCTTCGTGCTCGACACCAGCGGCAGCATGGATGGCAACGGGCGGCGCCAGCAGTTGGTGCAGGCGATCCACTACATCGCCGGTGCCGATTCGTCACTGACCGGGCGCATCGCCAAGCTGACCAACCGCGAGAAGCTGTGGCTGCAACCCTTCTCCGAGCAGCCTTACGGCCGCACCGCCTTCGAGATTCCGGGTGGCGCGGCGAGCGCGCGCGGGGTGCAGATCCAGGCCGACAGCGAAGCCAAGCAGAAGGTGTTGGGCGACGTGCGCGACTTCGCCGACGGGCTGCGAATGACCGGCGGCACCGCGCTCTACGACGCGGTGCTGCTGTCGCTGAAGAACATGCTGGAAGAGAAGAAGAAGAATCCGAACTACCAGTACTCGGTGGTCGCGTTCACCGACGGCGAGAACAACAAGGGCCGCTCGCTCGAGCAGTTCAAGCGCGACTACGCGCTGCTGCCCGAAGACGTGCGCGGCATCCCCGTCTTCATGGTGCTGTTCGGCGAAGCGCAAGAGAGCGCGCTGCAAGACCTCGTGAAGACCACCGGTGGCAGGGTCTTCGATGCGCGCAAGACGCCGCTGTACAGCGTCTTCAAGGACATCCGTGCCTACCAATGAGACCGGCGGCAACCCGCTGACACGCTTCCTCGGCTCGCCGGCGAACTGGTGCGGCCTCGGGCTCGCGATCGCGGTGCTGGTGCTGCGGGCGCGCGGGATGGTCGGGCTGGCCGGGCTCGTGGTCGCGGTGCTCGGTTATCTCGTCGGCTTCGTCGCCGGCGGTCTCTGGTTCGGCTTTCCGTCCTTGAAGGAGCCGGTCTGGGAGTCGCTCCAATTCAAGGACGAAGGCGACGCGCGCGAGGCGATGGAGCGTGCACTGAACGGCGTGCGCCAGCTGACCCAGTACAACCCCGGCAACCGCATCCCGGCGAGCCTGCAGGCGCGGGTGCTCGAGCTGTGCAGCGAGCTCGAAAACCTGCTGCAGCAGTGGGAACGTTCGAAGGGCTCGCTGTCGCTGCAGGACAGCTTTCACGCTCGCCACATCGCGATCAGCTACCTGCCCGAGGCGCTGAACACCTACCTGTCGATCCCGCCGGCCTATGCCACCACGCGCATCATCGAAAACGGCAAGACCGCGCAGGAGATCTTCAAGGACACGATCACCGAGCTCGAAGCCAAGGTGCGCGAGCTCGGCGACGACCTGGCGTCGCAGGACGCGCACGCCTTTCTGGTCCACTCGAAGTTCCTGAAACAGAAGTTCGGCGACGCCGGCCGCGAAGCCGACGCGCCGTCGCTCACCCCTTCATCGAAGGAGCCTCCCGCATGAACGCCCCCACCCCCGCCACGACCACCCAGAGCTTCGTGCTCGAGCCGCCCACCGTCATCGCGCCGGTGCCGGTCGAGACCGCGCGCGAAGCGATTCCCTTGAAGCCCGAGCTGCAGCAGCAAGTCGACGACCAGGTGCTTCGTTTCATCGACGCGCTGAGCAACGAAGACGTGCACTCCGACGCGTTCAAGGCACGCCTGGACAGCGCCTTCGCGCTCGGCAAGGAAGAGATCTCGACCGCATCGAGCCTGATGCAGGGCCGCTTCATGCAGCGCAACTTCGCCGGCGTCGAGGGCACCGGCGCCTACAAGGCGATCGCCGACATCCGGGCCCAGCTCGACGAGCTGAACCCGGGCGCCGACGGCGACCTGATGCAGCCGCGCAAGCTGCTCGGACTGATCCCGTTCGGCAACAAGCTCGAGGCCTATTTCCGCAAGTACCAGAGCGCGAGCGAGCAGTTGCAGACGACGATGAGCCAGCTGTATTCGGCGCGCGACGACCTGCAGAAGGACGTGGTCGACATCGAAGCGACGCGCGGCAAGCTGTGGGAGGCGATGCAAAAGCTCGCCGCCGCCGCCCGCTTCGCCCACACGCTGGACGCCAAGCTGGCAGACAAGGTGCAATCGCTGCAAACCACCGACCCGCAGCGCGCCCAGGCGCTGCGGCAAGAGGTGCTGTTCTACGCACGCCAGAACCTGCAGGACATCCAGACCCAGCAGGCGGTCTGCGTCAACGGCTACCTGGCGCTCGACGTGCTGAAGAAGACCGGCCGCGAGATGATGAACGGCTGCACCCGCGTCGCGACCACCGGCATGAGCGCGCTGGCGGTTGCGCAGACGGTCGCACGTGCGACCGGCAACCAGATCAAGGTGATGGAGATGCTGCAAGGCGTCAACAGCACCATCGGCAACCTGATCAGCGAGACCGGGCGGGCGCTCAACCAGCACGTCGATCAGACGGCAGAGTTCGCGAGCAACCCGATGCTCGGCATCGACAAGATCAAGGAGATGTTCGACCAGACCTTCAAGGCGATGGACGCGATGGACACCTTCCGCGCCAAGGCGATCGACGTGATGGGGCAGAACAACACGATCATCCGAGACCAGATCACGCGCGCCGACCAGTACATCGACCGCACGCGCCAGCTGCAGGCGCGCGAGGCGGCGTCGGATGCGTCGACGGGCGGGCCGGTCAAGCTCTGACGAGGAGCCGTCACCCCGACGAAAGTCGGGGTCCACTCGACGGGTAACGCATCTTCATGGAGTGGATCCCGGCGTTCGCCGGGATGACACGCTTGCCGTCAGCCGCGCCCGACGATGTCGTACACCCGTTCGAGCAGCGCGGCACAGATGGGCCCGCCGACCAGGCCGGGCGCCATCTTGTTCATCATGTAGGCCACCGTCATGCGGCGGTCGGCGTCGACGATCACCATCGAGCCGCCCCAGCCGCCCCAGAAGCACAGCTTGCCCTCGGGGATGTACGGCAGCACCAGCGGCATCGGCAAGCCGTAGCCGACACCCATCTTGAGCGGCATGCCGAGCACCAGGTCGTTGGCATAGCTCTGCACCTCGAAGACCTTGGCGATCGTCTTGGGCGACAACAGCTTCACGCCGTCGACTTCGCCGCCGAGCGCGATCGCCGACTGGATGCGCACCACCGAGCGCGCGTTGCCGTGGCCGTTGGCCGCGCCGATGTCGGCCCGCCGCCAGCCCTCGGTCCAGCTGTCGGTGGCCTGCGGGCCGGGCCCGGTGAAGGTCTTGAACATCGGCCCGTTGGGGTCGAGCAGCGTCAGGTCCAGCGGCAGCGGCGGCGGCGCCACCACCTTGGACACACGGTGGAACTCCGACGGCGCGAGGCCGATGTGGAAGTCCGCGCCCAGCGGCCGCGCCACCTCGGCCGCGAAGAACTCACCCAGGCGCTGACCGGTGATGCGCCGAATCACCTCGCCGATCAAGTGGCCGTAGTTCAGCGCGTGGTAGCCCGACGCGGTGCCGGGTTCCCACCAGGGCGCCTGCGCCGCGAGCTTCGCGGTCGAGCTCTCCCAGTCGTAGATGTCTTCGACGCGAATCGGCTGGTTCCAGCCCGAGACGCCCGACATGTGCGAGAGCAGGTGCCGCAGCTTCACCCCCGCCTTGCCCTGGGCCGCGAACTCCGGCCAGTAGCGCGCGACGCTCGCGTCGAGGTTGAGCTCGCCGCGGTCGACCAGCATCAGCGCGGCCAGCGAGGTCATGGTCTTGGTGGTGGACCACACGTTCGTGATCGTGTGTTCGGACCATGGCGTGGTATGGGCTTCGTCGGCCCAGCCGCCCCACAGATCGACCACCATCTCGCCGTCGATATCGACCGCCAGCGAGGCACCAAGATCTTCGCCCGATTCGAGCTTGGCCGCGAACAGATCGCGCAGCGGCTCGAATCTGGCAATGCAGCGGCCGCCCAATGCCGTGGGGTGTGCGCTCATGGGATCTCCGGCTCAGAAGTCGTAGCTGAAGCCGACACCGAAGTGGCGCGGCGGCGTGTAGTTGACCGTGCGTGCACCGCCCAGGATCGGCGACGCGATGCTCATGCTCGTCAGCGCCGTCTTGTTGGTGACGTTGCGCACGTAGCCATACAGCTTCCACCGCCCGTTGGTGGGGCGGAATGAGGCTGCGAGGTTGAGCATGCCGTAGGCGTCCTGCATCGCATCGGCGGTGTTGAACTCGGTGAAAAAGACCTTGTCGCGCCAGACGTAGTCGGCGCGCAAGCTGGTGCGGTAGTCGCCGAAGGTCTGCACCCACTCGGCGTTCAGGCTCGCCTGCGCCTTCGAGATGAAGGCCAGTTGGTTGCCCGAAACGTCCACATTCGCAACCCCATGGCGCTCGTCGGTGTTGATGAACTTGGTGTATTTCGGGTCCATCAGGCCGATGCTGGCGCCCAGCGTCAGGCTGGGAACCGGCTTGACCATCGCCTCGAGCTCGAGACCGCTGATTTTTGCGCCGTCGACGTTGGCGAGGACCGGCGTGGCCTGGCCGATCTGCATCACCTGCATGTCCTTGTACTTGCTCGTGAAGACGGCGGCGCTGAGCGAGGCACGCCGGTTCAGGAAGCTGATCTTGGTGCCGACCTCGAAGCTGGTCACCGTTTCGGGCTTGACCGGGTCCTGGAACGCACCGAGGTTGATGGCGCCCGACTTGAAGCCGTGCGCGACCTTGGCATAGGTCAGTATGTCCGGGTTGACTTGGTACTCGAGGCCGATGCTGCCCGGCGTGCTGGACCAGCTCTTGCTCGGCGCGCCGGGCGGCGGGTTGATGTTGAAGGTCGCTACGTTGAGGTACTCGTCGGCCGTCTTGTTGTCGCGGCTGACGCGCAGGCCGCCGAGCAGCGCGAGCTTGGGTGTCAGCGCATAGCGCAGGTCGGCATACGCGGCGGTCGACTTCGTGTGCACGTTGCCGCCGAGCAAGAACTGAAGCGGGACCGGTATGTCGAACGGCTGCCCCGGCATGACGAAGCCGAGCGGAATCACCGTCGAGACGTCGACGTCCTGCTTCTGGTCGAACTTGAGGTAGGTGGCGCCGACCAGCCAGCGCAGCGGGCCGCTGTCGTCGGACGCGAGGTGGGCGTCGATGCTCATGTCGCGGCTGCTGGTGAGGAAGTGCACCGTCGCCACCGAGGCTTCGGTCAGGTCGCCGTCGGCGAACACGTCGGCCTTGCTCTTGCGGTAGCTCGCGACCACGGTCAGCTGCTTGTCGCCATTGGCACCGATCGGCTGGTCGTAGATTGCCTGCAGCGTGTCGACATCGATGCGGCGCGTGGCGCCCTGACTCTTGACCGAGCGCGGGTCACCGGTCACCGAGGCGCCGAACAGGAATTGCGGGATCGTCGGCGTCGGCTCGAGCAGCACCGCGTTGCTGGCGCCGGCGTCGTGCTGGCGGTAGACGCCCGCGATGAGACGCAGCGAGCCGTTGTTCGCAAGGTCGGTCATCGTCTGCAGGCGCAGCGCCTTGGAGTCGAGATCGTCGAGCGCCTTCGGGCCGACGGTGTTCGGCCCGCCGGGCAGCACCGGGCCGAACGACTGGCCGGCCAGCTGGTTCTCGGTGAAGCCGTCGAGCTTCTTGACCTGGTACGACAGCCGTGCCCTGGTGCCGCCGCCGCCGAGCGGGCCGGAGATGAAGCCTTCCGTTTCCTTGCGGCCGTAGTCGCCGAACAGCACGCCGACCTGGGCGCGGAACTCGCTGGTCGGAGTGTTGGAGATGATGTTCATCGCGCCGCCGGTCGCGTTCCGGCCGTACAGCGCGCCTTGCGGGCCGCGCAGCACCTCGACGCGCTGCACATCGAACAGGCTCGCGTTGGCGCTGGTCATGTCCGAGATGTACGCGCCGTCGGTGTACAGCGCCACGCCGGGGTCGCCGCCGGCGGTGATGAAGACATTGCCGATGCCGCGGATGAAGATCTGCGTCGTGTCGCGATTGCTCGTAAACGAGACGTTCGGCACCAGGTCGACCACGTCAGCGAGGACCGTCTGTCCGCGCTCCTGGAGCCGGTTGCCGTTCAGCACGGTGATCGCGTCAGGGGTCATCTCGAGCACCGTTTCGCGCTTCTCGGCGGTGATCATCACGCGTTCGAGCTGTTCCGCCGGCGCGTCGGACTGCGCCTGGTTGGCGGCTTTCGGGGCCGAGGCCGCCGGCTTCGGAGCCGCTGCCGCGGCGGGCGCCGTGGCCTGCGCGGTGGCGGCGCCGCCGGCGCCGAGCAACATGCCGGCGAGGCAGGCGTGGGTGACGTAGTTCAGGCGCTGCAAGAGCTTGGTGCGACTCATGGTTTGTCTCCTTCGTTTTCGACACTTGAATGCGTGTTCGGACGAAGGCAATCCTGAAGGCGCGGCCGGGCAGCGTCTATCGATCTTGGGCGCGCAACTATCTCGAATCGGCACCGTAGCGCCGAAATGTGCAGGGTCGGAACGCGTCAGCGGCGGGCGCGCCGCAGGGTCTCGCTGGGCAGCTCGCCGAAGCGTTCGCGGTAGCGCGCCGCGAAAATCCCGAGGTGCATGAAGCCCCAGTCGAAGGCGACTTCGGTCACGGTCGCGATGTCGCGCCGGTTCAGGATCTCGTCGCGCACCTTGTCCAGCCGGTGCTCCATCATGTAGCGCTGCGGCGATGTCTTGAGGTGCTTCTCGAAGCCGCGCGACAAGGCCCGCACACCGACGTTGCAGGCCTGCGCGATCTCGGCCACGGTGGGCAGCTCGGCCGCATGCGCATGGATGTAGTCGCGCGCGCGCTGGGTCGACATTGGCAGCGCCGGCTGGTCGTCCAGGCAGGTGGTGTAGCTGTTCGGCCAGGCCAGCAGCAGCTCGAGCAGCGCAGCGCTCTTCAGGTTGCGTTCGAGCTGGCGCGCCGCCGCGTGCTGGTACAGCGGCACCGCGGCAAAGCGGTCGATCAGGCGCATCAGCGTGTACGCCGAGCTGGCGCCGGCCGGGCAGCTGGTCTCGAAGCTGAGCGGGTGCGACAGGTCCGAGCCGAGCATGGCGCGACACGCGTCGTTCATGTCGCCTTGCAGGATGCGCAGGTTGACGATCTCCATGTCGCTCGACATGATGAGATCGCGCATGTCGTCGGGCGAGTTGACCCCCGCGTCACCGGGGCCGAACTCGACGCCGCCGCGTGTCACCGTGCCGCGCCGCAGGTACGAAAAGACCCACATCGGACGCTGTGCTTCCAAGCGCGCGATCACCGGCGAGCCGTACTGCACCACGCCGACGTGCAACTGCTCGAAGTCGAAGCCGTGCATGCGCAGATCGAGGTTGTGGCGGGGGCTCGCCTCCATCGCGTGCTGCCCGTACAGGCCGGAGAGGAACTCCTCGGCCTCGTCGGGCTTGTCGGTATGGATCAGCGTCTTCAAGCGGGCGCCCGGACCGACCGCAGCCGCGGCGTCCGGCGCGTCGGGTTTGTCGAGCGGAGCCGACTTGAGCATGCGCCGATTCTAGGTTCGCGCCGGCACTGCGGGTGTTTCGTGCGGCGGAATCGCGTCAGGCGTGGCCGATGACCGGGTGCGGCTCGTAGCCGGCCTCGAGCGAGCTGACTTCTTCGGCGCTCAGCACCAGGTCCGCGGCCGCGGCCGCCTGGTCGAGCTGGTGCAGCTTGCTCGCACCGATGATCGGTGCCGTGACGCCCTTGTGGAGCAGCCAGGCGTAGGCCAGCGTCGCGTTGCTGACCCCCTTGGCGGCGGCCAGCGCACCCAGGCGCTCGACGGTGGCGAAGTCGCTCGCGCGGTAGTAGTAGGTCTGCGCGATGTCGTCGGTCTGGGCGCGCGAGGTGGCACCCGCGCTCTTGTCGCCGCTCTTGCGGTTGCCGGGCCAGGAAGCCGCGCGCCAGCGGGCTCCAGGGCACCAGCGCCACGCCCTGGTCGCGGCACAGCGGGATCATCTCGCGCTCTTCTTCGCGGTAGGCGAGGTTGTAGTGGTTCTGCATGCTGACGAACGGCGTCCAGCCGTTGGTCCGCGCCACCTGCTGCGCCTTGGCGAACTGCCAGGCCCACATCGAGCTGGCGCCGAGGTAGCGCACCTTGCCGGCCTTCACCACGTCGTGCAGCGCCTGCATCGTTTCCTCGATCGGCGTGGCGTCGTCCCAGCGGTGGATCTGGTAGAGGTCGATGTAGTCGGTGTCCAGGCGCTTCAGGCTTGCGTCGACCGCGTGGAAGATGCGCTTGCGCGACAGGCCGCTCTGGTTTGGCCGCTCGGCCGGCCGGCTTGCGAGCGTCACCCCGGCCACCATGTCGACCGGGAAATAGACCTTGCTGGCGATGACGATCTCGTCGCGCCGGCAGAACTCGCGCAGGAAGCGGCCGGTCAGCACTTCGCTTTCGCCGGCCGAGTACATGTCGGCGGTGTCGAAGAAGTTGATGCCGAGCTCGACCGCGTGTTTCACGAGCGGCTTGCTGGCGGCTTCGTCGAGCACCCAGGGTCGCCATTGGGGTGTGCCGTAGGTCATCATGCCGAGGCAGATGCGCGACACCGTGAGGCCGGTGTTGCCGAGGCGGGTGGTCTTCATCACCCGAAGGTAGCAAAGATCAGCCGGGCCTGGGCCTGTTAAGGCTATGGGAGGGCTCGCGTGACTCAGCAAACAGGCGCCCGCAAGGCGCAAAGCGCAGCCGTAGCGGTGTCTACGGCGAGCATTTGCAACGCGGCGGGCGCCTGTTTGCTGAGATCACCCGAAGGGCCGGGGCGCGAGCCCTCCCATGGCCTTAACAGGCCCTACCGTCAGCGGGGATTCGCGGCGTGTCGACCTGCACGTCGCCGCACTGCGCGCGCTGCAGCAGCGCATGGTCCATCAGCACCAGCGCGAGCATCGCCTCGGCGATCGGCGTGGCGCGGATGCCCACGCACGGATCGTGGCGGCCGAAGGTCTCGACCGTGGTCGGGTTGCCGGCCACGTCGATCGAGCGGCGTGGGCTGCGGATCGAACTGGTCGGCTTGACGGCGATCGAGACCACGATGTCCTGCCCGGTCGAGATGCCGCCCAGCATGCCGCCGGCGTTGTTGCCGAGGAAGCCCTGCGGCGTCAGCTCGTCGCCGTGGGTCGTGCCGCGCTGCGCCACGCTGGCGAAGCCGGCGCCGATCTCGACCCCCTTGACTGCGTTGATGCCCATCATCGCGTAGGCGATGTCGGCATCGAGCTTGTCGAACAGCGGCGCGCCCAGCCCCACCGGTACCTGGTGCGCCATCACCCTGAGGCGCGCGCCGCAGCTGTCGCCGGCCTTCCGAAGCTCGTCCATGTAGGCCTCGAGGCGCGGGATGTCGCTGGCGTTCGCGGCGAAGAACGGGTTGTTCGGCACATGGTCGATGGACTCGAACGGGATCTCGATGTCGCCGATCTGCGTCATGTGGCCCGAGAAGCTGGTGCCGTGCTGCAGCTTCAGCCACTTGCGGGCGACCGCGCCGGCCGCGACCATCGGCGCGGTCAGGCGCGCCGAAGAGCGCCCGCCGCCGCGCGGGTCGCGGATGCCGTATTTGTGCCAGTAGGTGTAGTCGGCGTGACCGGGCCGGAAGGTCTGCAGGATGTTGCCGTAGTCCTTGCTGCGCTGGTCGGTGTTGCGGATCAGCAGGCAGATCGGCGTGCCGGTGGTCTTGCCCTCGTAGACGCCGGACAGGATCTCGACCTGGTCGGGTTCGTTGCGCTGCGTGACATGGCGCGAGGTGCCGGGGCGGCGCCGGTCGAGCTCGGGCTGGATGTCGGCCTCGCTGAGCGCCATGCCGGGCGGGCAGCCATCGACCACGCAGCCGATCGCAGGGCCGTGGGATTCGCCGAAATTGGTGACGCAGAAGATGTGGCCGAAGGTGCTGCCGGACATGGAGAGGGCCCGTGGAAAGGGCCCGATTTTACGGGCACAAGGCCGTCACCCCGGCGCACGCCGGGGTCCACTCTGGGAGGTCAGCCAGCTTGCGAACAGTGGATCCCGGCGTTCGCCGGGATGACGATGATGGGGCGTCGTCGTCAATTCGGCGCCGACGTCTGCTCGTCGCGCGGCTCGTCGACCGGCCAGTCGCGGATGTACGCCTTCAGCATCCGGTTCTCGAAGTCCTGGCTGTCGACCACCGCTTTCGCGACGTCGTAGAACGAGATCACGCCCATCAAGGTGCGCTGGCTCATCACCGGCATGTAGCGCGCGTGCCGGCCGAGCATCATGCGGCGCACTTCGTCGATCTCGGTCTCGGGGGTGCAGGTGAGAGGGTGGTCGTCCATCACGCTGCGAACCAGCGTGTTGCCGACCGAGCCGCCGTTCTTGACCACCGACTGGATCACCTCTCGAAAGGTCAGCATACCGGCAACTTCACCGTGGTCCATGACGACCAGCGAGCCGATGTCGTTTTCGGCCATCGTCGTGACCGCGCCGGCCAGCTGCTGGTCAGGCGAAATCGTGTACAGGGTGCCGCCCTTGACGCGCAGGATGTCGCTGACTTTCATGGGAGTCTCCTCGTACCGGGGTCGGCCCAATATAGCCCACAATGACCGCGAACAACACCCGTATCTGTTGCAAGGATCCCCCCCGATGCCAGGCGCTTCCGACCCCGCATTCGACACCCTGGCCCTGCATGCCGGCGCGGCGCCCGACCCCGCCACCGGCGCGCGCGCCGTGCCGATCCACCTGACAACCTCGTTCGTGTTCGAGAACAGCGAGCACGCGGCGTCGCTGTTCAACATGGAGCGCGCCGGCCATGTCTACAGCCGCATCTCGAACCCGACCAACGCGGTGCTCGAGGAGCGTGTCGCCGCCCTCGAAGGCGGCGTCGGCAGCATCGCCACCGCCAGCGGCCAGGCCGCGCTGCACCTCGCGATCTGCACGCTGGCCGGCGCGGGCTCGCACATCGTGGCCAGCGCGGCGCTGTACGGCGGGTCGCACAACCTGCTGCATTACACGCTGTCACGCTTCGGCATTGAGACCACCTTCGTCAAGCCCGGTGACATCGACGCCTGGCGCGCCGCGATCCGCCCGAACACCCGGCTGCTGTTCGGCGAAACGCTGGGCAACCCCGGCCTCGAGGTGCTGGACATCCCGACCGTGAGCGCGATCGCGCACGAACACGGCCTGCCGCTGCTGGTCGACTCGACCTTCACGACGCCGTGGCTGATGAAGCCCTTCGACCACGGCGCCGACCTCGTCTACCACTCGGCCACCAAGTTTCTGTCGGGCCACGGCACAGTGATCGGCGGCGTGCTGGTCGACGGCGGTCGTTTCGACTGGGATGCGTCGGGGCACTTCCCCGAGCTGACCGCGCCCTACGAAGGCTTCCACGGCATGGTGTTCAGCGAGGAAAGCACGGTCGGCGCCTTCCTGCTGCGCGCCCGCCGCGAAGGGCTGCGCGACTTCGGCGCCTGCATGAGCCCGCACACCGCCTGGCTGATCCTGCAGGGCATCGAGACGCTGCCGCTGCGCATGGCGCGGCATGTCGAGAACACACGCAAGGTGGTCGGCTTCCTGGCCGGCCACGCGAAGGTCGAGAGCGTCGGCTACCCCGAGCTCGAATCACATCCCAGCCACGCATTGGCCAGGCAGTTGCTGCCGCGTGGCTGCGGCTCGGTGTTCAGCTTCAACCTCAAGGGCAGCCGCGAACAGGGCAAGGCCTTCATCGAGTCGCTGAAGATCTTTTCGCACCTCGCCAACGTCGGCGATTGCCGCTCGCTGGTGATCCACCCGGCGTCGACCACGCACTTCCGGATGGACGATGCGGCGCTGGCGCAGGCCGGCATCACGCCCGGCACGATTCGCCTGTCGATCGGCCTCGAAGACGCCGACGACCTGATCGACGACCTGAAGCGCGCCCTCAAGGCCGCAGAAAGGGCAGGCGCCTGACATGACAACCCCCACGTCGCTTCGCTCCTGCCCCCCGAGGGGGCGCTCAGTCGCCTTGGGGCGGCCCGGCGGCGCCTGATGGAGCTCAGCGTTCGCGGGCGCAAGGCCTACGCGTACACCGGCGGCAAGGCCTTCGACCCGGCCCTGCCGTGCATCGCCTTCATCCACGGCGCGGTTCACGACCACAGCGTCTGGACGCTGCTGGCGCGCTGGTTCGCCCACCACGGCCATGCGGTGCTGGCGTTCGACCTGCCGGGCCACGCGCGCAGCCAGGGGCCATCCCTGCCCGACGTCGAGGCGCTGGCCGACTGGACACTCGAGGCGCTCGATGCGGCCGACGTGCAGCAGGCCACGCTGGTCGGCCATAGCATGGGCTCGCTGATCGCGCTGGAAGCGGCGGCACGCGGCGCCGGCCGGATCGAGCGGCTGGTGATGATCGCCACCGCCTACCCGATGAAGGTCTCGGACACGCTGCTTTCGACCGGCCGCGACGCGCCGCTGAGCGCAATCGACATGGTCAATGCGTTTTCGTTCTCCAGCACCGCCGCCAAGCCGTCTTACCCCGGCCCGGGCATGTGGCTGCACGGCTCGAACCGCCAGTTGATGCGCCGTGTCCAGTCGGGGCAGCACGAGGTGAACCTTTTCCACCACGATTTCCAGGCCTGCAACCGCTACTCGCACGGGCTTGAAGCGGCCGCGTCGGTGCGCTGCCCGGTGAGCTTCATCCTCGGAGAACGCGACCAGATGACCCTGCCCAAGGCCACGCGCGACATCGCCGCGGCGCTGTCGGCACGCGTGATGACGCTGCCCGGCGGGCATTCACTGATGCAGGAGTCGCCCGACGGGGTGTTGAATGCCTTGAGGAACGCGTTGGGGTAGATGCCCTGGCGTGAAGTTTGCAAGGAGTACCGCCATGAGCACCGCCTCCGTTGCCGTCGACCCCAAGTCGTTCCGCAGCTTCGCCGAGTTCTACCCGTTCTACCTCGGCGAGCACATGGACCGCACCTGTCGCCGGCTCCACTTCGCGGGCTCCACGCTGTCGCTCATCTGCGTCGGCTTGGCGGTCTGGCGCGAGCAGCCGCTGTTCCTGCTGCTCGCGCTGCTGTGCGGCTACGGCTTCGCGTGGGTCGGCCACTTCGTCTTCGAAAAGAACAAGCCCGCCTCGTTCAAGCGCCCGCTGTACAGCTTCATGGGCGACTGGGTCATGTACAAGGACGTCTGGGTCGGCAGGATCAAGCTCTGACGATGAGCGACGGCAGTACCCCGGGCAATCGTCTTTCGCACATCGAGCGGCTGGTCGACGCGATCGACCTGCCGATCGGCCGCTGGGACACCCGGTACCGGCTGGTGTTCTGCAACGAGCCCTACCTCGGCTGGGCCCGGCGCAGCCGCGACGAGCTGCTCGGCAAGACACTCGCCGAGCTGTACGGCGACGACGCCTGGCAGCGCGCCGAGCCGGCGTTTCGCGAAGCCTTCGCCGGCCACACGGTCAACTACGAACGGCGCATCGAACACGGCAGCCAGGCGTCGCGCTGGGCGCGCGTGCAGGTGTTTCCCGACGTCGATGCGCAGGGCCGGGTCGACGGCGTGTTCACGATCGCGTTCGACATCCACGCCGACGTGCTGGCGCGCGAGGCGCTCGAAGCGGCGCGCGAACGGCTCGACCGCTTCACCGAGAACATCCCCTACCCGCTGACCTACGTCGACCGCGGCTTCGTGCTGCGCTTCGTCAACAAGGCCTACCGCGACGCAGTGCGGATGCCGCTCGACCAGCTGATCGGCCGGCACATCGGCGAGGCACGCGGCGCCCGGCTGTGGGCCGAACACGCACCCTACTTCGAGCGCGCGCTCAAGGGCCAGACGGTGCAGTACACCCGCCTCGTCGACCGCTTGCCGAGCGGGCCGCGCTGGATGCGAACCAGCTACGTGCCCGACTTCGATGCGCGGCGCAAGGTGCGCGGCCTGTACACGGTGACGATCGACGTGCACGAGCTGACGATCGCGCAGGAACGGCTCAAGCGCAGCGTCGAGCGCGACGCGCTGACCGACGTGCTGAGCCGGCGCACGATGATGGACCGCATCGAAGCCGCGATGCTCGACGCGCCCGACCATCCGGTGGCGCTGTTCTTCGTCGACCTCGACGGCTTCAAGGAAGTCAACGACCAGCACGGCCACCGCGAGGGCGACCGCCTGCTGGTCAGCGTGGGAGCCGCCCTGCACGCCGCGGTGCGTGCCGAAGACGCAGTCGGTCGTTTCGGCGGCGACGAGTTTCTGGTGCTCGCGCCGGTGCGCGACGCGGCCGGCGCCCACACGCTGGCGCTGCACATGCTGGCGGCGGTGCGCGGGCTGAGCCTGGCGCCATCGACCACGCCGCTGCTCAGCGCGAGCATCGGCTACGCCCTGGGCCCTGCCGATTCGCAACACCCGATGAGGCTGTTGCAGCTCGCCGACGATGCGATGTACACCGCGAAGCGGATGGGCAAGGGCCGGGTGATGCATTGCGGCAGCGTGCCGGCGGTCAGCGAGGGGTGAGCCCGGCGTCGGCTCGCTTGCTGGGGCAGTGGACCCCGGCGTTCGCCGGGGTGACGGCTCTGGTGGAAAGCGTCATCCCGGCCCTTCGACGAGCTCAGGACAGGCCGGGCTGCGCCCGCGTCGGGATCCACAGATTGGTCAGGCCACCTGGCAGGTAGATTCCCGCATTGACGGTATCACCGCCCTCTCCGAGCATTGATTGGCCTGACCACTTGGCCAAGAAATGCCGATCCAGACCATCGAGACCCGACGCCTGTACCGCCAGATCGCCGACCAGGTGACGCGCCTGATCGACAGCGGCGACTTCCGGGCCGGAACCCGCTTGCCGCCCGAGCGCGAGCTGGCCGAGCAGCTCGGCGTCAGCCGCCCGACGGTGCGCGAAGCGCTGATCGCGCTCGAAGTCGAATGTGTCGTCGAAGTGCGCGGCGGCACCGGCGTGTTCGTGCTCGATCGGCGCGCCGCGCGGCGCGAGGCACCGAGCAGCGCGCCGGCGCCGGGGCCGTTCGACCTGATCCGCGCGCGCTGGATCATCGAATCGGAGTGTGCCTTCCTGGCCGCCAGCAATGCGTCGGCGGACCATTTGAAGCGCATGAAGCAGGCGCTGGATGAGATGCAGCAGGCGTCCACCCACAGCCGCGAATCGACCGCCGCCGACGAACGCTTTCACTTGTGCATCGCCGAAGCCAGCGGCAACAGCGCGCTGGCGATGGTGGTGCAGCAGTTGTGGGAGCAGCGCACCGGCACGCTCTACATGCAGCTCGAATCGCATTTCTCGGGCGAAGAGATCTGGCGCCAGGCGGTTGCCGAACACGCCGAGCTGCTGCAGGCGATTGCGACGCGCAACCCGCCCGCCGCGCGCAAGGCGATGCGCAAGCACATGAAAAACGCCGAGATCCGTTTTGCCTCCGGCTGGAAACCAAGCGAATGACCACGACCACCGCCTCCCTCACCCCGCCTGGCGATGGGCCGGGCGCCGCCACCGACGAACCCATCCTTACTGCATCGGGCGAGTTCAACCTGCACGACGAGGCGATCGACCTCGGTCGCTACCACGTCGAAGACTGGCTGGCCTTCGGCCTGTTCTGGCTGTTGGGCATCACGGTTTTCTACCAGTTCTTCACCCGCTACGCCCTGAACGACTCGGCCGCCTGGACCGAAGAGATCGCGCGCTATTTCCTGATCGCCACGGTGTTCGTCGGCGCTGCGATGTGCGTGCGCAAGAACAACCACATCCAGGTCGACTTCTTCTACCGCGTGCTGCCGGCGAAACTGATGCGCGTGATGTCGACACTGGTCGATGGGCTGCGCATTGCCTTCCTCGTCGCCTGCGTCGGCCTGACCTGGCAATTGATGGGCCGCATCGGCGGCAGCCCGATGGCGGTGGTCGAGCTGCCGATGGGCATCGTCTACGGCTTCGTGCTGCTCGGCTTCACGCTGATGAGCTGGCGCGCGATCGGCGTGGCGATCGCCAACTGGAAACGTGGCGCGTCGGTGCTCGAACAGCCCGAGCTCGCGGAGCAGGCGCAATGAGGCCCATGGCCGCAGGCCGCGCCGTATCGGCTCCTTCTCCCGCTCGCGGGAGAAGGCGG
>Ga0209515_10004366_pt1 | contig 19182 bp, 18 predicted proteins | sample Subgroupgradi54m_FD_187454 | JGI IMG/M metagenome (GOLD analysis project Ga0209515, IMG submission 187454) | Subsurface groundwater microbial communities from S. Glens Falls, New York, USA - GMW60B uncontaminated upgradient, 5.4 m (SPAdes)... ...
CGAGCTGCGCAACGCGATCGAGCGCGCGATGCTGCTCGTCGACCAGGACTGGCTGCAGCCCGGTGACTTCACGACGCTGACCCGCACGGTCACGCCGGCCGACTTCAAGCTGCCCGCCGAAGGCATCAGCCTGGACGACGTCGAGCGTCAGCTTCTCGTGCAGGCGCTCGAGCGCGCCGGCGGCAATCAGACGCAGGCGGGCCAGCTCCTCGGCATCAATCGCGACCAGGTGCGGTACCGCATCGAGAAGTTCGGCCTGACCGCGAAGTCGTAGCCGTCAGCATTGCCGATCGACGGTCGATGTCGCCATGAGCGCGGGCGGCAGCTCCACGGCGACTTCGTCCGTCGTCTTTGCCTTCGCGGCCGCCGGCGCCTCACGAACGGTCAGCACCGGACATGGCGCCGTCCGCACGACGCGCTCCGCCACGCTCCCCATCAGCAGATGCGCCATGCCGCCCCGGCCATGGGTGCCCATCACGATCAGATCGATGTCGTGGCCCCCGGCGTACTCCACGATGGCCCATGCCGGCGTGCCGATGACGGCGTCCGCCGTCGCCCGCAGCTCACGGGAATCCGACGACTGCAGTCGATCCTTCACCCTGGCCATCGCGTCTGCGAGCGCCTCGTCGCGAAGTCCCTCGACCTCGGGGACGTACACTTCAGCCGTATAGATGGCGCGATACGGGTCGTCGACGACGTGCAGCAGGTGCAGCGATGCGCCGAAGCGCGTGGCTACGGCCCTGGCGTACTCCAGCGCCGCATCCGACGGCGGGCTGAAGTCAGTTGGGACAAGGATGCGATTGAACATAACGTGCCTCCCGATGAATATCTGAATGCCCCACTCGTCCATGAGCAGGGTCCGTACCACGAGGAGGCGTCCCCGGCGTGCGTAACGCATTGCAGAATTCTGTCTCCGCGATTCGGAATACCTCGACAGCCGGGATTTTTTCCCGGGCTTGCGAAGTCTTTCATGGGGCGGCCCGGCCACACCCCGCCGGATCGCGAGATCTTCCGGAAATACCTGCGGCACGTGTCTTGCGCAGTTCGGGGCATTCGATTGGAGTTAGGGGGGATTCATATGAGGCATTGTGCGATCTCGATCTGGGTCTTTGCCGCCGCGCTCCTGGTCCTGATAGTTCCGGCGAAAAGTGCCGATGCGGTCCCAGCCTTTGCGCGCAAGTACCAGACAAGCTGCCAGACCTGTCACATCGTCTTTCCAAAGCTCAATGCGTTTGGCGAGGCATTCCGGCTCCGCGGCTACCGCCTGCCGGGCGAAACTGAAGATCTGGTCAAGCAGCCGCCGGTCAGTCTCGGTGCGCCTGCGTACAAGAGGCTGTGGCCGAAAGCTGTGTGGCCTGGCGAACTCCCGAGTTATGTCCCATTAGCCGTCAACGTCAAGATGGCCGTCGCACACGCGTCGACGCTCAACGACGATGGGACCGTCACGTCGATCAACAACGACTTCCAGTTCCCCCAGGAAGTCAATCTCTTTGGAGCCGGAACGCTCGGCGATCACGTGTCGTTCTTCAGCGAGGCGACGTTCGCCGAGAACCCGGACGGGTCGGTCGCCGTGGAGCTCGAGCATGGGCACATGGGCTTCGATTCCCCGTTCGGGCCGGAAGATCTGTTTCATTTCCGGATCGGCAAGATCGCGCCGAACGTCGTTGACGGTTTCCAGGAGATGTGGATCTCGACCGACTCGCACATCGACTCGCTGTTCGCGTACAACCCGATTGGGGCGCGGGGTGGGATCGGCCTGGCCGCGGACGCCGCGCCGGAACCGATTTCCGTGCCGGCGACGATTCGCGGGATCGAAGGCTACGGCATGATCAAGCACCGGATGTTGTGGGTTGCGGGGCTTGCAAACGGCGTCGGGCCAGGTTCGACCGATGAGACAGGCCGCTTCGACGGCAACAACGCCAAAGACGTCTACGCGCGCTTCGACTACAAGATCGGCGGGATGGGGCTCGACGGCTATACCGGCCAGCGGCAGGCACCGGCGGAGAACTGGCGCGACAACTCGCTGCGCGTCGGCGTGTTCACGTATCGCGGTGACGCCGGCCACATCCCGTTCGCGGCCCCGGACGAGCGCGTCGCGATGAACATCGAGGACAGGCACTTCATGCGCACGGGAATCTACGCGAGCTTGTTCCTCAGGGACCTGAATGTATTCGGGACGTACCTCCGCGGGACCGACACGCTCAATCTCTACGGCATGCGCAGTGGCGCGCTCCTCGACACCATCCGGCCGGATTATCATGCGTCGTTCGCGCAAGCCGACTACGTCATCTACCCCTGGCTCCAGGCCACCTACCGGTACGAGACGGTCACGCCCGGTGACCGTGCGGTCACCAGTCTGAGGACGAGTGTGGCCAATGTGAGCGCGCTGATCCGGGCCAACGTCAAAGCGATGGTCGAGTATCACCGGGACTTGCGCGAGGGTCGTAATCACTCACTCAATACGCTGTTGCGGTTCGCGTTCTAGCGGGTTGGAAGGAACATTCATTGCCGCGGCCGTGTACTTGTATCTTGTCGTTTATCCGCCTCGCTGAGTGAAGCGATGGTCGAAAGGAGCTTCGTCATGAGCCGCCGCGCGGGGTTTCTCGCTGCCATCGTCGCAGCCGCGTTCATCGGGCGCACCGGAACGCTCGGCGGCGCGGTCAGCACCATTTCAGGCACTGTGACAATTACCGGGCTCGCATCGAACGCGAACGCGCTGGTGTACATCCAGGAGGCACCAGGGACGTTTCCTCCCGGCGCGCCTGTGGAGATGAATCAGCGCGCGTTCCAGTTCATCCCGCACGTGCTCCCGGTGGTTGCGGGGACGACGGTGAAGTTTCTGAACAGCGATCCGTCGCCACACAACGTCTTCTCGCCCGACTATGAGAAGTACGACCTCGGCACCTGGCAGCAGGGGCAGACCAAGGACTACACCTTCCCTGAGTGCGCGAAGCCGCCGTGCGTGTACACGCAGCTCTGTAGGGTGCACGCCGAGATGGATGCCTATGTCGCCGTGCTGCAGAACCCGTATTTCGCGGTCACCGATAGGAAGGGGCACTACGAAATCGGAAACGTGCCGCCGGGCAGCTACACGCTCGCTGGGTGGTACGCGAGTCGAACGAGACGATACAAGGCACGACCGAAACCCGTCACCGTCGATGCAAGCGAGCCGGCGACCGTCGACCTCGTGCTCGACCGCTGACGAGCGTTGAAGGAGGGATGTCGATGCGCGAAACCGTGAGGCAGGCGATCGCGCGCGCCGAGAAGTCTCATGTAAGTTCAATTGGATCCTTGAAACTACTCGAGTCTCGAACCGTCACACTGGCCTTTCCGGCTGGAGAGCGTATATTCAGATGATGCGACTTGGCTTGCTCGTTCTAGCTCTTGGTTCAATCCTCAGCGCCCCTGCCTCCGCGCAGAGTGCGCTTGCCGCCCAAGGCGAGAAGGTCTTCGCCGCGAAGAAATGCAGCGTCTGCCATCTCGTTGGCGGCGTTGGCAACAAGAAAAGTCAGACACTTGACGGCGTCGGCTCGAAGCTGGCGGCCGAAGAGATCCGGCAGTGGATTACCAACGCGCCGGAGATGGCTGCGAAGGCCAAGGCCGATCGTAAGCCGGCCATGAAGGCGTATTCGAACCTCACGAGAGAGGATCTCGACGCGCTGGTGGCGTATCTTCAGACGCTGAAGAAATAACACCAGACGCGTGCGTATCCCCCTCCGACTGCCGGCCGCCGCGCGCAACCCGATCTCGCTGATCGGCGCCGCGGTCACCACCGCGACAGCCTTCACGTTCCTCGTGATGGTCTCGCTGCAACTCCTGGGGTACCTGGTCAATCCGTACATCGGCCTCATCGTCTTCGTCGCGATTCCCGCGGCGTTCATCCTCGGTCTCCTTCTGATCCCCCTTGGCGCGTGGTTGACGACACGGCGCCGCCCCCCGCAGGCACTGGCGGACTGGCCGGTCATCGATCTTCGCGATCCGCACCAGCGGACGATGGCGATCGCGGTGCTGGCCTTGACGTTCGTCAACGTCCTCATCGTATCGATTGCCGCGTACGGCGGCGCCCATCACATGGAGTCGACCGCCTTCTGCGGCACCACCTGCCACACGACCATGGAGCCGGAATATACGGCGCATCAGGCGGGCCCGCACGCGCGAATCGAGTGCGTGCAGTGCCACGTCGGCCCCGGGGTCAGACCGCTCGTCGAATCGAAGCTCGCGGGGACCCGCCAGCTGTGGGAGGTGATGACCGGGCGCGTGCCGCGGCCGGTGCCCCCGCCGAGCGCGCTCCTCAGCCCCACGCGCGAGACATGCGAGCAGTGCCATTGGCCCGAGAGGTTCATTGGCGATCGCCTCCGCGTCATCCGCGAGTACGCGAACGACGAGAAGAACTCGGAGAGCACGACGGTGATGCAGGTGCACGTTGGCGGCGGCAGCGCGGCGCTGGGGGTGGGAACAGGCATCCACTGGCACATGAACCTGGCGAACAGGATCGAATACATCGCGACCGATGAGAAGCGCGACACGATCCCGTACGTGCGTGTGACGGATCAAGCCGGGAACGTCCGGGAGTTCGTGGCCGAGGGCACGTCGCCGCAGGTGATTGCGTCCGGCGTCCGCCGCGCGATGGACTGCACTGATTGTCACAGTCGTCCGGCGCACACGTTTCAGCCGTCCGCCGAGCGTGCCGTCGATACCGCCATCGCGCAGAACCTGATTCCGCGCGAGCTCCCGTTCGTCAGGCGCGAAGCGGTCGCCGCGGTCAGCGCGCAATACCCGGATCGCGCCGCGGCGCTGGCCGCAATCGCCGCGCGCATGCGGGCGTTCTACAAGGATCGTCAGGTCCCGTCCGCGTCGCTCGAGCGCGCCGTCGCTGCCACGCAGGTGGTGTGGGCAGGCAACGTCTTCCCGGCCATGCGCGTCACGTGGGGAACCTACGAAAGTCAGTTGGGACACGTCGATGCGCCCGGTTGTTTCCGCTGTCACGACGAGAGCCACACGTCAAAGGACGGGCGGGTGATCTCGCAGGACTGCGAGCTCTGTCACGCTATCCAATAGCTCCACCAGCTCGGCCCACCGTGGGGAATTTTTCTGGCGACCGCGAGATCTTTCCCGGTTCGGTCTGCAAGGATTCGCATCCTTCGTCGACAATCGCGCGGCACGCTTGTTGTAATCTAGGGAAGCACGGAGATTCCGACAATATGATTCGAGTTGCCCTTCTGATCGCCGCGCTTGGTCTGTTTGCGTCCCCCGCGTTCGCGCAGATGCCGGCCGCCGCGGCCGGAGAGAAAGTCTTTGCCGCGAAGAAATGCAGCATCTGTCACCTGGTCGGGGACGTCGGCAACAAGAAAGGTCCGGTGCTCGACGGTGTCGCGTCGAAGCTGACGCCCGCGGACATCCGCCAGTGGATCACGAATGCCCCTGAGATGGCGGCGAAAGCGAAGATCGAACGAAAACCGCCCATGAAGGCGTACACCGACTTCTCGAAAGAGGATGTGGACGCCCTCGTTGCCTACCTGGCAACGCTCAAGAAGTAATCGCGGCGCGATGGCCGACGTCGCCGATACCACGTTTCACGACCCCGAGCCACGCCGGTCGTTTCTTGCCGCGCTGCTGGCGTTGGGCACGTCCACGGTCGGGGCGCTCCTCGCGATTCCGCTCGCGCGCATGGCCCTCGATCCGCTCTGGAGAACCACGACCGAGGTGCTCTGGTCCGACGCCGGGCCTGCCAAGGATTTCGGCGTGATCACGGCGCCGGTGAAAGTACAGCTCACGATCGAGCAGCGTGATGGGTGGCGGAAGGTCCTGTCCGAGAAGGCGGTGTACGTCCTGAAGGGCGCTGATGGTCGGCCGCGCGCCCTGTCGGCCGTCTGCCCGCATCTCGGGTGTTCAATCGGGTGGAGTGACGAGAAAGGGCAGTTCGTCTGCCCATGCCACAACGGCGCGTTTGCCGCCGACGGCACGCTGATCTCCGGACCACCGCCACGCGGCATGGATGAGCTCGACGCGAGGATTGAAGAGGGCCGGCTCAAGATCCGCTACCAGTATTTTCGCCAGCTCGTGCCGACCAAAGAGGTCCTTGCGTGAAGCGACAGCTCGGCGACTGGCTGGATCGCCGCACCGGCATCCGTGGCCTGCTGCGCGCGGCGCTGGACGAGCCGATTCCCGGCGGCGCCAGCTTCGCGTACGTGTTCGGCTCCGCCCTGCTGTTCCTGTTCCTGTCACAGGTGATCACCGGCGTCTTCCTGGCGCTCTACTACGTCCCGTCCGCGGACCATGCCCACACCACGGTCGCGTACGTCGTCAAGGTCGTGTCGTCGGGTTCGTTCGTGCACAGCCTTCACGTGTACGGCTCGAGCGCGATCATCATCGTGCTCCTGCTGCACATCGGGCAGACGATCCTCTTCGGTTCCTACAAGGGGTACCGCGAGCTGCTCTGGCTGTCCGGCTGTGTCCTGATGGCATTGATGCTGGCCATGGCGTTCACGGGCTACCTGCTGCCATGGGACCAGAAGGCGTACTTCGCGACCGCCGTCAGCACGAACATCTTCGCCCTGCCTCTCATCGGATCGTGGTTCAAGCAGTTCGTGCGGGGCGGCAACGAGCTCGGCACCCTGACGATCTCGCGGTTCTTCGTCGCGCATGTCTTCCTGCTGCCGGCAGCGGTCTTTGCCTTCGTCGGCATGCACGTGTACCTGTTCCGCAGGGTTGGCGCTGCCGGGGCGCCGACGGCTCGGACCGGGCGCGCATCGACGTCGTTCTACCCGCGCCAGATGCTGATGGACATCGCCTTCACGACGGTCCTGATCCTGGCGCTGGGAACGCTTGCGTGGTGGCTGCCCGCGGAGCTGGGCCCCGAGGCCAACGCCGCCGACACGCGCTTCCTGCCGCGGCCGGAGTGGTACTACGTCCCGATGTTTCAGTGGCTGAAATATTGGGAGGGCCAGCGCGCGGTCATCGGGATCTTCGTCATCCCGATGCTGATTGGGGCCCTGTTTGCCGGCCTGCCGTTCGTCGATCGCGGTACCGAGCGGCGTCCGTGGCGGCGGCCGTTCACCGTCGGGCTGTTTGCGGCGCTGATGCTCGCCCTGGTCACGCTTGGCATGACGAGCTACGCGCAGGATCGCCGCGATCCCGCGGTGGCGCGTCAGCTTGACTTCCAGCGTGACGCGATGCGGGTGTTCATGTCGCAGCCATTCGAGCCCGAGGAATCGGCCAGATCGCTGCGGGGCGCGAACGCCGCGCTCGTCGCGCTCTCGGACCCGTTGGTCGCGCACGGCAGGACTATTTTTGAAGCGCAATCCTGCGACGCCTGCCACGGGGCTGATGGGCATGGAACCGAGAGTGCGCCGTCGCTGGTCGGAGCGGCCGCGCGGCATCCCAGCGGCGAGTTGAGTCGCGTGATCAGGACGCCGACCGCGAAGATGGCCGACAGCGGCATGCAGCCGCTCGACATTCCCGATGACGACCTGGCGGCGCTGTCCGCCTATGTGGCGGGGTTGAAATGATGCGAACTTTACTTGCAACGATCGGCGTGTGCTGGTTTGTCGTCGTGGTCCTGGCGGCTGCGCCCCCCTCACCGCTGCCGCCGCCGCAGGGGGCGACCGCTCCGGTGCCGGCCGCCGCAACGCCGAAGGATCCGGCGAATCCGCATCCAACGGCCGGATTCCTGGGATCGGACACGTGTATCGCGTGCCACGACGAGCAGGAGAAGAGCTACCTCGATAGCCCGCACGGCAAGGCGACGAATCCGCGCGCGCCCGCGGCGCTGCACCAGTGCGAAACGTGCCACGGCCCCGGCGAAAAGCACCTCGACGATCCGACGGTCAATACATCGATCCGCAAGTTCACCAAGATGGCGCCGCGCGACGTGAACGGCGTCTGCCTGTCGTGTCATACGGGCGCGCCGCACACGGCGTGGCAGGGGAGCGCGCACGATACGCGCAGCCTGGCCTGCACGACGTGCCACAGCATGCATTCACCGAAGTCGGAGACGGCGCACCTGAAGGCGACGACCGAGATCGCGCTGTGCGCGACGTGCCACAAGGTGCAGGCGGCGAAGATCAACCGCGCGGCGCACATGCCGCTGCCGGAAGGCAAGATGGTGTGCTCGTCGTGCCACAACCCGCACGGCTCGACCAACGTCCGGTTGCTCCGCGTCGGCAACTGGATCAACGAGAGCTGCGTGTCCTGCCACACGGAAAAGCGCGGTCCGTTCCTGTTCGAGCACGCCGCGGGCCGCGAGAGCTGTATCACGTGCCACGATCCGCACGGATCGACGAACGACCGGCTCCTGGTGGCGAAGGTCCCGATGCTGTGCCAGCGGTGTCATATCGGCACGCGGCATCCCTCGACCATTTACGACAGCCTCTCGATCCAGAACAAGAGCGTTCGCGTGGTCGATCGCGGATGCGTGAACTGTCATTCCCAAATCCACGGCTCGAACCACCCATCGGGCCAGACGTTCACGAGGTAGCCGAATGCGATCTCTCCTGATCAGTCTGCTTGGCGCTTCGATTCTTGCGGTCGCGTCGACTGCCGCGGGGCAGGGGACCGCACCGGCGGCCGCGCCGAAGGAGGCGGCGGCCGCTGCGACGCCACGATCCGGCGAGGCGGAATTCGGAGGGCGCGTCACCGGGCTCTCGGGCGACCCCGCGCGGTTCCAGCGGTTCCGCGACGTGCGCGACGGCCCGACGCTCGATCGGGTTCGATACGAGCGAAACAAGGAGAGCTGGGAATTCAAGGCCGCGCTGGATCATGTCGGCTACCGCGACCAGCGGTATACGGCGGGTTTCAACCAGTACGGCAAGGTCAAGGCGAGCTTCCAGTGGGACCAGGTGCCGTTCTTCTACAGCACGGACACCCGCACGCCGTACACGTCGCCGTCGCCAGGCGTGTTTCGCCTCAACGACAGCTTCCAGGCGGCGATTCAGGGCGCCGCGGCGACGACATCGGTGTTTGCGGCCGATCTGCGACGGTTCGATCTGAGATCTCAGCGAAGCACGGCTGACGCCCGCCTTGATTACCGGGCGACGCGCGCGCTCGACTTGCGAGCATCGTTCACGAGCACCAATCGGACCGGCGCCCAGCCCTGGGGCGCGTCGTTCGGTCAGAGCAACGCGGTGGAGCTCGCGGTGCCGCTCGATCGCCGGACCAACGACATGAACGCGACGGCGGAATGGTCGAATGACCGGGCGATGGGACGGGTCGCCTACGACGGCTCCTGGTTCAACAACCATATCGAGACACTCATCTGGGACAACCCGCTGCGTGCGACAGACGCGGGGGGATTGCCTTCGCAGGGCCGGATGGCGCTCTGGCCCGACAGCACCGCGCACACCCTGAGCGCGGCGGGGTCGCTGGCGCTCCCCGGCCGCACGCGCGCGTTCAGCTATGTCTCGCTTGGCAGCTGGCTGCAGGACGCGGCGCTGCTGCCGTTCACCATCAACAGCGCGATCGCGCCCTTTACGCTGTCGCGTCCCACGGCGAAGGCCGACGCGCGCATCGTCGCCATGAACTACCGCCTCACGTCGCGGCCGACGCCGAAGTTGTGGCTGAACGGACAGTTCAAGTCGTACAACTACGACAACCGGACACCGCGATTCCTCGAGAGCCAGTACGTCGGTCTCGACAGCGGCATCGTGGAGTCGGCCACAGGGGGCAGCGAGCCGTTCGGCTACGTCAGGCACTTCATCGATCTCGACGCGTCGTATTCGCCGCTGACCTTTGCCGCGGTGCGCCTCGGCTACGGTCGCGAGCGTGACGAACGGACGTTCCGTCACTTCGAGGCCACTACCGAGCACACCGTTCGGGCGTCGCTCGACAGCACCGGCATCGCCTGGGGATCGATGCGGCTCCAATATGAGCACGGCGATCGGACAGGAAAGGGGTTGGACGAGCAGGTGTTCAGCGATATCGGTGAGCAGGTGTCGCTGCGCCAGTTCGACATTTCCGATCGCCGGCGCGATCGACTCACCGCGCTCGTGGAGGTCGTTCCCGTCGCGTCGCTTGGATTCAATGCCTCCGCGGGCGTCGGCCAGGAACATCGTCCAGGCGCGGTCTTCGGGCTGCAGGACAACGACCTGCGCACCTTCTCGGTGGGCGTCGACGCCAATCGAAAGGACGCGCTGCTCCTAGGCACCCAGTACTCGTTCGAGCGCTACAGCACGCTGCAGCGCTCCCGGCAGGCGAACCCGGGGCCGCAGTTCGACGATCCGACGCGGGACTGGTCCACGGACATGCACGAGAACGTGCATACTGCGACGGCGAGCCTCGACCTTCCTCACGTGGCCCGCCGCACGGCCGCGCGAATCGCGTACGACTACGTCCACGCGAACGCGCGGTATGTCTACCTGCTGCCCGCGAAGAGCACCCTCGTCCAGCCGCAGCAGCTTGCGCCGGTCCGCAACAAGATGCAGCGCGCGACCGCCGACCTCCGGTACTCGCTGTCGCAGCAGCTCGGCGTCGGGATCGGGTACTGGTACGACAGCTATGACGCGCAGGATTTCGCGCGCTCACCGGGAACGCTCGACAGCCCGTTCTTTCCCGCGTTGATCAACCTGATGAATCTGAATCGCCCGTACCGGGCGCATACCGCATCCCTGAGGCTGATCTACACCTGGTGAAGACCGGGAATCGCGAGGCCGTCCCGCCAGCCCCGGTCCGGACGGCAGCGGTCGTCGTGTTCGTCCCCTGACACCGTGCCGCTATGCTGACATCGGCAGGCAGCGGTCCAACACCGGGACGCCTGCTTCATCCACCACGCCTGCCTGCCGGACCGTCAACACCGGGCACCGCGCCGTGCGCACGACGTGCTCGGCGACGCTCCCCATGAGCAGGTGCGCGAGCCCGGTTCGCCCGTGGGTGCCCATGACAATCAGGGCCGTTCCAGTCGCGGCCGCGTAGTCCACAATCACGCTCGCGGGCATCCCGACGAAGGCCTCGGCGGTCGCATGGAACCGGGCGCGATCCGTGACGGACATCGCGCAGGCCAGACGTTCACGCGCCTGGGCGAGCATCGCCTCTCGGATATCGACCGTGTCCGGGGCAAACCCGTCCGCGACGATGGCGGTCGACGCAGCGGGATCGTCGATGACGTGCAGCAACTGCAGCGATGACCCGAACTTCGCGGCCAGGATGCGTGCATATTCGAGCGCCGCGTCGGACGTCGGGCTGAAATCGGTTGGAACGAGGATTCGGCTGAACATGACGCCTCCTACCTGCAGTGAGAATCGGCTGGTTGTCGATCCCCCAGCAGCGTCTGTGCCAAATCGAGTTATCGCGAGATCTCCACTCGTTTATGCCATTCCACCGCAGAAGACCGAGATGGAGCGCGGAATTTCCGCCGGTGCCTGCGGGATCTTTCGCGTGCCTGCCCGCGGTCCTTCAAGTTCCGCTTCCGTTCACACGCGAATCGAAGCAGACGGTTCGCGACGCCGTGCGGCACGGTTGTTGATATGCGGACGGACGTTCAGCACACCGAGAGGAGATCCATGTGACTGTCCGACGCTTCGCTGTTCTCGGTCTCGCGCTGCTGGCGATGGCCGTGCCCCAGCCCTCCTCCGGCGATGCGCGCCTGCAGGCGGTCATGCGCTCGAAGCTGGCGAATACACAGTCGCTGCTCAAGGCGATCGTGACAGTCGATTACAAGGAGATCGATCGGTTAGCGCTGGCGCTCAGCCGGATCAGCGAGATGGAGATCGTCTCCTGGCAGAACCCGCCGAAGCCCGACTACACGGCGCAGGCGGTGCTCTTCATGTCATCGGTCGACGGCGTGCGCGAGGCGGCGCAGCGCCGCGACATGGATGCGGTCGGCGCGGAGTACTCGACGCTGGTGTCGACGTGCATTCACTGTCACACGTACATCCGCGATGCGCGCGTCGCGTCGTTGACATTCCCCCCTCTGAACTAATTTAGTTCTGCGGCGGTTGCCAGGGCGAGGAGCGGATACCTGCGTCTCCTTGGTGTTGCGCGGCGGAGGCGGCGATCCGCGGGCCGGTGCGCCGACTCAGCGTGGCGCGACTGCGCAACCTAGAGATATGCCCGTTCGAGCGACGTGATGAACTTCACATCCGGCACGTGCTTCCTCGAGAGGCGGTCGTCGTTCGTAATGAACAGATCGACGCCAGCTGTCGACGCACACGCAAGCTGGATCGCGTCGGGCGCCTTGATGGTGCGGTCGGCGCGAAGCGCCGCATAACGCGGCGCGCAGGCCGCATCAAACGGAAGAATCGTCGCGATCTGCCGAATCGTCGTTTCATGATCGCGAATGGCCGCTTCGCCCTTCTCCCGGGGCTTGACCAGCAATTCCCCCAGAGTCAAGGCCGAGGTGAGCAGCTGATCACCTCGGTCGAGCATCCTCGACCGCACCTGCCTTACGCGCGCCGCAAACTCTCCGCCTTCGAACAGATAGACGAAGAGATTGGTGTCCCAGAAGACGCGTGTCACTCAAAACCCTCGCGGAGTTGTCGGACGTAGTCATCCGGATCCACGGTCTTCCAGAGATCGCGGTGGCGTGCAGCCAACGCGAGCAGAGGATCCTTGGGCGAGGCTGACGCCCAGTCACGCTCGTACCAATCCAGCAACAGGTGGTACTTGACGGGGATCTCGGCGCGATCCGGCACCATCTTTCCCCCTTCGCGCTTCGGATGGTACGGATCCCCGGGACGAAACAGGCGCCGCCGCGATGGCGCGGTTTCGAACAGTATGCGGTAGCGACCCTTGTCAGGCGGGCGATTCGCGACGCAGTGGACCGACAGGTGAGGGTACACGCCCGGCCGCTTGTCATCGGTCAGTCCCTCGCGAACCAGTCGGGCTTCAATTTCTTTCAAGCCGAAATCAGCCGCCCCAGGATGTTCGCGGTGCAGCAGCGCGGTTGCGATCCACACCTCGTCCGCGACTCTGATTGCTGCGGTCACTTTTCCCATGCGTTATTGTGTTTCCAATCTTATTGGAAACACAATATGCGATTGGTTTACCCCTTGGTGTGGGTCGCCCTCGACCGCGGTGGTGTGAGATGGCGGCGGAGCAGCAGCAACAGCAATAGACGGGCTGGGTCGGCGTACACCTTTGCAGCCCGCCCACCGTCGAATCCTGTAATCGACAATCGATTCTGTCGATGCCCGGTGTTCGCTTTCACACATCGGCACGTTAATGCCTATGAAACAGCTGGACCGCGCATTGCTGCCGACGCCAACGCTCCCCGTGCGCAAAACACGCATAGATCCGAAAGATCTGCCGGCTCTGGAAGGCGCCACGCTGCGCCGAGTCCTGTCGTACGTGACGCCGCATTGGCCTCGCGCGGTGGTCGTCATCGCCTGCATGGTCGTTGGCGCGGCATTCAGTCTGTCCCTGCCCTGGTTCATGAAGCGCGTCGTTGACGACGCGATCCCGCGCGGAGACGTCCGGCTGCTCTTGATCTACTGCGCAGCCATGGTCGCCGGTCCCGCGGCGGCAGGGCTCCTGGAGGTTGCGCAGAAATACGGCGCCGAGGTGATCGGGCAGCAGGTGATGCTCGACCTGCGGGTCGCGCTGTACCGCCAGTTGCATGCGATGCCGTTCGCGTTCTTTGCCAGGCAGCGGCCCGGGGAAGCGGTCAGCCATGTGCTCAACGACGTGCAGGGTGTCGGCGGGGCCGTGAGCGGCACGCTCGTGGATGTCGCGCAGAACGCGATTGTCCTCGTATCGACCACTGCGTTCGTGTTCGCGCTCGACTGGCGGCTCGCGCTGGTCGCGCTCGGATTCCTGCCGCTCTTCATCGCGCCCACTCGTCGCGTGGGCCGGACGCGCAGGACGCTCAAACGCGCCGTGCAGGCGCGCATGAGCGAGCTCACCGGCATTCTCACCGAAACCCTGTCGGTATCCGGAGCGCTGCTCGTCAAGGTGTTTGGTGGTCAAGACGTCGAAGTCCGGCGCTTCACAGCGAAGGCAGAAGAGATCAAAGGGCTGTCACTCGAGCAGTCGCTCGTGGGGCGGTGGTTTCAGATGCTGCTCGGCCTGTTCGAATCCGCCGGCCCCGCGATCGTGTTCGCGGTGGGAGGCCTCCTCGTCATCAAGGGACAGATCGCGCTTGGAACGGTCATCGCGTTCGTGACCGTCCTGAAACGGCTCTACGGCCCTGCCCGGCAGCTTGCCGGCGTGCACGTCGACCTGATGACCAGCTATGCGTACTTCGAGCGCGTCTTCGGCGTGCTGGACCGCATGCCGTCGATTCGCGATGCACGGAACGCCGTCGCGCTCCCCACCGTGCGCGGTCGCGTCGAGATCCGGGACGTGTCGTTCACCTACGATGACTCGGACGAGACACTGTCGAATATCAATCTCGAGATACCCGCCGGCGCCACCGTCGGGATCGTCGGGCCTTCAGGCGGGGGCAAGAGCACCATCGCGTCGCTGGTGATGCGGCTCTACGACCCGACCGAGGGCTCGATCACGATCGACGGTGTCGACCTGCGCCACGTGACGTCGAGCTCCCTGCGCGACAGCATCGCGGTCGTCACGCAGGAAACATTCCTGTTCCATACGACGGTCCTGGAGAACCTGCGGTACGCAAAACCGTCCGCATCGGCCGCCGACGTGCAGGACGCTGCGACGCGCGCGCAGATCCACGATGTCATCGCCTCGCTGCCGGACGGCTACGAGACCGTCGTCGGCGAACGCGGCTACCGTTTTTCGGCCGGCGAACGCCAGCGTCTCGCGATCGCCAGGGCGATCCTGAAGAACCCGCGCATGCTGATTCTCGACGAGGCGACCAGCTCGCTCGACTCGGATTCCGAGCACAAGGTGCAGCAGGCGCTCGCGTCTCTCCGCAGGGGGCGGACGACGCTCGTCATCGCACATCGCCTGTCCACCGTTCGCGATGCCGACCTGATCGTCGTCGTGGATCAGGGACGGATCGTCGAGCGCGGCACCCACGACGATCTGATGCAGAAGGCCGGGTTATATGCGTGGCTGTGGCGCGTCCAGGCACCGGGAAAGAACGATCTGCGTCCCTTCATCAAGCCGCTCGACAAGGCACGCGCTGATGTTGCCGTCTAACCGCGCCGCGTTCGCCGCCACTGTCGCGGCAGTCCTGTTGTCCGTTGCCGCCCCTGTGACGGCGCAGAGCAAACCGGACGGTCCACGCGTCCGGTTGACGTTCGACAAGCACCCATCCATCCATATCGGAAACGTATTGACGGTCGACGTCCGTGTGAAGGCTCAAACTGACTGGCGCGACTTTCCAGCGGAGCCCGCAACCATTCCCAAGGACGTGTTCGATCTCCATCGCGCGCGCCTTGGTCTCGAGGGAACGCTCCTGACGCGATTCGACTATCAGATCGAGCGGGAGTTTCACGACACGACTCAGCCGTGGCGCGACCTCTATGTTGACGCCCGCGTGGTGCGGAACCTCAAGATCCAGGGCGGACATTTCAAGATCCCGTTCGGCCTCGACCAGTTGACCAGCGGCATGGACCTCGACTTCAACTACCGCTCGCTCGCGGGCACCTACCTGGCGCCCGGCCGTGACCTTGGCTTGATGGCGCACGGGAAGCTGTTCAACGACGTTGTGAAGTACCAGGCCGGCGTGTTCCGGCAGGGCGGCGCAAACGTCCGCGCGTCCGAGCGGACCGAAACCCAGAGCGCTCGTACGGTTGCCGGGCGCCTCGTCGTCAGGCCGTGGAACGGATCGCGCGCGTTTCGATCGCTGCGCTCCTTCGCAGCGGGAATCGCATTCACTGATGGTCTTCTTCCCGAAGGACCGAACAGCCTCCGTGGCAAGACCGTTCCCGGCGACGCGTTCTTCGACCGCTTCTACGTGAAAGGCCGGAGGCAGCGTGTCGGCGCCGAATTCCAGTGGCGTCCCGGACCGATGTCGGTGCAGGGCGAGCTCATGCGCGCGCGCGATCAACGTCAAGACCAGGGACTCGACAACGAGAACCTTCCCGACGTCGTCGCGCATGGCTGGTACCTCGTGAGCACCTGGCTCGTCACCGGCGAACGCAAGAAGGACACGATCACGCCCGCGCGGCCGTTCCTGAAGGGCGGCATCGGGGCCGTGGAGTTGGCAGGACGCGTCGAGCGTCTCGGTTCGGGCAGCCACGGCACGGCGGTCGAGCCATTCCCCTCACCTCGTGCTCCGGGGATTCTGCTCAGGACGGACAGCGTGTGGACCGCCGGCGTCAACTGGTACGTGAACGAATTCATCAAGCTGCAGGCGAATCTGATTCGCGAGCAACGCGAGGCGGGCGACGTCGTCATTCCAGGTCAGGCCACGCGGTGGAGCCGCACCCTGGGCGTTCAGTTCGGATTGTAGGAATCGCGATGCGCTCTCGTCACGTCAGGTACGCAATCGTTCTCGTGGCCGCATGGCTGTGTCTTCCGGCCACGCCGGTCAGCGCTCAGTCCTCCGACGCGCCAACGACTCCCGACACCCTCCTCGACGGAAGCACGCTGAGCGACGTCTGGGTCCACATCAATGCGAGGGACTGGGAAGAACTCCATACCCACTACCTGGAAGGCACGTACTACCCCGTCGACTTCGAGTGGCGCGGTATTCGCGTGCGCAACTCGGGCATCCGTGTTCGCGGCAACACCTCGCGCAACGATCACAAGCCGAGTTTCCGGATCGACTTCAACCGCTACGTGACGGGTCAGGACTTCTTTGGTGTGAATGCGCTGGTGCTCAACAGCTCGTGGCACGACGCGTCCATGCTGCACGACCGCCTGTCCATGCTGCTGTTTCGGCGCATGGGAATCCCGGCTCCTCGCCAGGCGCACGTCCGCCTGTACGTGGGCGCCAACCGGGAGTTCGCCGGCGTCTATGCGGTCTCGGAAGAAGTGAACAAACCGTTCCTGGACGCGACCTTCGGGAGCCACGACGGGTACTTGTACGAATACCACCGCCAGGACGGCGACCACTACGGGTTCGAGTATCACGGGCCGGACCTTGGATGGTACATCCCGCGCTTCGGCCCGAAGACACATGAGAGCGACTCGGTCGCGAACCTGTACACGCCGATTCGCGCCCTCGTCGAAGCGATCAACGACGCGCCGAAATCCGAGCTCGAGGACAAGCTCACGGGCTATTTCAACGTCAACATTTACATCACCGAGATCGCCGTCCAGAATTTCCTGGCGCAGACCGATGGGCTGCTTGGCGACTTCGGAATGAACAATTGTTATCTCTATCGCTTCGCGCGGACGCGCCTCTCCCAGCTGATCCCGTGGGATCAGGACGCTTCGTTCAGCTCGATGGACATGCCACCGTGGCACAACATGGGCGCGAACGTGCTCGCGTCGAAAATCTGGGACGAGCCGAAGTACCGTGCCGCGTATCTGAAGAAGCTCCTCGAGATCGCCGACGCGGCCGGTCCGCCTGCCGGCGCGGCCGGCGTGGACGGCTGGCTTCGGCAGGAAGCCGCGCGGGAGTACGAGCAGATTCGCGACGCCGTCCATGCCGACCCGCTCACGCCGTACTCGTCCGACGAATTCGAGCAGGCGGTTGCGTTCATCGACCAGTTCGCGCGCGAGCGCGCCGATATCGTGCGTCAGTACGTCGCGCGTGTGGCGCCGGAGATGTTCACCGCGAACCGCCGCTGACTCCGCCTACGGCAATTCGAGCAACGCATTAATGGCAGGTTCCTGATCCGGAATCTCCCGGGCCCGACACAGGAACGAAGTCCCAGTCGTACCCTCCGGATTTGAGCGCCAGCTTGAGGACGCCGTTGGCGCTCATTCGTACTTCGCTGTTCGGTTTCACATCAACGAATGGATAGGGCGGCGCGCCGCCGGTGCCGGCGATGAATTCGCGAATGCCGCGCTCCTGATCGGGGCTTCCATCTGGATCCTGCGGCCCGAACCGCTCGTAGACGTGGTCGTGGGCCCCCAGGGCGAGGTCGGCGCCCGCATCGTACAGGATGCGCCAGAACTCGCGCATCTGCGCCTGGTTCCCGTGCTTCGACGACGAGAACAATGGAAAGTGCCAGTACGCGATCGTGCACTTCGCGCTGCTCCCCGCGAGATCGGCGCGCAGCCACGCTGCTTGAGCCGATGCTCTGCCGACGGCAATGTTGCTGTTCAGCGCGATGACGTGCCAGTTGCCCAGCTCGAAGCTGTAATAGCCGGCGCCTGGTGGGCCTGCGTTGGGGCCGAAGTAATCGTAGTACGCGGCTCCCGAGGCCGTGTCGTACTCGTGATTGCCCGCGACGGGTCGCGTGCGGCCCTTGTGCCGCCCCCATGCGGGGTCGTAGCAGTCGCGATAATCCTGCGCGCGGCCGGACGGATACGCGTTGTCCCCGAGCGCGAACACGGTGCCGCCGATCGAGTCGAGCAGCCTGGCGGTTGCCTGGGGCACTCCACCGTTGCCGCATTGACCGATATCGCCGGCCCCGACGAAGATCTCGGTGGGCCGCGCAAGAGACGCAATATCCGGAACAGACGGAATCGGAATCGCATTCGAGGCCGACACTCGAGGCGGAACACCGGTGGGACCCGTGAGCGTCGTGCTTCCACACGACAGGCACACCACACCCAGGACGACGACGGTCCATGTCGTCGCGCGCGTCACGCGCGCAACGCTGGTGATTGTGGGCATTGGGCCTCGTGCTGCGGAGGGTGGCAGCTATGGTATCCCGACCAGCTCTTCTTCGTTGAACTGCACGGAAATGCACTGGACGGTCCGTTCGCGTCACTCCGTGATCTGTCGTCGAATGCCGAGAGGGATCGCGGCTATCGTGCGTCGGGCGCGAGAGCCGACGAGAGTTGACACGGGTCGGACAGGTGCACGCCGGTCGGCGAGAGCTCGTCGCGGCGATCGACGACCGAGGTGGGTGCGACGTTCATCCAATCGGTGGGGATGGCGCGCGCGCAATCCGAGAAGTAGGAGCCCGCCGGCACGTCCGAGACCGCGTTGGCGAAAATCGCGATCGGCGCCCGAAAGGTGCCTCCTCCGTTGACGTTGATTCCCACTTTCGCCCCGCGGACCTTGTTGCCGTGAAGCTCACCACCGACGATGTTCTTCGAGAAATACCATGGTCGTGGTCCCACCTGGATGCCGAACACGCACAGTTGCGGTCCGCAATCGACGGTATTGTCGGCGATCACCGCGCCGCGGAAGTCGCCACGAAAACTGAGATTGTCCGAATTGAAATTATCCAGCATGAGCCCCGCGAACGCCGCCTGCGTACGCTGGAGCACGAGGTT
>Ga0209515_10004368_pt1 | contig 19177 bp, 19 predicted proteins | sample Subgroupgradi54m_FD_187454 | JGI IMG/M metagenome (GOLD analysis project Ga0209515, IMG submission 187454) | Subsurface groundwater microbial communities from S. Glens Falls, New York, USA - GMW60B uncontaminated upgradient, 5.4 m (SPAdes)... ...
GACGATGAGTTCGACGACGACTACTGGCTTGCCTTCGTGCGCTATTCTTTTCATCCCCCGCTCTTTTTTAAAAGGACGGGGTTTCTTTTTGGGTATTGCGCATCCATCCTCCCAACATTTTACCTATATCATTGAGCGGTTCTGAAAGAAGAATATATTTTTTTGCATCAAGAATTTTTAATTCCCATGTCAGCTGAAGGAAAAATTTGAGAAGATCAAGCTTGCCACTTGCTTTCTGAAGCACAGGAAGTTTATGCGCCCGCTGGAGTGCACTTGCCATGAATAATAATTCGATAATTTCTAAGAAAGAAGTATCAATCTTTGCGCCAAGCGTGTAGCGGGATTTCTTGGGAAAATGATCGCGAAACTCATTCCATAGCTTGTAAACAGCAACAAATCGTTGAATAATCGGAAGAGTTCCCAAGGGGGGGGGCTTTATGAAGATTATCTCTATTATGAAAATTCAATTGACTCATAAATTTGAAGATATTATCAGCGTTGAGAATTTATTGGACGCTTGGAGAGAGTTTATCAAGGGCAAGCGCAAAAGGCAAGACGTGCAGGAATTTCAGCTTCATCTTATGGATAATATATTTTCATTTTTTGAGCCTGCCAGAGCGGGCGGGAGGAGAAAAATGCGAGTTTGGTGGTAGCGTCCATAATTGGGAATCGTGTAGAAGAACCACTCGGCGCCTCTTTTTTTGGACGGGTTTCTCTCTTTATGGTAACCTTATCGCTATAAAATCCGCGTGTATCAGCGTAGCAATCTGCGTTAATCCGCGAGCTTCTAAGATGCGGATATCATATTCACAACTTGAATGGTTCCTGCGTTGCCCCTATTTGTATAAATATCAATATATTGATAAGAATAAATTCCCCAAGGGCAAGGATGCGATATTTGGGTCGCTTCTGCACGACACGTTAGAGCATGTCTATGCCCAAAGGCCTGTATTCCCCACACTCTCTGAGACGCTTACGTTTTTTGAAAAGGAATGGGAGCGCAAAGAAGCCGAATCCTTTTTTGACTCCCCCCTTGACGCAGGCGTGCATTTTAAGGAAGGATTGAGAATTATTAAAGATTATTACTCAAAAAATGATTTTGAACATTCAAACGTACTTGCGTTAGAAAAACTTTTTGAAGTTCCTATTGAGGATCCCCGCACAAAGGAAATGCATTTGCTTACCGGCCGCATTGATAGAATTGATAAAACGGCACAAGGAATTGAAGTTATTGATTACAAAACCAATAAAACATTGAAGTCAAAAAAGCAAGTGGCTCAAGACCTGCAGTTAGCGCTCTATCACTTGGGTATTGCGTCGCTTTGGCCTGATCTTGTGACGCAATACAAGGACAATATCTACGTGTCGCTCTATTTCTTGCGCCACAATGAGAAAGTGTCGGTTCAAAAAAAGCAAGAAGAGCTGGATGATATTAAGGATAAGCTTTTGGGATATATTCAGGATATTACGCGGGCAATAGCCAAAGACGAGTTTCCTCCCCGCCCTTCATTGTTATGCGGTCGAGAGCCGTATAGTCGCATTTGCCCTTACTTCAAAGATAGATATCGCATTGAGAAACCCAAAATAGCCAGCAAACAAGAAGTGGGTGAGGTTATTAGCGAATATACATCTCTCAAGGCGCAAGAAAAAGAAATAAAGAGAAGGATTGGAGAATTGGGTGAGCTGGTTCATGGATATTTAGATGAGCAGAACCTTGAAGGAATTTTTGATAATGAAACGGGCATTATCCGTTTTCAATTGCCTCGCTATGAAGTGGAAAAGGAACAAGTGAAAGCAATTTTGAATCCATTAGGACGATGGGAAGAAGTGTTGGAAATATCGCAGACAAAATTAAAGAAGCTCAAAAATGAGCTTCCAGAAGAGTATCGCGCAAAATTAGACGAAGCGCGGAAATTAAAGGGTGTAACCAAGAGCTTGCGTGTAAAAAATGGTTAGGAGATAATATTGACGCGCTTGATGACTTTCCTTTTCCCGTCAAAGGAGGTTTTTTTTGTTGTCTGGAATTTGATTACTCCATTTGCCATAGCGTAAAGCGTGTCGTCTCCTCCCCGCTTTACGTTTTTGCCCGGGTGATATTTTGTCCCGCGTTGGCGTACAATAATCTCGCCGGGCTTTACCTTTTGCCCGTCATAAAGCTTTACTCCTAAATATTTTGGTTGAGAATCTCTTCCTAAACTTGATGATGCTTTTCCTCCACGATGTGCCATGTTCGCTTCACTCAAATTCAAAGTGCAAAATGGAAAAGTCAAAATTTTGGAAGCTGACTTTTGATTTTTGCCTGTTCAAATTGAGAAATAAATTTATTGAATAGTTATTTTTAATGTGGCCGTAAGATCGTCGGAAAACACGATTGGCAATTTATACTCCCCTACTTGCTTTATGGGTTTTTCTAATGTAATAAATGATTCACTAAGCGCTATCCCCTCTTTTTTAAGGAGAGCTATAATTTTTTTCGCATCTATTGCGGCATACAACGTTCCTTTAGTAGTTTTTCTTGGTTTAAGGACAAGATTGAGAAGTTCTATTTTTTGGACCAATGCCTCATATCCTTTTTTTGCCTGCTCTTTCTTTTCTGCCATGCCTGTTTTTTTACTTTCGTATTCAGCTACTTTCGATTTTGTGGCAAGTATCGCCAAACGTTGGGGAATAAGCCAATTCTTGGCATAGCCGAGCTTGACTGCTTTTAATTCATTTTTTTGTCCAAAATTTGACACGTCCTCTAAAAGGACGATATTAACGAGGTTGCGCATAGATTTTTCTTACTAGGGGATACTAACATACCTTGAGGATTTTTTCAAGCCCCTGTATTACTTTCCACCAATTACTTTTTGACCAAGACATCTATCGCTTTTTGGAGTTGGGGATCATTTTTATCGTTTATCCCCGGGCGACTTATTTTTATATCCGGATCCAATCCCTCATGATTTATTGATTGGCCGTTGGGAAGGAGCCATTGAGAAATAGTCACGCGCAATGATGAAGAGTCGCCGAAATCCTCTAAGATTTGCACAGTTCCTTTCCCAAAACTTTTCTCGCCCACCAACGTTGCGTTGTTGCTCACTTTAAGCGCGCCAGCTAATATTTCTGCGGCAGAAGCGGATCCTTTGTCTATAAGTACAACCAAAGGGAAATCTTTTAACTTAGCATTGCCTTCGCTTGTGTAGTCACGTTTTTCACCCGAGGAAGAACGTTCCTCTGCGACGATATCTCCCTTATCAATAAACCATCCGCCGATTTTGACTGCTTCCTGAAGAATTCCTCCGGGATTGCCTCGCAAGTCAAGGATAATCTTTTTTGCATCCGAAGTAAGAATTTTTTGCGCTATATCGGAAAATGCCTTGCCTGCGTCCTCATTAAAATTATAAAGTTGGATATAAGCGATTTGATGATTGGAAATAAGTTTCCAATCGAGTATAGGGATAATAATCACGTCCCGTATAATTGAAATTTTTATTGCTTGAGGCAACCCTTCGCGCTGGACTAAAAGATTGACAGCGCTTCCTTTCTTGCCCTTGAGGTGTGCCGTTGCTTCGTCCAGAGTCATTGCTCCTGCGGGCCTATCATCTATTGCGATGATGATATCTCCCGAGAGAAGGCCCGCTTTTTTTGCCGGCGTGCCTTGTAATGGAGCAACAATGGTAATTTGGTTTTTGTTATTTAATCCAATTTCTGCGCCTATGCCCTCAAAACTTCCGTTTATTGTTTCAATAAAGTTTTTGTTTTCTTTGGGATCCATGAAATACGTATACGGATCATCGAGTGCCGCAACCATACCCTTAATTGCCCCATACTCGAGCTTATGAGGGTCTATTTTTTCTTTGAACAAATAATCTTGCGAAAGCTTAGCATACACTTCTTGGACTTTTGAAAGATTGAGCGACGCGCGGGGGGTATGGGTTTGATAGTTTTCTCCAATCAAAAATCCCACGCCGGCAAAAAAAGCCATAAAAATAAGGAAGATTATGAGAAGAGATACGCGTTGTTGCCTCATGAATTAAAGGTTAGCGGGTTTAGGGATTTACTTTTTGATTTTTGAAGATATTTTTAATCGCATCGCGGATGTTTGCATAATCCCCTTCTTTAGGAAGGAGGATATAGCTTCCGGTACTACTCGTGCTACTGAAAAGATAATTTTCGTTGCTCAATACAAGATGGCGTATTTCTTTATTTTTTACTTCGCGTACGAGTGAAAGAATGTCGGTTAACCCTAAGGGGATGTCGGTTTTTACATGATTACCGATAATATCAAGTATATTGTATAGCTTGATTGGATTAGAGAGTACACCCAAGCCCGTGAGTTTTTCCTTAATGGCAAGAATAAGCAGTTGTTGGCGGCGCGCGCGATCAAAATCAGAAGTTGAAAATCGCGATCGCACAAAATACAATGCTGTTTGTCCATCAAGATGGTTTTGCCCTTGGGGCAGATAAAATCCCCCCTCCCCTTTCCATTGGGCAAGCTCTTGGAAAGGTTTGTCTAAATAGACATCAACGCCGCCAATATTATCAATGAGTTTTTGAAAGCCGGCAAAATCGACTCGCACCATTCCGTCTATATATACTCCGCTTAATTGCGATATTACATTTTTTAGCGCGCTAAATGCAAGGGTTTCTCCGCCTTTTTCATATCCAAGAGTGTAGAGTTCGTTAATTTTAACTTTATCCTTTTTGTAGGGTATTTGTATGAAAAGATCGCGCGGGATGGAAATGAAAGCCACTTGATTACTATCTTTTTTTATGCTCACTAATAGCATTGTATCGGTTAAAAGATCGCCATCGCCAACCCCAAAGCCGCGCATGCCCACGATGAGAAAATTTTGCCTTGAGGTTTGCGGCGTGGGAATATCAAGGCGTTCAGAGGATTCATTTTGCAAGCTAAACGTATTGTAAAGTTTGTATTCTGTTTCTTTTCCGGCAAAGGCGCTTATCTTTTGTATGGTCCATTGAGCCTTGAGACTCAATGAAAGCATAATAATAAGGAATATCCCTAATATTCCACCGGCTCCAAATTGCATTGCTTTGCTTTTAAAAGGAAGGTTATCGAAAATCATAGATGTCCATTAATGTAAAAACCATTGTTCCATTTGTGAAGATGGAATTTTTTTTCGCCGCATGATAATAAAACGTTTTTTGAGCATCCTTGGGAGAAGACGAATCATTCCGGGGAGAGCCATGAGCAGGGCGGGTTCAAAAAAAAGTATGTATAAAAAAAATTTAATTTCCCTTATGAAAATATAAGGAAAAGCTTTCATAAATGAAAGTAAAGGGAAATCTTTTAACCAAGAGAAAAAAAAGTCATTTTTAAGAAAGGTAAAATGAAGGTTTTGCCAATCAAGGCGTCGTTTTTTTAAGGGAATGGTTTTCCGTAATGTAATAAAATCGCGGTATCCACTGCTCAATCTATGCGTTGTCTGGCGCTCGTGATAGGCGATAACATCAGGAGTATAAAAACTTTTCCATCCAAAAAGTCGCATGCGCCAGCCCAAATCAATGTCATCCCCATACCAGAAGTAGTCTTCGTCATGGTATTGGCCTAAAATTTTACTTTCGTAAAGCGCCACTCGTCTCCAAAAAGGAACCGCGCCCTCATAAGAAAAAATTTCTTGCGCGTGCTCGAATTGTCCGATATCTTCTTTGCCATGTCCCCTATTGATAACGCGGCGCGAGCGGAAAATCTCAAACCCAGTCGTATCAATTATATTCGTCTTTTCTGTTTTTGCAAGATGATAAACTTTTGCCTGCAACGCGCCGATTTTTTCATCTTTCTCCATTATTGCCACTGCTCGTTCGATAAAATGTTTTTCCAATAGGGCATCAGCCGGGACAGCCAATATATATTTGCCTTTTGTTTGGTCAATGCATCGGTTATGCCCGCCTCCAAAACCAAAATTTTCCTTGCTTTCAATACGTCGAAATTCCGGATATTCTTTCTTTACTATTTTTACTGTGTCGTCAGCCGAATTATTATCAAAAAGCGTTAACTCGAGATTTTTGTAAGTCTGTTCTTTTATTGATGCCAAGCACTGCCTAATGCGATTTTCTTCGTTATATACGACAACGTTAACGGAGACTAATGGTTCTTTCATAGCTCGTATTTAGTGCAAAGATGGCGCCAGTCAATATCATAAACATCAAAAAACTTCGTTCATCGAATATCGCAACATCCGTCATACTATAACATAATATCCAGATAATATACAAAAGACTCAATAAGCCAAAAAGTTGGATATTTTTTTCCTTACATTGTGATAATCGCAAGGCGTCGCGTAAAATTTCGTAAAGGATGAGCATAAACAGGCAGAAACCGCCAATGCCGGTTTCTGCCATGATGTGAAGGTATATATTGTGCGCGGATGATCCTGCTTTGATGGCAGTGGGGTTTTGTTTCAATATTGTGGGGAAATTTCCTATGCCTACGCCAAGGAGCGGGCGATTTTTAATAGATTTAAGCGTTTCTTTCCAAATGAATATTCTTCCATTATTTGACGTTTCACTAATATCAATAATAGATTTTATACGCCTGAAGAGGATTTCTTCCTGTCCGGCATTTCCCGATAGACGGAATTGTTGTGATCCAAATATCAGCGAGGAAAAGGGAAGAAAAAATATAAACAATAAAAGTGGCGCAATGGCAATATATGCCGTAAAGCGATACTCCTTATAGCGTATCATTATGTACATGAGCGCAAAAAGCGGAAAAATAATCGCGGCCCAGACCCCTCTTGTTCCGCTTAACACGATTTCAAATATCCCTGTCACAATTAAAAATCCATACACCCACCCGTGGCTGTCGCGTTTTTTTCGTGCTTTGTAGAAAAGCCAGACAATAAATATGAGCGCCATAATAAGAAAAAGCGGGAATGAATGGCTATCCGGGAACGACGCAAACATTCGTAAATGAATGGTGTCTTGGTAATACGCAAACCATGTATTGGCATTTATGACAATATTTGCCCACGCGTTTCCATAGAGCGTTCGTTGTATTTGCAATGCCCAAAAATTTGCGAATATATCAATTGGCAGGAGATACGTGCTTATGAGTTGCAAAAAGCCCGTGATAATAACTATCGTACTTGAAAGAGCAATATTAAAAGCAAGAGTAGGAAGGTTTTCTTCATTGATAACTTCGCGCGTAACAAAGAAAAGCATCCCCAAATTACTGAAATATATGAGGCGTTTTATCCCTATGAGCGTATCCTGCGCCCCAAAAAGAGATAACGCGCTTATGATAAATAATCCAAGAATAAGAAACTCAATTTTGTATTGCCCATAAGCAGATTTCGGTTTTTTGAAAAAAAGTGTGATTCCTTTTTTAACGCGATTCACTACGTTTTTTTGGAATATAAATTTTATGAACACAATCAATACAATAATACGCCAGATATTGAATGAATCAAAACTGCTGGTGAGCGGGAGCGCTACGAAAAGCGGTATCGAGCGGGCGATAAAAAAAATGCAGTCTTCTAAAGAACTACGGACACAAAAAGTAATAATGAGCGCGCCAAGAAACAAGAACGCTTCTCGAGGGAATATGCCAAGAGCGGTTAGAATAACAATAGCTAATTCAATAACAAATAGCGTGTCTAATTGAGAAAATGATTTTTTCATCATCTGCGGGCTACTGTCTCAAGAACGGAGAGTAATTTTTTTGCGTGTTCCTGCCAATTCAATTTTTTAAGAAAAGGTTTTTGCTTTTGAATAACGTCTTTCACTTGTTGTGGATTATCAAGTATTTTTTCCATTGTGTGGGCTATTTCTTCTATACTCTCTGAATTTTTGATAAACGAGTTTGTTTCTCGATGACTCAAAATAAAAAATTCTTCACTCCCCAATACTTCGTGGCTTAATTCATTTTTTTTCACTATTGAGGGGGTATTGCAGGCAAGGGCTTCAAGCGGAGGAAGGCCAAGCGCTTCTTTGTCTGAAATATAGATGAGCCCTTTTGCCTCGTTCATAAGGTAAGGCAGATCTTGAATTTCTATATAGGATGTATGGATAATGGCATTTCGACCAATCTTTTGATTTGATTCTTTAATGAGATTTTCTAATACGGGAGGATTATGCGCATCTTTACACGCCACAAGATATTGCATATTAGAATATTTTTGCGCGATACACGCGAATGCCATAATTGCTTCGCGGATGTGGCGGCGCGGGAATGCCTGCCCAATAGATAAGAAGAAATCGTGGGCAATCTCATATTTTGTTTTCATTTTTGCAATAGCATCCTCGTATTTTTTTGTTCGTTCAAAAGTTTGGAATTGTTCATCTATTCCCCATGGATTGACGATCATGCGCGATTCAGGAATATGGTAAAATTCGCGTAATTCGTGTGCGGAAAAATGGGAAATCGTGATTATCACACGAGCGCGCTTTGCGGCCCACCAACAAAAGAGTCGGTATGAGAAGCGATAACGAAACGGCAAATTCCCATGATGCGCTTCCCAATATACATCGTTGGTTAATACCACGCAAGCCCTTCCGATGAAAAAAGCGGGAAGCATATAGGAGGGAAAGAAAAACGCGTCAAGTTTGTCCTGCCAATAGCGTATCGGCAAGAGGATATGATAGAAAATATTAAAACTGGTCGGGATTGCTCCTCCGGTGAGAATGTGCGTTTCAAAAAGCGGATTCAAAAGAAATGCGTCGTTTGGCATTTCCTTTTTGAAGTACAACACAAATCGAAATTCTTTCTCGACATTAGGAATTTTGGCAATCGTTTCTAAAAGTTTGGCAAGCGTGTGCCCCACTCCAAAACGCGTTCCTTCTAATTGTTCACATTCAATGCCAACGCGGTACATAATAGGTGGATTGTATCATAAAAAAAGAACCCCAGCCATAACTTTTGTGACTGGGGTCTTACTCTACGCCGCAAATTGGTGGGCGTGGATTTCTTCTTCCACTTTCCGCACTATTTCTTTGGGCCACAGGCCAAGCTCGCTTAACACAAAGGTGATATCAAGGAGGTTATAAACTACCTCAACTCTCTTGAATCCTTCTTGCAAAAGACGCTTGACCCCGCCCTGCTGTCTATCCACTAAAATCAGCACGGGTGTTTGGGCTTTGAGCGGGTATCCATCTATCGCAAGTTTTTGCGCCGCCTCAAGCTTACTTTCTCCATTGGTTGCGACATTATCCACCAGCCAGTAACAGTGTTTATATTGATCTGGTTTGCCATTCACCCATGTACGATGCGGTCCATGGTCTTTAGTTGTTTCTCGCATAACGCGATGGCAGATGACAGAAGAGCTCCCCAAACTTTCTCTTGCTCCTGCTTGCGCAAGAGGAGTCCCGGCGGTCGGGATTCCAATGAGGCAAGGTTGGCGGATATCACCCATATCGCGCATTCCACCCCATACCGCATTGCAAATGACTTTGCCCACATTGCTTTCAAATGCCGGATTATCAGTCAAATCCTCACGGCCATACACGTAGACGTGGGATTCAATGCCAGACTTGAGGAGAAACGGTTTTTCTTCGTAGCGCATAAATTCATGGCGCGCCATCTGTCGAAATAAATCAGTGTCCCTTTCGTGAAGCGTTCTGCCGGATGGGACTTGCATGTCATTCTCCTATTTGCGAGGTAAGCGTTTGGGCTACTTCACGCATACTTGCCACACTTCCTGCGTTATAAATAGCCGAGCCCACAATAGCGTGCCAATTATAGCCCGCCGCCTTTCCTGTTTCGCTCACATCGCCTCCTTGGGAAATAAAACCCGGAGCATAGAGGATAAAACCTCCTATCCCGAGTAAACCCTCCAAGAGTTCCCGATAGAAAGCCACAGAAGAGGGCTTATTTCCGGGTACCACAAAATCCGTAACCCCGCACTCGCTCGCTATCTCATATATTTCATTGCCCGCGCGCTGGCTGATAAATCCTCCTTCGTTTTCGAGGAATGCTTCATGCGTCATTTCCCCGCCCACCAAAATCGTGATACCCTCATCCTTGCATGCCTTAATCCATGCCCGTTCAGTCGCAGGACCCGCGAATGGGAAAAGAATAACCGCGTTTACCCCGGAAGATTTGCACGCCTTTGCAAATTTAACTCCAAGCGCCGGTATATCATTGCCTGCCTTCTGGTGGTCGTAGATAATGGACAGGCCGCTAAATGCCCTCACTGTCTGTACCACTCTGGGCAATCCATAGCGGATTACCAACTCGATACCAACTTTGTAAGCGCCAATGCCGCTAAGACCTGACGTAGCTCTCACGATCTCCTCAAGAGCTATCAGATCCGGCACATCACAGGCCGGGATGATACTTCGCTTCTGCTCAATAAGCATTGAACTACCCTTTCATTAAGTGTTTGTATCTGATACCCATGAACACGTTATATCATTTCCAATCTTTTTTAACAATACCGCCTTTCTTTGTATATTCCAAAGTTTCCTTTGTGGAAGTCTTGAATCCCCCGCATGATTGCCCGCGCATTTGCGTGCTTTGAGGGGGAAAGTAAAAGAATTAGTTGTTTAATATATTGTAATGCGCTCCACAAATATATTCCTGCAAGAAGAATACGCGGGGCATTGCGCCTTGAGAGTAAAAACGCGTTTCTATAATGATAGTATTGAATAACCGGATTGCCCAATTTTTTTGTGGTTTGCGATATTTTATGCCAAACATGGCTTCCTTGCGCAACGACGAGGCGATACCCCGCCTTGCGCGCGCGCAAACTGAAATCAACATCCTCGTAATAAAGAAAAAATGCTTCTTCAAGAAGCCCTATTTTTTCTATAACTTCACGCTTTATGAGAAGCGTGCAACCTGTTACATAATCTGTTTCTTTTACACTCTCTTCGCTTGGATAATTGTCGAGTTTGTTATAATCAACGTGCTTGCCGCCGCCAAACCAACTAAATATTCCTCCGTTGTACCAAATTTTTTTCGTTCCTGCGAAGTAAATTTTCGCTCCGACAACGCCGATATCTTTACTTGACTCTGCGGCGTTGATGAGGTGTGTAAGAAAATCTAGTGCAACTATGGTGTCATTATTCAATAAAAGGATATAGTCAGCCGAATGCGCAATTGCATAGCGAATCGCCACGTTATTTCCGCCCGAAAAACCCGTATTCGTTTCACGCGCTATCGTGATAACTTCCGGGAATTTTTTACCCACCCACCCTAAAAATTTTCCCCCATCCTTTGACCCATTATCCACAAGAATAATCCTATAATTTGAGTAGGTGATTTTTTTAAGAGAGGCAAGGCATTCACACGTATCGTTTTGGCCATTATAATTGAGCAGGATTATGAATACGCGTGGCATTGAATTTAATATATTTTTTGAATTACAACACCCGGATAATAGTATGCAATCATATCCTGGAATGTTTTGCCAGATTCGATGAGCTTACGGGCTCCGGCGGTTGAAACGCCCACTCCATGCGATGCGTTCATTTTGCCTTTATCATGAATCGTTCCTTCAGGATCTTGAATGCCGCCTATTAAATATGCGAATTCAGGTTTTAGCTTTCCATCCGGCGCGCAGTATTTTATCCACACCGCGCACCCGTTTTTGCTTATGCCGCCGCTATCCGAGCTATATGCGGCAACAATAGGTTTCCCTTGATAGGTGATGATGAGGCCTTTGGTTCCTTGTACTAATAACGCCAAGCCGTTAGAACGCAATTCAAAGTTATATCCTCGATAAACTTGGTCTTGCGAGGTATTTGTTAAGTCAAATGGTTCATTAGGATAGCGTTTTTCTTGCGTAAGATAGTAATAGGCATACGTGCGGGCTATTAGCGTATGACCCTTGCGATATTCAAGAAGGTCAACGGCCGCGGTTTCTGCAATTCCCTGGAGGTAATCTTCGAGAGATAACTCATTTATGAGCCATACTTGTTTACCATCGCTTGAAGGAACCAGCGTCACCTTTCCTCTGAATGTATTGTCATTTAATGTTGAGGAGAAACCTGGTCTGTCTTCATATCCATCCACGGTTATGGTGCCATTGCCGTTGTCTTTAATAGTGAGATTGTCTTTTGTGCTAAATGAACAATTTGTCGCATCGCGATGGTTGCAAAGCGCTATGCGAATATGGGAATACATCTCTTCTTGACTTGCTTTTACAATTGCCGCGGAGTTTATCGACGTAGAGTCAGGAATTTTTTGTGCGTTTATCAAAGGAATTTGAAATCCTAACGCATCTTTTAGCTTCTCTACTATTTGTTTTAATGAAAGTGTACCAAAGGCATTGATGACCGATGCAGTCTGATAACTTGCTATTTCTTCTTTGCTCACCAATTGAGGTTTTACTTTCTTTATCTGGCTTTTTGAGGCGACCTTGAGTTTATCTTTTTTTATAATATACACTTCTTTCTTGTTATTTTGATTCTGGAGCGTTGTCCCTTCAGGCCACTTTACATATCCTGCGAGGGGGTATAATTCAAGCTCTTTTGCCACGAACTTGAGGGCATTAGACGGGTTTAATTTGAGTTTTTTTAATAACGCAATAGACGAAATGCGGTAGCGTTTACTATCTTGCATATAATATATTTCGGGATTATCGCTTTTCACCAATGCGGTATCCGGAAGCGCTAAAGGTTTTTGGGAAGGGATGTTTTGCAGAGTCGCCGCTTCAATTTCTTGCGCGGTTTTACTTGCAAGTCCTAACAAACTCAAAAGCGTAGATGTGCCAACAGGAATCTTGATTTGATTTTTCACAAGATAGATATCGTCAGATCCTTTTTGCTTGAGAAGTGTTCCGTCAGGGAAACTGGGAACTTGAACGATGATTTTCGGTTCAGGTTTTTTAGCGAATTGCTCGGGACGAAATATGTCCAACTGTGTCTGGATAAGCGCGATAATTTTTTTTGTGGTATCGGTTATTTTTTGAAGCGAACTTTTTACAATATCAAACGCATCTTCGCTACCCTGACTTTTGTATGCATATTGTTTGTATTCTTCAATAAGAGGAACGGCATTGCTTCGGATAACGTCAAGATTTATATTGCGAATGTCTGAATTAGTAGGCTCAATGCCCCGGTGCGTGTTGAGTGTTGCGCCTATATAGGTTGTGGTAAATGCCCCCGCGTATCCGCCCGTCATGTCTCCAGTATCTTGAGTAGCATTAAGACTATCGCTCATTTGGTTCTGACTCACACATTTACCTTTCGCGTCTTTTTGGTTAGTCCATATTGGAATGGTTGACGAAGTGTTTGTTATGTCGATATTATTTGTCACTGCCAGCCACGCGCTAAGGCGTGTTACACTATCAAGCATGGGCTGGGGGATAGAGGCATCGTAGTAATTGCCTAATAGCAAAATTCCAATGGAACCCACATTAAAATTTTGGCATGTCTTGCTATTGTATAAATGTCCACCACGGACTCCTGCACCGCCGTATCTTCCTTCCCAAATGCCTCCGCTTCTATCAATGATGTAGTGATAGCCGATATCGCCCCATCCGCGCGTGACTGCATGGAAACGATAGATATTCTGAATCATAGTGACAGGAGAAGTAACGTCGTCGTTACAAGTTGCGCGATTTACATTACACCCTTCGTCATGCAATACAATTTGCCGCGGTGGGTAATAATCCGGCACAGCATTGTCGGGCGCGGGATTATACGGTTGCCAATTAAAGAGATTTTGTAATGCTTGCGTATTAAGCCATTCGGAGCGGGGATGAATATAGGGGATATTAGTTCCTTCGTAGATATTTTGGGCGTTTACCCAACTTCCCGCAAACAACAAACAACTCACAATAATTACATAGGTTTTCATGTTAAGTTTTTACCAATTGCCAGCCAACTCGGAACACGTCGCCCGCGCCCATCGTTATTAAGAGATCATGTTTTGTCAGATGATCCCTAAAATAGTTTACCGCATTTTCAATGGTTTTCAAATTTTTTGCGTTACGCGAGAGTGCCCCAATCTCTTTTACAATATCATCAGAACCAACTTCCCCGGCCTGCTCGCGCGCGGAGGCGTACACATCCAAAAGATAAATTTCGTCAGCGAGTAAAAGTGATTGAGCAAATTCTTTGAGGAACATGTTTGTTCGCGAGTAGGTGTGGGGATGGAAAAGCACGATAAGCTTTTGTCTATTATACATTTTTTTGAGCGCTCCAAGGGACGCGGTAATTTCTGCAGGATGATGGGCATAATCATCAAAAATGAGCGCGCCCTTATACTCTCCTATTTTTTCCAATCGCCGGCGCAGTCCCGTATAGCTTTCCAGTGCGTTTTTAATTTCATTTTCAGGAATACCCAATGCCTTGCAGGCCTCAAACGCTAATGTCGCATTTTCTTGATTATGCCTTCCGATTACCTTGAGATTGAAATTTCTCCGTGTTGCGTTTTCTATGATAACACCATTGGGCTTGAGATTGTGTGTGAATTTTTCAAACGCGTGTCGATAATCTTTTTGTGTCGCAAAATAGTCCGAATGATCATAATCAATGTTGGTGACGACAATCATTTGCGGCCTGTAATATAAAAATTGTTCGCGATATTCGTCCGCTTCAATAACAAAATAGTTTTTAGTTGTGAGTTTTAAGTTTTTAGGAACGCGGGCGTTGGAGCGCCAATTTAACAATTCGGCGCCGATGAGCGCAAACGGATCATGTCCGCTTTGAGTAAGAACATGGGCAATCATTGCCGAAGTGGTGCTTTTGCCATGTGTACCTGTAACTGCAATCCCATACGCAGAATTAAAAAAACGTGCGAGTGCTTCAGGATAGCTCATTATCGCCACTCCTCTCCTCTTTAATTCTTCAATTTCAATATTTTGTTGTGCAAGATATGCGCCAGAACTTACTGCCCAATCAATTTCTTGCGGAATTTTTTTTGCGTCAAATCCTTCATGAAACGCAATCTTTTCTCGTCTTAAAATATCGTCAGTAAAAAACGTATCAGGAATATCCGACCCCTTTACCCTGTACCCTATACCCTTCAGTATCTGCGCAAGTCCTGCCATGCCAGCACCCTTAATCCCGACAAGGTATACATTTTTTCCTTGAAATATTTTATCCATAAAAACACCCCGTAGAGGGTTATTACGATTCAAACTCCTCTCGGGGTATCTCGGTTTGTTTGATGATATACTGAATGACAAAAATTGTTACTTCACTATGTCGTGGCACCCAAGTGGTGAGTATCCTCCCATCGTCCATAATTTTTTTGAACGTAATGTGCTTTCCTTCCCTTATTTTTTCAAATCCGTTGTCTTGGAGAATTGTAATTATTCGCCGTTGAGGCAAGGGCTTAAGTTTTGCCATGCAAGAATTTCTTTGACACTTGAACAGGAATTGAGGTAAAGAGCGGCGCGTATGTTTCTTTTAGCGCAGTTTTTGGAGTATCGGGATCGTTAAGATACTCTTGGATAAGATGTTTTATATTCTCCTTGACTTCTTTTTCTGTTTTCCCTTGGCTCGCAAGATTGAGCGTGGGGCACTCAGCCACAAACCATCTCCCCTCTTTCATAATAATGATGGGGAACGAGAATTGAATAGATGATTCACGATATTCCATGCAAATAGTATACCTCCTCTGAATTAGCGTGTAAATCCTTGACAATATAGATAAATATGTTAAATCTTTTTTTGATGGAAAAAATCGTAAAGGCAGATAATAGGAAATACAATCGCCGCATTAAATATGCGTTTAACGCGCCAGGGCTGGCGTAAAAGGCGCCAGAGCCATTCAAGGCCGATATCCTGCAAAAATTTGGGTGCGCGGAGGCCCGGGTTTGCCCAGAAATCTACTGCCCCGCCAACGCTCATCGTTACGCGAGGTTTGGCGGAAAGTTTATGAATGAAAAGTTCTTGTGAGGGCGAGCCAAGCGCGACAAAGAGAATAGCGGGATTAACCTCCTGAATTTTTTTTATTGCTTCGTGTTCGGAGAATTTCCCTCCCAATCCCTGAATTTTTAAGTTTGAGCAAGCTTTTTTATTCGCCTCATCTGTTCCTCCCAAAATGAATATACTTTTTTGTTGTTTTTGTGCGCACGCGATGATTTGATACGCCAAATCTACGCCCGCAATTCGTTTCACCTTGATTCCATAGAGCAGGCGTAAAAAGAATACCGCGCCCACGCCGTCAGGAATGACAATGTCAGCCGCGTTTATAATGTTTCGGTAATCTTTATCTTTGTATGCGCGCAAAAGGATTTCCGGATTCGCGTTTGCGATAACAAGAGGATGGTTTTTATCGCTGAGATGTTTTACAATAATATGAAAAATAACGCTTTCGGACTCAGTTGCTATATTGACTCTTAACATGCTTTTCATACGCATAATTTTAAGGTAAAATGCGGGTATATGCAACTCGTTGAAGTGATTCCTTTAACCCATATTCCCCGGCCCCACCCGCAGATATTGACATATTATTATTCCGAACGGCTCGCGAGATTTTCGTTAGTAATAGTGGATATTGGGAAGAAACGTGTTCCTGCCCTTGTCGTTCGCTCAAAAGATATGAAGCATAACAGGGCATTTGTGAGGAAAGCTCTCTTTTCGCTCAAACCGGTCAGCTCTCCCATTATCCATGCCCCAGTTATCTATCCTTATCAGTTTACTCTTGCCAAATGGATGGCCGAATATTATTGGACTTCGTGGGGAAACATCCTAAAAAAATTTATTCCTTCCTATCTCTACGCTACAAAAAAAGAAGTCTCCTACACTCTTTCATCAGCTCCACGCGGGGCACAAAAACTTTTTTTGATTCCCGATCGTTCATTCTTTGAAAAAGATTATTTTGACGCATTACTTAAGCGAACTAATCCTTTGAACATTGTTCGCCTCACGTCCGACCTCACGATAAAAAACGAATTCCAGAGATTTTGCGCAATTGCTTCCGGAGAGGCATTGATTATTGCAGGAACAAGAATAAGCGTATTCGCCCCCTTTTCCAATCTAAAAGAAATTCATATATTTGAGGAATCGTCTAAACATCATGCCTCGTGGGACAAACGCCCGAAATTTAATGCCGTCTCAGTCGCGCGAAAATTAAGTATACTCACGGGCGCAAGGATTATCTACCATTCGCTTATTCCTTCCGTGGGACTATTCTATCGGGATATACCGTTTCTACCGCTCGAAGAAGAGAAATTATCCCCTACTATTGAAATTATTAATCTTGCGTTAGAGAAGCAAAAAACTCCTTTTAGCCAGAGAACTCTTTTTTTGCTTCGCGATATCTATTTGAAAGGCAGGCAGGCGATTCTTTATATCAACAGGCGCGGCGGCGCTCATTTTGTATTATGCCGCGATTGCGGATATGTGCCGCTTTGCCCTTTTTGCGAATTATCCTTTACGTATCATCAAAACAAGGGAGATCCCATGCTCTTTTGTCATCATTGTGGTAAAAAAGAGCGCGTACCAATCCTTTGCCCCAAATGTCAGTCGCACGAAATTCGCTTCTACGGATTTGGCACCCAACGGGTTGAACATGAGCTAAAAAAACTTTTCCCCAAAGCCCATGTATCTCGCCTTGATTCTGATATCGCCCCTACGCAAGAAGAAAAAATCGCTATTTACGATAAATTTTCACGTACAGGAAATTTCCTTGTCGCTACCTCAATGGCTTTGCACACAAACCTCAAGCCCATATCAGCGATTATTGTACTAAGCGCTGACAGTGAGCTTAATATCCCCCAATTCAACGCGTATGAAGAGCTTTTCTTGACCTTATGGCAGTTGCGTAATAACGCACGTAAAGAATACCTTATTCAAACGTACAATCCGTCAAATCCAGTCTTTGATTATTTTATCAAAAGCGATTGGAAATCTTTTTACAAAGAAGAATTAAAAACAAGAAAAGCTCTTTTGTATCCTCCGTTTTCGCGCATTATTTCTCTCATTTTTTCCCATGCCAAGCTTGAAGAAGCAAAAAAATCAGCCCAAACTTTGCATCAGGCAATCCTTGAGAGAGTATCTTCCCTTGAAGCAAATAATATGATAAAAAAAGGGAGTATCAAGGTATTGGGTCCTGTGCCGTCGCTTCGCCCAAAATTTCAAGGTAAATTTCGTTATCAATTACTCCTAAAAATGATAGATAAGAACCTCACGACTCAAAAACATCTCTTGGAAATAGTTCCTGTCAATTGCGATGTTCAAGTTGATCCTGTCGAGTTATCATAAACCACTCTACGCTTAAGCACAGAGCTTGAATGTGGTTTGTTTTCCCTGCCTGCCGGCAGGCAGGTCCGTCCCGCACTTGTCCGGCGCGGGACTCCAAAAATAAACCACTTTGCGCCCAAAGCGCAAAGCTCCCCCCTTCGGGGAAAACAAAACTATGTTTCCAAAATCCCTTCCCATTATTACGGGAAAAGACAACGCAATTCTTCGCAAGCAAAACAAAGTTTTGCCAGTAATTGCGACAAAAGAAAAAAGTCTCATCCGGCAAATGTTTGCGAAAATGAAGGAGCTTGATGGCGTAGGCCTTGCCGCGCCGCAAATTGGCGAAAATGTGATGGTTTTTATTGTTGATAAACTTGGATTTGATAGAGAACGAAGCGAATGGATTTTCGAAGGTATTAAAGAGCCGGACTTGAACTCTGGGCTTGCCTTTATCAATCCGCGCATCGCCGCATTCCCTAAACCCTTTGAGGGCATGATAGAAGGATGTCTCTCGCTCCCCGGGTGGGAAGGAAATCTTGTAAGATCTAAACGCGTCAACATAAAGGCGCAAAATGAGTTAGGCAAGCATTTCACGTTGCGCGCGAAAGGCCTGCTGGCAAAAATTCTCCAGCACGAATATGATCATCTCCAGGGAATATTGATTGCTGATAAATGGGAAAATCCTCGCGAAGTTATCAAGAACAAGCAATTAAAAACAGTAGATCGTTATCGAAGTATCGTGTTTTTCGGTTCTCCTCCTTATGGGGATATTGTATTGAAGAAACTTATTGAAGCGGGCATTCGTCCTCTTGTGATAAAAAAAGATGCGATGAGCATGCTTGTAAATCCCTCCTACGACATCGGCATTCTTGCCGCGTATGGAAAGATTCTTTCTCCTGCCGTATTGCAAAAATTTAAGCACGGCATTCTTAATATCCATCCCTCGCTTCTCCCAAAATATCGGGGCCCTTCCCCTGTCCAGCACACAATTATAAATGGGGATGAAATAACAGGCGTTACTATTATTCAACTTGCGCAAAAAGTTGACGCAGGGCCAATTCTTGCAAAAAAAGAAATTCCTATTGATGGGTCG
>Ga0209515_10004369_pt1 | contig 19172 bp, 19 predicted proteins | sample Subgroupgradi54m_FD_187454 | JGI IMG/M metagenome (GOLD analysis project Ga0209515, IMG submission 187454) | Subsurface groundwater microbial communities from S. Glens Falls, New York, USA - GMW60B uncontaminated upgradient, 5.4 m (SPAdes)... ...
CATAAAAAATAAAAAAAACGATCGGGGTGTGAGGCCGATCGTGGTCGAAGAAGGCGCGTTGTTGTTACGGAAGGTCCGGATTGTCCGCGACAGCCAGGACATATTCGGGGAAGCGATTGAAGGGCTCGAGCATCACATAAGTCTCCGCGATCTCGCGCCGGAACGCTTGCATCCGGTTGGACCAGTAGAGCTCACAGCGTTCCGTGCCCTGTGGAATGCGGGCGAGAGGCCGCCCCTTGGCGAATTTGCACTCCATTTTGCACGCCTCCACCTCTTCCTCGTAGATCTGACGAATATCCGTCTTCGTCAAGTTGTCGGTTTTGGTGAGGCGTTCGAAGGGGACCAACCCTCGCATGACTCGATCGAGGTGGTATCCCTCATGGGAGAGGACTCGAAACGCGTAGTCTTGCCTGGTGTACCGTGGGTCGAAAATAAGGATATCGGCCCTCATGGTAGGAGTTGTTGACCCCCTCCTCGCTCCTACCGCGAGCAGCACCACTCCACTCTGCCCAGCCATGCGGCGAGGGTACCCGTTGTTCACGAAAACGATCTCCGCTCGCTGATCTCCGAAGTATCCTTTCAGACGCTCCGCGAGAGCGCGATCGGGATGCTGATCCAGCAGCTCATCGAACTTCTTCACGAGCCCCTCCCGACTCGTGTTGACGTCGAGCGGAGGCGGAAGGTCTGGATTACCGGACGGGGGAGTGGGCTGACTTGCGGAAGGTTCCACGACCGGATGAGGAATTTCCTTCGTTCGGAAGAGGCTCACGACGACGACCATCGCGACTGCCAGAAGCGCGATGATGGGCCATGGGTTGAAGGGTCGGCGAACGGTCGTGATCGCGTTTTTCTGCGGCTGTAGCTGACGTTCCCATGCGCGTGTGCGTCTTTCTCTTTTTTGTCTTCCCATTTTTCACCTCGGTTTTCCTCGGGTTGTCGAATTTTCCTGCTCGCATCCTCATTCACACAGAATGAAGATGCGCGATAAGAAAAAGAACCACGAAGAATAAAACAGTGTACTCTAAAAGAGATGTTTGTCAAGGTCTGATGCTTTTTTCTGGCCGCGCCACGTGAACAGCGACAATTAAAAACAACGGCTATACGCCGCTGTTTTTACGTGGTTGCGGGGGCCGGATTTGAACCGGCGACCTCCAGGTTATGGGCCTGGCGAGCTGCCGCTGCTCTACCCCGCGATATTGATTTGTGTTTGCTGATGATAGGGCGATTCGCCATTCCTGTCAAATGTCTTGACGATTCATAATTCATGATTCATTATTCATCCCACTTGGGCGGATGGCGGAACTGGCAGACGCACAGGACTCAAAATCCTGCGACCGAAAGGTCATGAGGGTTCGACCCCCTCTCTGCCCACCACAGTGAACGTGTCCCTACCAGGACGCGTTTTTCGTTGCGAAGGTTAGCGACAATTCGGTGGTTCGAGTGGGCGACAAGACCGGCACCGACTCGATCGGTGTTCCGAGGTGAGATCGGCCCTTGTTTTCCGGGGCGCTCCTGGTGGTTCGGGTGTTGTGGCGGAGTGGCGAGTTCCTGGACGCCGAGGAGGATGGCAAACGGGGGCGCCAGTTCAGCGCGAACGCGACGGCTTCGAAGTGACAAACGCGCAAAGACGCGCTTCAACAACTCTCGCCGCGCTTGTCCGTCGCCGGCATCGAACGCTTTTTCTGCCTGTGCCGCGAAGGAGACAAGTGCCAACGTGTCACCGCTCGCCCTCGCCGCGAGGGCCTCCGTGCGGAGTCCGTGCGAAGAGGTGCTGTTCCCTCTTCAGCTCGGACCCTCCCAAACGGCGAGCACGCACCTGATGTGCGGCACGCCTCTCCAGCCTCGCGTCTGGCCGACAAAAAACCACCCTAGGCCGATAGGCCTAGGGCGTGGGGAGATGACAACACCGGCAACAGCACCTTCGCGGGATGCTGAATTTGCCGAGCGTGCAAGGGCGCGCTCGAACCGGATCGTCGCCTCCCCTGAGGACCTCTGGCCCGAGCGCAGCCCGTCTGCTCGCGAACATCGCGAGGAGGTTGGGTCCGAGCTGTGGGAACGAGAGGGAAACAGGGCAGGCAACGACTCCGGACTGGAGCGCACACCAAGGCGCCGAGTTCGACGCCTGCCGCACCTCTTACCACAAATGCTGCATTGCAGCAAGACCTCCTCCCATCGGTACAAGAGGCACGATTAGCCATTGAGGTCCTCAGCAGTAGGTGGGCTACTGAAAAACAACTCCTGAATGCTCAAAGGATCTTTTTGAACTTGGCACTTGGCCTGAACCACGATCTCGCGCGGCGACGCTCGAAGTCCAGCCAATCAGGCAAAAACGCAACACAGTCCGCACCCGAAGACAACTCTGAACAACGTGATCCATTAGATAAGCTGGGAACAGTTCGACTGCGGACTAAGAATGAGGAAATAATGGCCTATGATTTCCCAGGACTTGCTGCGCACAATGAAAATACGGACGCTTTTCCGGACTTCAAAGGGCCAGCACGACGCCTCGCCGGTGTGTTCATCCAGAGCCCTGGAAAGGTGTACGACCGTGGGGAACTCAGTCGGGCCAGTGGGTGTTCGTTGAGTAACATCAAAAACGTACTGACAGACCTACGCAAGCTCGGCTTCCCCCTCAAAACGTTTCACGGAGACGGCAAATACGTGCTGCCTCGTGAGGCGCTTCTCACTGACAAATCGGTGAAAAAACTGCGGAAGCCTTCCTGAAGAATGACGAGCTATGACCGCCTCACAGGAGGTGACCATGGCTAAGAAACAAAAGATGCGCATCGCGACGCCGCTCACGACCAAGGAGCGGCTGGCGTGCATCCACGCCGGCGCGACCGGTATTCCGCTCGAGACCGTTCTGGAGAAGATCCGGGCGGCGACCCTCGATGCTCCCAGCGCGGTCCTCGCCAACGCCGACAGCAGCGGCAAGGATGGGAAGGGACGCGCGAAGGTGATCGCCACGGAGGCGGAGGAGATCGTTGCGCTTTACCTTCGACCCAGCGCACCTAGAATCACACTCATTGACTCGGAAGACATCATCAAGCCGGTAAGATCACTTGGCTGCGTCACGAATCGCGCCTCATCGTGCTCCCTTGGATCCAACTTGATTTCGCCTTCCCCTCTGACAATGAAGTTCAGTTGCCTCACCTTTGCGCCCGACTTGGACATGTAGTCAAAGCTCAGCGCGATTCCGTCAACATGCGTGATCACAACGGATGTTTCCTCACGCATTTCGCGACAGAGGCACTCGATGATGTTCTCGCCGTCATCCATGCCGCCGCCCGGCAACTCATAATTGCCTGGCAGGTAATCGTCAGTACTAGCCCGACGCACTACAAGCAAACCAGCTTCTCTCTCAAGTAGGGCGCCGGTGCACAGTCGGTTCACGCCTTCTGAGATAGCCTTCGAAAGCAAGTCAATGAGTTGGTCCTTGACGCCATCGCTAACAAACACGTGCGACCTCCCGAAGAATGGCGACATAGTTGGCAATCACGCTACCATGTCGCTCTTCATTCGTCCAGACAGGTAACTTTATCAGCCTTTGGCTTAGGCTTCTAGCATTTGCGAATCGCGACCGCCGCCAGTCGATAGACGCAAGCAATCCGTACTGGCGTAGGGGTAAGTCGCGAAGAAGCGGATATTCGGAGACATCGCCAGTGCTCCCTGGAAGATCAAAATCAGGTGCCTCACGCTCGGTGCCAAGGCGCATAACGGCAGTGGCGAGTTTGCTTGACTTGGCCACGAACGGAAACGCATACCAGCTCTTGCGCCCAGGCTTCTCGAATGCGTGTTCTATCCCCGGGACAGCCGGCTCGAGTGCGTCGGCGAAGAGCTTCGCAGTTGCGTCGCGCGCATCTAGGATGGCGTCAAGACGCCTCAATAGTCCCAGAGCCATCGCAACCGCGAGCGGATGGCCGAAAGGTAGCAGGCATCAATGAACGCCATGTGGGCGAAGTGCCGCGTATGGTCTAGTTCACTACGGGAGTCTAGCCCGTCAACGTGGTTGCAGAAATAGTCTAGTTGATCCACGCACGCCGACGGCCATATCTCGGTCCTGTCAAGTCTTTCAATCTGGTTGCCTTTGATGTCCAGGCGTGCGATGTGCTCTCGCGATAACTCGATTACGCCCTTTGTGCCGAGCACTCGAAGCAGCTCTTGCTTCTTTGGAAACGCACGAGAGACGAGAAGGGTGCCGCAGATGCCCGTGATCCCCGGTCCAGCGTAGTCAAACAGCACAAATGCCGTGTCTTCAACGTCGTAGGATTGCTTCTCTCGTGCGGCATTGCCCATGCGCGCCGAGACAGTGCTCGGAAGCCCAAAGTACCAGACGAGCAAGTCTATCATGTGATAGCCAAGGTCTAATAGTGCCCCGCCTCCGGCTTCCACTTTTGATGCACGCCAGCCTTGGTCGAGACGATCAACATTTAGGGATTGCCTCCCCTCGATTGCGTAGATTCGGCCAATACGCCCTCTCATCTGCCCGAACGTCGTGAATACCGGATGGAACCGCCGCATGACGGCAACCATCATCTTTACGCTACGCGCCGATACCAGACGATCATGTTCCACCGCCTCAGCGAGGGACATGGCGAAGGGCTTTTCCTTGATGATGTGGATGCCCCTCCGCGAGAAGGCATCGATCGCCATCCCATATCTTGAGTGAGGAAGGCAAAGAATCGCGATATCTATCTGGGCATTCTCAAGCATCGCGTCGATGGATTGATATGAGGAGAACCCTGTTATGCCGCGTTGGGTCAGCTCTGCAGTGCGAGCGTTCAGTAGGTCATTGTCGATGTCGCAGATGGCCTCTAGCCATGCGATGTTACTTTCGAGAACTGCAGTTAGGTGGTCGGTAAATGCTTGTTTGCCGAGGCCGACCAATGCTATACGTTTCTTCGCCATCGCCCTCGTCAGCTCTCGATTGAATCGATGGCTGCTGCGACACCACCGATGATGAGCGCAACCGCGCCGATGGCGGCAGCTGCGCCCAGGATCGGCCCAACCGGCGTTTCGTGAATGGCATGCAGCAGCAAATCGCCGAAGCTGCGATCCGGATCGAAGCGGTCGAGGTGAACCCGGAGCATCGGCGAGCCATTCCGCCCGAAGCACTGAGCGTGGATCCGGCCGCCCTCACGCAGCCGCCAAACGTAGTCGCACGTCTGCCCGACGGGCCAAGCTCCGGGTGGAACGCCGAAGAGGTCGGGCCTGGATGCGGGGTGCTCGATCCAGGCAGCCGGCACCTCGATCTTCTCCCCTCGCATGAGCTGCGGCCAGTAGCGCCTGACGAAATCATCGATCCGTTCCATGTTCATCGTCTCCTTCTCTTCTTGTCTCGCTTCTCGCCCGTGATGAACGCAAGCAATACCGCCAACCCCAACAACGCGCCGCCGGCAAGGAGCGCCGCCAGCAACTCGTCCCCGATCACCTTCTTCGCGGCGGCCGGCTTGGTCCGGAGCTTCCGCGCGAGCTGCTCGAGAATGTCCGTCTGGAGCGGGTCCATGCTGACTTCGTCCTGCACCAGCTCCCAGCGGTACAGGGAGGAGACATGCACGCGGCGTGTTCACCGAGGAAAGGGCGGTTCTCGCAAACCGGCGCGTGGCGGACCTGAAGACGCGCTTTCTTGAGCGGGATGACGTGCCGTCATGGATGCCCAAGGCTGCGATGAAGGCTGGCGTTGAATTCTTCAGGGCACAACGAATGTGGCAGGCGTACAAATCGCGAGGGCTCGTCGAGGCTGAGCGACTGTCGGCGCTTGATGTGCGCGGTTGGTTTCACATGTTCGTGGACGTTCTCGCTCACATGCCCGTGGCGCGACTCGCTGATTACCTCGACTCAAAAAAGACGCCGACACCGCAGACCAGATTGAATGCTCTTGTTGTATCTCTTGGCGGAGGCGACACAGTTCCGTGGATTCGGCCGGAGGGGTGGGATGCTACCTGGCAAGAATTGGAAGGTGTCGTGCTGGCCTATATGGAGGGAAGGTCTTTTGCGGAGATTGGGGCGGCGCTGTTCGGTACAACGGCGAGCGACTGTTCATCGGCGCGAGGCGATGGTGCGAGGGGCCTCCCTCCCGTCTTCAAGTTTGTGGGCGATCTGATCGAGCGGACGCTTGCAGTAGACGCAGGTTGTTTTCTGGCTCTCCATGAGTGTCTATTTGAGGCGGAGCATCCGGGCGTGACAGTTCCGGAGTCTCTCCAAGCACTGCCTCTCTGCGTCCGGAACGGATGCGATAGCCTCGATGTGTTGGCGTGGTTCCGTTTTGGCTTGCGCCAGCGTGTGTGTGCTCACGCGCTCGCCAAAGCATTCCCCGTTCCGGGGGATGTGCAAGACGACAAAGGTCGGGCGACGTTCATCAGATCGACTCGCAGAAGATGGCTAGCTGAGGAGCCGGAAGGAATAGTGCCTCTGCTCGACTTCGCGCGCGTGATCGTACGAGACGGCGCTTCTGAAAGAACTTAACGTCCTTGAAGCGTGGTCCGGATCGTACACCACCGGCATTCACCGGCTCGGCGGGGCGCTGGGGCTACTGCCTGCTGGGCCCTGCCACGGACGACAGCCTTCCAAGAGCAAGTAGTTTCGAAGAGCCTTCACTCTGGTCCACCAAAAATTTCTCCTTCGGGAGGAATTTTTGTTATACTCTATCCATCCATGAATCTTTTTTTTGAATTGAGTCTTGTTTTGGTGGTGGCGGCCATCGTGGCTTTTGTGATGCAACGCTTGCGTCAGCCGCTCATCATTGGTCATATTCTGACCGGCATCATCGTCGGGCCGTTGCTCCTCAACGTTCTGCACACGCGAGCTGTTCTTGATATTTTTTCGCAGTTGGGGATTACGACGCTGTTGTTTTTAGTCGGACTGAATTTGCGTCCGAGCGTATTGCGCGAGGTTGGGAAAGCATCCATCGTCGTCGGTTTGGGTCAGGTGGCGCTCTCTATCCTGTTGGCATTTCCTCTGGCGCAATGGCTGGGTTTTTCTTGGATGACCTCGCTCTATCTCGCCCTCGCATTCAGTTTTAGCAGCACCATTTTAGTCCTGAAACTTTTATCTGATAAACGTGACTTGGAAAAGTTGCATGGAAAAATTTCCGTTGGTGTTCTCCTCGTTCAAGACATGGTGGCGCTCTCCGTTCTCGCGGTCATCTCGACCCTTCAGGCGGGAGGATTTCAATCGATGGACCATCTCACCACCGCTTTTACCAACGCCTGTTTATTGGTGGCAGTCGTGTTGATCGTCGCACGATTTTTTCTCCCGCCCATGGTGCGGCTGTTTGCCGCTTCGCAAGAATGTTTGTTCCTTTTTGCGGTTGCTTGGGGAGTAGGGATGGCAAGTTTTGCGGCGATCCTCGGATTTACGCCGGAGATTGGCGGTCTCTTGGCCGGCATCGCGCTCGCGTCTTCTCCCTATCATTACGAAATCAACGCCAAGATCAAGTTGCTGCGAGATTTTTTTCTCGTATTGTTTTTTGTTCTCTTGGGAGCGTCATTAAGTTTTCAGGGCCTGTCTCAATTCTGGCGCGAGGTGATTATCTTCTCCGCGTTTGTCGTCATCGGCAAATCCATGATCGTCTTTCTGCTCATGAGCGTCTTGGGCTATAACAAAAAAACGGGTTTTACCGTGGCCGTCTCTTTGGCGCAGGTGAGCGAGTTTTCCTTGTTGTTGGTGATTTTGGGCGTTCGGCTCGGACATTTGTCCGGGAACGTTGTATCCCTCTTGACGGTCGTCGCCCTTATTTCCATGGCTATTTCCAGTTATGGGATTCGTTGGGTGGGACATTTGTATGAATGGTTTGCCCCGTGGCTCGCGCTAGTTGAAGCACAAAAACCCATTCGAGAAATTTCTCGCAAGGAGCGATTTGATACTATTTTGTTCGGCTGTCATCGCGTGGGTGAGGATTTTTTGACCACCATAAAAAAATTGAAAAAGAAATACCTCGTCGTGGATTTTGATCCGGCTGTCATCTATCGTCTGACGCAAGCTGGCGTGCCCTGTCGTTACGGTGATGCGGAGGACAATGAATTTTTGGACGAGTTGAATTTGGCACACGCGAAGACGATCATTTCGACCCTGCCGGAGTTTGAGGCGAACGCGTTTATCCTGGAAAAAGCGCGAAAGGCGAATCCGTCCTCCATCGTCATTTTGATCGCGCATGGGGTGGAAGAAGCGACGCTCCTGTACAAGGCCGGGGCGACGTATGTTGTTATGCCTCATTTTCTCGGTGGGAACTATGCGTCTCTCCTCATAGAAAAATATGGCGCAAACGCCACCAAGTTTGGTTTGGAACGGAAAAAACATCTGGAACATTTGCGCCGAAAAGAACCCCTTGCCCATTCATCATACAACACGTAACATGGAGCACGTAGCATCAAACACATAGCCTGAAACAGGAAGGGTCAACAAACCTTCCGATGCTCCATGCTCCATGCTCCATGCTCCATGCTACGTGCTTCATGACCTATGGCAAGAATTATTTCTATCGTGAATCAAAAAGGCGGCGTGGGAAAAACCACGACCGCTATTAATTTGGGAGCGTATCTCGCGGAGATGGGAAAATTTGTTTTGATTATTGATTTGGATCCGCAGGCCAATGCCACTTCCGGGATCGGCATCGATCATCGCAGTTTGGAGCGAGGAGTGTATGAAGCAATTTTAGGGACGGTCGCTATGCGCGAGGTTGTGCAGGGAACGGCGCACGAAGGGCTGCACATTGTTCCGGCTACGACCGCGCTTGCCGGCTTAAACATCGAGCTTGTCGAAATGGAAAAGCGTGAATTTAAATTGCGTGACGCTTTGCTCGAAATCCGCAGCGATTATGATTTTATTTTGATTGATTGTCCGCCGACGCTGGGACTCATCACCTTGAATGGCATTGTGGCAGGGGATGAGATTTTAATTCCGGTGCAGGCGGAGTATTACGCCTTGGAGGGATTGGGGCAGTTACTCGAAACCGTACAACTCGTCAAAGAGCGCATTCGACCGGAAATAGACGTGTTGGGAGCGGTCATCACCATGTATGACGGTCGGACAAAATTGTCCGATGATGTTTTGCAAGAACTGTACAAATATTTTCCCAACAACATTTTTCGTTCCGTTATTCCGCGCAATGTGCGCTTGGCCGAGGCGCCTTCATTCGGACGCTCCATTTTCCATTTCGATCAATCCTCAAAAGGAGCCAAGGCGTATGAACGTTTGGCGCGAGAAGTGTTAGACCGCGAACTCGACGGTTTTCTTGTCCGCGTTGTTTAAATAGTATGGCTATACTGCGTTCTTCAGGTTTGGGACGAGGATTGGGAGCCATTATCCCTCCCAGGCCGGTGCCATCGGTTCCGATGCCAACCATTCCCGATTTTTCATCAGATGCGAAGACCGGAGAATCTGACGCGACGCAGCTCTTACAGATTTCGTTAGAGGCGATTGAAAAAAATCCGCATCAGCCACGCGTGCATTTTGATCACACGCAACTTGAGGATTTGATTTCCAGCATTCAGGAGCACGGAGTGATCCAGCCATTGATCGTGAGTCCTTTACCGGGCGGACGGTATCAACTTATTGCCGGTGAGCGTCGTTTCCGCGCCGCGAGCATCGCGGGATTAAAAACCGTTCCGGCGATTCTGCGTTCGGCGAGTGAACAGGAAAAATTGGAACTGGCCATCATCGAAAATGTGCAACGTCAGGATCTGAATCCGTTGGAAGAAGCGCGGGCGTATGTTCGTTTGATGGAGGAGTTTGGACTTACGCAGGATGATGTTTCAAAAAAAATGGGCAAGAGCCGACCACAAGTGGCAAACACCGTGCGTTTGTTGCAGTTGCCGTCCAATATTCAAGACGCCCTGATGCAGGAAAAAATTTCTACGTCCAACGCACGTACGTTGCTTTCGGTCACGACCGATGAAGAACGTCAAAAACTCTTTCAAGCCATGCTCGCCGGAAATTTTACGGTACGCGAAACCGAGGCGCGAGTGTATGGGAAACGCCAACCGTCAACCAAAGACGCAAACGTGGCCGCGGCCGAAGATCGCTTGCGCGAACGCTACCATTGTCGCGTGAACATCAAACATCAATTAAACGGAACAGGAGAAATCAAACTCCAATTTTCTTCGGACGAAGAGTTTGGGGGGTTGCTTGAGAAATTGATGTCTTAGATCAACTTATGGATCCCAAATTGCCAATTGAGGGGACAGGAGTACCGCCTACTGAGTCTGCGATAGTGTCAGAACCTGAAAAAGTTCAGGCACTAACCCCTGAAGAGGCAAAAGAGAAGATGATCGCGGAGGCGGAGTATCGTAAAAAAGAGGGTGAAGAGCATCTATTGGATGAACTGCAGAGAGAGGTGCTAAAGTTAGATCGGGAACTCGGGCCGGAGAACGAAGACATGAACCGTTTACGCAATATTTTAAGCCAATTCAGCGATGGGACCCTTTTGCCGCAAAACTCAAGACGGTTTTCTGAAGCGATGGAGGTCTCTGATCAGGCTAATCAGCTTTTTTCCGGAGCTCAATCGCTTGGCGAGTTGGTTGGTCAGTTTCGATTATCATTACAGGAATCGTCGTTGACGGAAGATGGCATGCGCCGCGCGAAAGAAATTCAGCAAGGCCTGCAAGAGCTAGCCAGCCTTGGACAATCAACCGCAGAAAGCCTTCAAGAATTCGCCAGTCGGACTTATCGCTGGGCGGAGGAACACGGTGATTTGCTTGGATATCAAGCGGAAGAGGTGAGTGCGAATGCGAGAATTTTAAACACGCTCGCCATGGAAATGCCGGACATGTTACGTTTACGCGCAGGGCAATGGGACAACCATTTACAGGAGTGGATGGACATTCAGCAACTCGTCTCACAGATTGATGCTTTAAAACAAACTAAATAAATTTATATCCTCCATTTTATGAGTTATTTCTTATTTTCCAAACCAGTGGAAACGGCGGAAGAGTATATAGATTTACTCCAGAAGTTTTATGGACTGGTAAGTTCTGAATTGAACGATGCGGAACGAATCCTGATCGTCCAAAAAGATCGGCCTGATCCGGCAGGGATGGAAGAGCTGGCGAGACATATGCCGGTATTGATTTCTCTCGTAAACTGCATCGGTTATCTACGAGGCCAGGACGGTGCCTTTCCGAGGCGTCCAAGAACACCGGAAGAACAAAGCAAGCTTTATGATTTGGAAGACAATGCGGAGAAGTTTTTGAAAAAATTAATTGATGCAGTGATGGATTCACCCGCAAAACAATTATACATCGATCGTTTGACGAGTTACTTTGTGAAAGCAAGAAGTCACGAGCAGCCGGACGTATGACCATCCTTGCCATTGCGGATCGGCCGGCAAGAGAGTCGATCAAAACGATTCTCTCTCGTCAGCCGGTTGATTTAATTTGTACTCTTGGAGATTTAGGGTACTACGAACTCATTGATCTGCAATACGTCACAGACATTCCAAAGATCGGCATCTATGGCAACCATTGTTCTGGAAATTATTTTGATCAATTGGGAATCCAGAACATGCACCTACGTACGTGGGAGTTTCAGGGGCTGACATTTGGCGGTTTTGAGGGATCGGTACGCTACAAAGAATCTGCCACGGCAAAAATGTACACGCAAGAAGAAGCCCAGGTGCTCCTCAAAGATTTTTCACGAGTTGATGTGATGCTTGTTCATTGTCCTCCCTATGGTGTGAATGATGATACGACGGATTTGGCACACACGGGTTTTCTTGCTTTACGCGACTACATTGAACGTCAACAGCCCACTTATATTTTTCACGGGCATACATACCCTACGACTGAAACACTGGTGACGAAATATTTAAATACGAATATTGTGTACGTGTATCAAGATAAAATTGTGAGCATTTGATTTCAAACAACCCGCCTGCGCCTAGGCTTCGGCGGGTTGTAACCGTTTTTTAATTTGGTTTATATCGTGATTACAAAAAAACGGGGCAAGGCCCGTTGTGGGAAGGAAAAAGGATCAGCGTGCGACACTGGTGGCGGGAGTAAAATCTTCTCGCGGGTTCCATGGAATGCTCTCGGCGGCGAAAGCGGCTTCCATGGCGGCACAGATGTCGCGTCCCATGCCGACCTTCTGTTGCGGGTAAAACCATGCGTCGAAAACGTGTGGATGATCCACGGCCATGGACCAGAACAGACCCACGCCAGAGGTGAGGTAGCTCACGTCCGGGAAGAGAGGATCCCTCCATTTAACAGGACCATGCTGCACGTCTTGCCGCACACTGTCGGGTACTTGTACGGGTTCAAAGCCGAGCAGGCGGAACTCGATTTTTCCGTTCAGGTTCCGGCAAGTGAAGGAGCGGCCGCACGTTTTGAGCCAGTGTTCGAACGGCCCACAGAGCACTCGCAAGGCCACAGGCGCTCGCTCGTCTTCCTGTTCCTCTTCAGACAAGGGCTTCAGGCCGCGCGCCAAGCGTTCGTCGGCGCGTTTTAGAGCTAGGGCGAGCGATGAGCCCAAGACGGAGATCGTCCGTGTTCCGATGGGCGGCAGAAGCCTGACACCGAAGGTTTGCCGACCGCGCTCGAAATCCTCGAACTTGAAGTCGGTTTTTCCTGTCACGACACTTCCGTTTCGTACGGCCACGGATAGGCCGGACAACAGGGGCTTTGACATGGACATCCCTCCATAATCGGTAAGACCTACTCTAAAGGAGTGGCAGAACCTGTCAAGCGGTTATTTCCCTCCCGGTAAAATTCCTTTGATCCATGAGGCGATTTTTGAGCGGGCAAATTGTCGTACTTTTATTCTGGCATGTCGTGTTTTCACGAATTTGATCCAATCAGGATTCGGTCCTTTGCGGGATTTATCCACGAGAATCTCCACCATGTCGCCGTTTTTTAGCACCCGTTCGAGCGGAGCCACCTCTTCGTTTACTTTGGCGCCGATGCAGCTATTACCGATTTCCGTGTGAATGGCGTACGCCAAATCCACGCACGTACTGTCTTCCGGCAGATCGATCACATCGCCTTTGGGGGTAAACACGAAAATACGATCATGAAACACGTCAATTTTTAAATCTTCCAACGATTCCAAAAATTGTTTTTTATCGGCCAACTCTTGTTGGATATCTGCAAGTTCATGAACCCATTGCGGCGGTTGTCCGCCTTTTTTGGAGTGCAAACGAAGTTTTCCATGTTCATCATAGGCCCAGTGCGCGGCAATACCGAATTCATCTTCCGCGTGCATTTCCGCGGTGCGGATTTGGAATTCCACGATCTCTCCATCTTCACAAAAAACCGTCGTATGCAACGAGCGGTAGCCGTTCGGTTTTGGTTGAGCAATGTAGTCCTTGATGCGTCCCTTGAGGGGAGTCCAGCGACTATGAATGATGCCGAGAGCCGCATAACAATCAGCGACGTCATCTACGATCACGCGAAGAGCAATGAGATCATAAATGCGAGCGATGTTCCGTTCATTTTTTATCAACTTACGATAGAGAGAATACAGGTGTTTTGCTCGTCCATGGAGGGCGACTTCTTTGAGTCCCGCTTCCTGTAAAATATTTTTTGTGAGTTGCATGAGTCGTTGGACATAGGCGTCCTTTTCGTCTCGAGAGGTTTTTGCAAGGTTCAGCGTCCATGCATATTCTTTTGGATACACAAATTTAAACGCCGCGTCCTCCAGTCGTCCTTTCATTTCCCCCATACCGAGACGGTTGGCAATAGGCGCAAAAATTTCGAGTGACTCCAGAGCGATCCGGTACTGTTTTTTTGGCGGAATGGCGTCCAACGTTTCCAGATTATGCAACCGATCGGCAAATTTGATAAACACGACGCGCACGTCTGCGGCCATGGCGAGAAACATCTTTCGCAGATTTTCGATATATCGCTCCATGCCGCGATATTTGATTTTTCCAAGTTTGGTAATGCCCCCAACCATGGAAGCAATATCTTCGCCGAATGCCGCTTCTATCTCTTCGATGGTCCGCGTGGTGTCTTCTGGAACGTCGTGCATGAGTCCGGCCATGAGAATGGGCACGGGCAGACGCATTTCGGCGAGGGTAAAGGCGGTGGCAAGCGGGTGGATTACATAGGGTTCGCCGGTGGCGCGTTTTTGTCCGGCATGGGCTGCATCGGCAAATTGGTAGGCTTTTTTAAGTTGCAAGACATCGGCTTGAGGATCATAACCCAACACCAGTTGACACAGGGTTTCGATCGTTTTGGGAGCGGAAGTCGTTTGAGTTTGCATGGGTTCCAGTATTTGATGTAACACGTGCTGACAAAAAATGCAACGGCAATTTTTTGACAAAAACCGATTTTTATGATAATCTTCAAACAATCTTTTATCTTAAAATTTCTTTGATTATGGCGAGAAAATCAGATGCCTCCGCCGAGGGAATGCCTGCTTCAGCTCGTGAAAAAGTTGGGCCAAAACTTGAGGTGGTCGGGGACACCCCGGAATCTCTTTTGGAAAAAGGCACGGAAGGGGTGCTGGAGCTAAGGACACGAGCTGATGACGCCGTCGAACAAGCCCTTCATGATGTGGATGAGATTCAGGTGACCGAGGGGATGATCGTCGAGTCGCAAGATTTAGCGCCCATCCATCAAGCGGAAGTTGCGACTACCTCTGCCAAAGCCAAAATCGCTGCCGAGCGCGCAGCTTTTGATGATGAGGTGAGAGCAGCAGAAGTCAGTCCTGAAATGATTGTCTCCGATCAGGCTTCCGGGGTAAGCGAGAGCCACGATCGTCCCGGCCCTGTGGAGGCCAGGGAATCGGTTGAAGTGAATTGGGCTGAAATCACTAAACCACTCGATCAGCAGATTGACAGACTCACGGATGCCTACGAAGAGGCAAAGGAAAAGGTGTTGAAACAATCAGAAGAGGTGGGACGACGAGCGACTGAATTGCGCGGCAGTGGGGAGCGTATGTCCGAGGCGGATAATGCAGAGGTACGTTTTTTGTATCATGTTCTTGCGGTGTATCAAAAATTGGCGTTTGATCACGCCGCGCAGCTGCGTCAGGCCCTGTTTGTGATGGCGACGGATGTGGAGCGGTCTTCACGGGGTGCTCGTGCTCCTGAAACCGCAACCGCGCTTGAACGGATGGAGGAGGATTTGGATGGAGCAGATTCCGCGTTCGCGGAGCATCCCTTGTCTTGGTTTGTGGACGCTCAGCAATCGGCGTGGAGAGATTTTAAAATTGCGGAAGAAGCGGAAATGGATGCAGAGGACGCGGCAGAAGCGCGAGATCAAGCTCCTATTGATGAACACGATCTTCGAGTGGCCGAACTCGTACGATCCTATGACACGGCCAAGGGCGAGGCGCTCTCGCACGCCAGTGATGTTCATCGTCGGGTGGCGGAACTCTCCGGATTAAAGGCTGTTGGACAGGATAAGGTGTTGGTTGATGCGGCAATAAACTTTTTAGAGCATCGTCAAAATTCCTACGATAAAATCGCTTTTGATTATGCAACGAAGATGGTAAACGAACTTCGTGGGATCGCGGCTACAGAACAGCAGACCTACGGAAAAGTTTCGGCAGAGGTGGCGGCCAAGTTGAGTCAAATGGAACGGGAACTTGAAGACGCGGATGATGCCTTCGCAAATCAGTCGCTCGAACAAATTCACGGTCAACAGATTGCGGCTTATACAGAGCTCAAGCAGCGGTATGCGGAACATGACGGAGGCGGCGCGTGCTCCGCGGTCGAAGACCTTCTCCCGGTTGATTTGGTTAAAGAGGAGCCGATTCTTTTGGACAAACCAAAAGCCGAGGCAGCGCATCCGGAAACGGCTCAAGATGATCTGGCAGATGTTGAGCGCATGACCCATGATTTTGAAGCCGTGAAGAAACAATTAAGTGCCGTGGAAAAAGATGTTTTGGATTTTGAAAAGCGTCTTGCCCGTGTTCCAGAAGGTGATCCTCGTCGTCCGTTGTATGAGGCGTATCACCTGTATCAAGTGGCGCGACAAAAAGTTTTGGCTAAACGCACGTTGGAGTATGGCAAAGTAATTGTGGAAGATCTTTCAAATATGGCGTGGGATCAGGCACGTCTTCCGGGAGGCATTCCTTCGGAGACAGAGGATCATTTGTCGCAAGCTCTGTACGATTTAAATTCCTTTAAACTCGGATACGGGGAAGCGTACATGGATACCTTGGATGAAACGTCCATTGTAACGTTGCGTGAACAGGAGGAGGCGGCTCGTGAGAAATATTTGGCCTTGAAAGATGAGTTAGACGCGGTTCCAACCGGTGTGTACACCCCGCCGGATATGGCGGCAACCGCTCGGATGGATGCGGTTCCGGTAGACGCGGCCGTGGCTGCCGCGGTTGGAGGGGCGGCCGTAGACAGGGCGGCACGGAGACGCAGTCCCGATGGAGCTGACGCGGGAGGCGGCGGCACGAGAGACACTGATCCACTGACTCGAGCGGAGTTGGCAACGGTCGGAGGAGTTGGTGATCGAGCCGCGTATGCAGCGCACAGGGCTGCAGAGTTTATGGGAGGAAAAGCGTCTGCGGTGCTGGGAAAGATTAAGGCTGCCGGCTGGTTTAGCATCAAATCACTTGGGTTTGTCGCTTTGTGGGGAACCTATCGCTTAGCAAAACTTGCTTTAGACGTGTCTGATAATCTCTTAACGTTTGTTTCTAACAGTATTCGCGGAAAATCAAGCGCAAAGGGTGGAGGGGAAAAAGAAAAACACGCGGCTGCACCAAAACCGGCCGCCGCACCAAAAGCCGATGCCGGTCACGGAGGAGGCGGGGGACACGGTGGCGGGGGACATCACTGAAATTAAATCCAGAAAAATTTAGGAGCGCCTTGGGGAAATTTTTTTGCATCGCAAAAATTTCCCCAAGGCGCTCCCTTTAGTAAGAAATTTATTTATTTTTTCTTCGTTTTCTTTGTTTTTCGCTCGGCTAACAATTCAAGTGCTTGTTCGAGCGTGAGATCTTCCGGTTTTAAATCTTTTGGTAACGTCGCGTTTGTTGCGCCGTGTTTGACGTACATGCCATATTTCCCTTGATGGAGAGTAACGGTTTTTTTATCTTTTGGATGTGCTCCGAGCGTTTTAAGGACAGCCGCTCCTCGTCGAGCTCCTTTTGGGATGGCCAAAAGTTCGAGCGCGCGCGGCAGATCAACCGTCAATACATCATCCGGCGGTTTGAGCGATCGAAAATCACCATCGTGCACAACATACGGTCCAAAGCGACCAAGTCCGGCACGGATTTCTTTACCTGTGTCCGGGTGTGTACCTAAAAGACGCGGCAGAGACAGGAGCGTCAGCGCTGTGGCGTGATCCAGGGTCGCCAATGGGACATTCTTTGGCACGCTGATGCGTTTTGGTTTTTCTTTTGATCCTTCCGCCGGATCCTCGCCTAATTGCAGGTAGGGTCCGTAACTTCCTGTTTTTAGAAAAATGGTTTTTCCCGTTCCCGGATCCTCGCCTAAAGACGTTGGTCCCTGCTGCGCTTGACCCAAAACTTCCATGGCTATTTCCTGAGTAAAATCAGATGGCGCCATATCTTCGGGAATGGAAGCTTTTGTAAGGAGTTGGCTTTTTGGATGGATCGCCTCGAAATACGGACCAAATTTCCCCACGCGAATGGTCACATCATGCAGTTTTGGAATCACGACCTTACGCGCTTCTTCCGGATCAATATTTTCGACCTCCGTTTTGATTTTATTTTGCAAACCTTGATCACCGAGAAAGAATGATCGAAGGTAGGGGAGGGATTCTTCCTTGCCTTCGGCGATGTTATCCAAAGATTCTTCCATGGTCGAGGTGAATTTTACATCCACGAGATTTGGAAAATGTTTTTCCATGACTTGCGTGACGGCGAGCGCGGTGAAGGTTGGAACAAGGGCGTTACTCACTTTGCGCGCATAGCCTCGGTCAAGAAGGGTACTCACGATCGAAGCATAGGTACTGGGGCGACCGATTCCTTCCTTTTCCATAAATTGAATTAAGCCGGCTTCGGTAAAGCGTCCGGGCGGTTTGGTCGTGTGACCTTCCGCTTTGGTTTCGTCGCAGCGCGGCACATCACCCACTTTCAAATCCGGCAACGGCCGCTCCATGTCTTCCAGCGCTTGTTCGCTTTCGTCTGCCGCGCTTTCGGCATACGCGCGCAAAAATCCAGGAAAAAGAATGCGCATGCCGCTCGCAGAAAAGAGGTGAGCGGCGACTTGTAAGTTCACGGAAATTTGCAGCTGCTTGCTGTCCATCATTTGTGAAGCCAGGGTGCGCATCCAGATCAACTCGTACACAGCTCGTTCCGCCCCGGAGAGTCCAATCTCATCCGGCGAAGCAAACGTCAAACTCGGTCGGATCGCTTCGTGCGCTTCTTGCGCTCCTTTTGATTTGTTGGCGTACTGTCGTGACGCCTCTGAAGCATATTCTTTTCCGAAACGTTTGATCACAGATGCGCGCGCCGCGGCGATTGCATCTTGCGATAACGTAACCGAGTCCGTACGCATGTAGGTGATGTGTCCTTGTTCGTACAATGATTGTGCTACGCGCATGGTGTCTTTGGAGGACAGTCCCAGTTTACGATTCGCTTCTTGCTGCAAGGTCGAGGTGATGAACGGCGGCGAAGGACGACGGGTAAAAGGTTTTTCCGCGACGTCCGTCACTTTCCATGAACCGGTTTCCGCATCTTTTGCAATTTTTTCCGCGGCGGTTTTATCAAGCAAGATCAGATCCTTGCCTGCTTTTAGTTTTCCCGTCTGTTCATCAAAATCTTTTCCTATCGCAATACGGTTTCCTCCGGTTTCGATCAACTTCGCTTCAAAACGAATGTCTAATGTCTGATGTCTAATGTCTGATGTTTGTTGTTTGAGTTTGGCCGAGACGTCCCAATAATCTCCTTTCACGAACAACATGCGCAACCGCTCACGATCCACAATCGCTTTGAGCGCCGCTGATTGTACACGGCCGGCGGACAAGCCATACGCGATTTTTTTCCACAGCACGGGTGAAATCGTATATCCCACCAATCGATCGAGAACGCGTCGCGTTTCCTGGGCATGTACCAAACGCTCATCGAGTTTACGCGGATGGGTGAGCGCCTCCTCGATCGCGTGTTTGGTGATTTCGTGGAACACCATGCGATGGACAGGAACTTTTGGTTTCAAAAGCTGCAACAGATGCCAGCTGATGCTCTCTCCTTCGCGATCTTCGTCCGTTGCCAGATACACGTCCTCGGCCGTTTTGAGTGCCGCCTTGAGTTCG
>Ga0209515_10004370_pt1 | contig 19172 bp, 25 predicted proteins | sample Subgroupgradi54m_FD_187454 | JGI IMG/M metagenome (GOLD analysis project Ga0209515, IMG submission 187454) | Subsurface groundwater microbial communities from S. Glens Falls, New York, USA - GMW60B uncontaminated upgradient, 5.4 m (SPAdes)... ...
CCCCAGTGGCAAAGCGCGCCTCTTTTTGCAAGGGTTGAAAACTCGCCTTTCAGTCATTCTCTCGAACAAAAGCCATAACCCCAATTACGAAAAAATCTACGACGCCACGTTCAAAATTTTTTCGGCGATTGATACCGAAATAAAACGGATCGTCGAAAAAGACCGTTTGCTCCCCTATAAAACGGGGCACGGAAAATGACACGCCCTCTTTTCTTTCCTCTTTTCTTTTTTATTTTCATCATTCTGATTGTCAGCTGGATCAAACCCAACCCTTCTTTTGACGCAAGTTTATTAAATACTCCGCAAACTTTTGAAGGAACACTTTTGGAAAATCCGGAGATTAAAGAAGGAAAATTAAAACTGACTGTTGCTCTGAAAAATGGGGATAAAATTTTGTTAACTGCTCTCGCCGACACCACTTCTTTGAGGCAAGGAGACACCATCCGGTTTTTCACTAAACTTAAAAAACCGCACCACTATGTCAATCCGGGAGTTTTTGATTACCGTTATTACTTAGCCCGCCAAGGGATTGCCGCCACCGGATTTGTAGATGAAGCGCCGCAAATTGTGGTGATGAGCTATGCCAAAATTAATTTTTTACAAAAAAAGTTAGATCAACTCAAAAAATCGGCCTCCGAAACTTTGGCTCACTTTGGAAACATTCCTTCTCAAGCCGTTCTTCAAGCTGTTTTGTGGGGAGATGAAAGTTTGCTCGACACTCAAACCGAAAATATTTTTAGGGATAACGGGCTGACTCACCTTTTGGTGATTTCGGGAATGCAATTTGGAGCGATCGCTCTTGTGCTTTATCAGCTATTCATTTTTGGATTTAAAATTTATCCCAAAAGTTTTTTAGTTCTTCCCACCCGCAAAATTGCAGCGGGCATGACGCTGGGGTTACTCACTTTATATTTTATTTTCTGTCTTCCCAGCGCCTCACTCACTCGAGGCTATGTGGCGGTCAGCTGTTATCTTGTCGCTAAAATTTTGGATAAATCAAAAGATTGGTTGAACATCCTTTTTCTGGCCGCATTGGTGATTCTGATCGCAAACCCCTCGGATCTTTTTAATCTTTCGTTCCAATTTTCTTTTGTGGCGGTGTTGTCGTTATTGTTGATTTATCCCGCTTTACAAAACATCGTTCGCGGGTCCTGCCTCGACTTCATCCCCCACCGTGCTCATTCTTCCGCGCGGCGGGGGGCCCCCTTACGTCGAGTCACCCACTCACTTGGCAAATTTATTCTTCTGCAACTCTCCCTCCTCATCGGTCTCACCCCCCTCATGATTTTTTATTTTCACACTTTTCAGTGGGCCGGAATTTTTATGAATCTCTGGGCGGTACCCGCTATCGAGCTGGTCATCGTCCCTTTAGGTCTGGCCGGGCTTTCACTTCAACTTTTTTCTGCAAAAGCCGCACTTCTTTTTTTCTGGCCCGCCGTTAAAATGACAATGGGTACAATTTGGATTTTGCAACAAGCTGAAAAAATATTTCATCCCCCCTTTCTTGTTTGGCCTCCCCATTTTTGGGAATTGATTCTTTATTATTTTTTGTTGGTCGTTTGTTTGATGTCAATAAAAAGTAGCCTTAAAAAAATAATTCTCATTTTCGGCACGCTGATTTTCGCTTTTGATATTTCTGCCAATGTCTATTCTCTATTTTTCTCCCAAAAATTTGCCATCACTCAAATTGATGTCGGCCAGGGGGATAGTTTATTGGTAGAGCTACCGGGCGCTAGACGCATTTTGGTGGATGGTGGCGGTTCTCCTTATTTTGATCTGGGAGAAAATGTGCTCACTCCTTTTCTTCTTGCTAAAAGAATTCCGTCGCTAGACGTGGTGTGCATCACTCATGCCGACTCGGATCATTATGGTGGACTTTTGTCGGTCTTAGAAAATTTCAAGGTCAAAGAATTATGGTGGAACGGCGTGGTGGATGAAAATTTTAACTATAAAGTAATTTTCGAAATAGCCAGACAAAAAGGAATTCCGATTGTAGAACTAGAGCGTGGACTAACAAAAACAATTGGTTCCACAACGTTGTCGGTGCTTAATCCGTCAAAAGAAGAAAAAGAAGGGGCGAGTGACAACAACCGCTCGATCGTTCTCAAAATTAATTCTAAAAATTCTTCGGCCCTTCTGACAGGAGATTTAGAGGCGTTTGGAGAAAAAAGAATGTTAAATTCTGTGGGGGCGAACGAACTCAAAGCCGATTACCTTAAAATTGGGCATCACGGCAGCAAAAGTTCCAGCAGCGACGAATTTTTAAATGCTGTCGATCCGCGAATAGCCACCATTGGCGTAGGCGAAAATAATCCGTTTCACCACCCGCACCCCAGCATTCTTGAGCGCTTGGAGGAACATCACATTCCTTATTATCGAACTGATTTAAGTGGAGCGATTGAAATTGAATTGAGTGATGGAAAAGTTCACAAAGTTAACGTTGATCGAGCATCTCCCACGAAATAACCGACCATCCAAACGGAGGATTATTTTTAACCGTGAGAAGAACACGCGTCATGGTTCCATCTTTCAGAGTGACAAAGGCCTCGATGTCGGCCAGATGAAGAGACAAATCTTCGATGCGATTGACTTCGACATGTTTGACTTTATTCATGCCAAAAATCGATTTTTTGTAGCGGGCGCCATAATGGGAAAAATAATTTCGGGTCATTGATTGAGCCGACCTGGCCGACGGGACACGTCCTCCACAAGCGACAAGATTACTCCCCAATAATAACAAGAAACCCAGAAGAAAAGTTTTTTTCATATAAAAAGTTAATTAACCATAGATCAGATGCCATCTCTGCTGTCAACTGGATGATCAACGACTGGATGATCAACGACACCCTACTTTTTCCACAACTCTTCCAAAAAAGTTTTCCATGGCCTACAAATGATTCCATGGATGGTTTGCGGAATAGCATCGTGGCTGATCAAATAATATTTCTTAAAATAATTTTCTTCTCGAAGGGCCCTTAATCCCTTGAGATGTTTTTCATCCACTTTTTTGGTGCTTTTGACTTCAATGGCCGTGTGATTACCAATGATAAAATCCACTTCTTGCCCGTTAATCGAACGCCAAAAAGTCAGCTCGTCGGACAAGCGCCTGTAGGACAAATAGGCCTTAAGTTCCATTCCGATAAAATGTTCAAAAGCTTTTCCATATAAGTCGGAATTTCGGTCTAGTGTTTCCGTGCGGGCCAAAGTAGAGACGACGCCCGTATCGAAAAAATAGAATTTTGCCGTTTGTATGGCTTTCCTTTTTTTTGATTTGGTCCAGGGTTGTAGCATGAATCCCATAAGAGTGTCTTCGAGCAGACGGTAATATTCTCTCACTGTCGAGGGAGAAAGCTGGCTGTCACTACCTATATTAGTAAAATTGATGAGCTCCCCGTTAAAAAGCGCCGCGACTTCCAAAAATCTTGAGAAGGACGGGATATTTCTAGCCAAAGCTTCCGATTGGATTTCCTCGTACAAATAGGTTTTAACGTAGGCTTTCAGTTCTTCAACGGGATACTTGCTCGAATACACCTGCGGAAGTCCGCCATATTGTAGATAACGGTCCAAATTAAAAGAGGGAATTTCATCCGTCACCAACGGGAATAAATTGGCAACCCAGGCTCGGCCGGCCAGCATGTTCGAATGATTTCTTTTCAATTTCCGAGCACTGCTTCCGGTCAATAAGAATGTGATCTTCTTTTTTTCGATGAGCCTGTGGACTTCGTCCAAGAGTTGCGGGATTTTTTGGATTTCGTCCAATACGACCAGTTTCCTATTTTCGATCATGAACTCCAGATCTTTGGGACGGGATTGGAGACGCAAATAATAATCCGAATCGAGCAAGTCGATGATGAGGGCTTTTCTTCCCAATTGCTGGCCAATCAACGTTGACTTACCAGTAGAGCGAGGCCCGAGGAGGAAAAACGATTTTTTCCGGAGAAGGCCTTCCAAATTCAAGATTCTTTTTAATTCCATATACAGCAACTATAATACCTTATATTTTTTTAAATAGCAATACAATTGTTGTTTAAATTTAAATCTATTTCCACGTTGGCATTAACCTGTCAGATTGACTTTACGACACCCGGATGATCAACGAAAGTCAACAAGGGGCGACAAGACTTTTTAGCATCTCGGTCAACTGCATTAAAATTCTGCCAGTGACCCCCCAAATTTCGTAATGCTGATAAATAAAAGTGGGATCCTCGTCAGTATAATAGCGTTTAACCAGTTTCATATTTTTAGAATCGAGCAAATGAGAAAGCGGTACCGAAAAAACTTCGGCTATCTCGTAAGGACTGGGATGCACAATTAATTCGGACTTCAGCGCTCCGATAAAAGGATAAACACGAAAACCGGTGGGAGTAATCATCGGATCCAGGGCACCAATATACGAAATAGTTTCGGGTGCAATCCCCAATTCCTCCTGAGTCTCGCGCGTTGCCGTCATCCAAAGGTCTGTGTCACTTTTATCGCGCACTCCTCCCGGAAAACAAATTTGTCCTTTGTGCTGAGCCACGGTCTCGGTCCGTTTGGTTAAGAGAATATGATCGGTGTTTTGATGTTGATGAAGCAAAACCAAAACCGCTGCATTCGAAATGCCACTTTGATTTTCCAAAATTGTGGAAGAAGAATTTTTTTCTTTTAATAATTTTGATAAACGAGAATACATATCTTCAGGGCACTTGTTGATTACCCACGACGATTCCATCTGGTGACATCACCAAACCATTGGTTGAAGGGGCCGCCGACGGCATCGCTAAAACTGTTCCCGGCTTAACACGATCGCCGGGGAGAAGGTGATTGGCCTGCTGAAGACTTTCTACCGGCACTCCTAAACTGGTTGCAATCGATTCGAGCGTCTCTTCACTTTTCACCAAATACCAACGACTCCCGTTAGGCCCAAGGCCATTCGTTCCGCTCATTCCACTTCCGGTTAAATCATTGGCATCATCCATTTGTTCCAACGAAGCCAAATCAAACAGATGTCCCATCAGCTTGGGCACCTTGACCAAATAGCCAGTCGGAAGGAAGCGCCCTCCTTCCAGCACGTCACGGGCCAGAGCGGGGTTTAACTTCTGCATCGTTTGATTGTCAACACCAATCGAGTTGGCCAGATCTTTTAGATTCAAATCGTGCGGAATAATAAAAAGATCGTAGAGCTGTGGGGGCATTTTCTGGACTTTTCCAAAAAATTGTTCTTGATGATCGTACACAGTAAGTGCCGCCAAAAATTCCGGAAAATAATTTCGCGAAAAATATTGATAACCGGGGTCGTCAAACCGTTTGATAATGCGGCTGATGTCTTCTGTGTTTAATTCTTCTTTGGCTTTTTGCATCCGCCCCAATCCGGTGTTGTAAGCGTTAACCGTCAACGGCCACGAGTCGAGTTGGCGATAATCATTTTTAAGATATTCGGCTGCTGCCAAGGTCGAAAGAATAGGATCGAGCCGCTCATCAACATACGAATCAATTTTGAGATACCTCTGCCCCGTAGGGTCGATAAATTGCCACAACCCCTTGGCCCCCGCGGATGACGAGGCTCTCACATTGAAAGACGATTCGACAAAAGGGAGCCGGGTGAGTTCGATGGGCATTCCCTTAGCGGCAAATATTTTTTCCATTTCGCTCATGTATTGTCCCGAGAGTGCGATGGAACGGCGGAAACGATGCGACAGCCCTTCTTGAATGCCAATATTCGTATCCAAAGCGGCCTCACTCAGCGAAACATTGTTCTCACGACTAAACAATTCTGCAAATTTTTCCTCATCAGGCAAGAGAGGTTCGCCATGCCCCAATTTTCCCGCCAATTGACGAAGGATGTCTTGAATCCGATCTTTTTCCACACCGATTTTTTGGCTTTTAACATTTTCGGATAAAGAATCGTTGTCATCATTAGGGTTGGAATCAAAGGGGGAAAGATCCAAGACCGAATAAACAATTGAAGCATCCTGCTTGTTGTAGAAAATATATTGATCTTTGCTGTAACGTCCAAACACCGAAACCCAAAAATCCACCATCGACTGCAATCCGCTGGGCACTTCGAAATGATAATGAACCAGATTCGAAGAAGTCGGGCTCCCCCCAATGGGGGCATCACTAGGCTGGATATCGTAACGCCGTTCCAACTCATCCAATGTTGATCGCACTGCCGAAAAAGGAGTATGGTCACTTAAAGAAATGAGAGGATCTTCTCCACTGGCTTTTATTTGAATCACCTGTGAAGACACAAGTTGGGGGGGAATGGCTGGGACACCAACGCTGGAGGTCTCTTCAATCTTAATTTTTTCCTGGACAATTTTTTTGTCTGGCTGAAAATTTCCTTGAATTTGTGAAGGAATGGCAAAAACCAAAAAATAAGCCGCCACAAAAGTGCAAACCAAAACCTCAACCCCTTGAAACGAAGATCGCATGGAACCAATTGTATAATGTCGATTGCTTTTCGGCAACTAGTACCCTTATTATTTCATCTTCATGAAACGCCTGACACTTTTTCTGTTCTCGAGTATCCTTTTTTTCTCGGCATGCGCTAGCAGCGACTCAATAGATACAGGCAACGATACCACTCTCATCATCAGCCAAGGAAATATCTTTGCCACCACCGCCTTAACTGCCACATCGGGCGGAGTTGTGACTGTTGTTAATGACGACGACACGCTACACACCATCGCTAGCGAAAGTGCCGAAGACGCTTTTGACAACACCGGCAGTTTCAACATCACCGTCACTTCTCAGGGAACTGAAGTTTTTACTCTCCCCACAGCAACCTCTGGCACTGTTTTCTTTTTCTACTGCGCCATCCACACAAGCAGTATGACTCCCGCCAATGGGACGATTACGATTGAGTAGGGGGGTTAGATTTTAAGATGAGACTTAATTCTCTCGAGGGCTTCCTTGACTTGATCCACAAATCCAAAAGCGCTTAAGCGGAAATACCCCTCGCCAGCAGGCCCGAAGCCAGCACCGGGAGTGCCAACAACGTGCGTTTCGTTCAAAAGCTGATCGAAAAATTCCCACGAGCTGACTTTTTGAGGAGTCTTCAGCCAAATGTAAGGAGCGTTGACTCCGCCATAAACTTTGAGTTCCATCTTGCTCAGTCCTTCCCGAATCAGTCGGGCATTGTTCATGGTATAATCGACAAGCTGGCGGATTTCTTTTTTTCCCTCTGCCGAATAACAAGCAGCCGCCGCTTTTTGGACCGGATAGGAAACGCCGTTGAATTTGGTTGTTTGTCGGCGGAGCCAAAAAGGATTGATCGGCAACAAATTTCCTTTTTCATCACGGCCTTTTAATTCTTCGGGGACAACTGTGTAAGCGCAGCGGGTTCCGGTAAAGCCGGCGGTCTTCGAAAAACTTCTAAATTCAATCGCCACCGCCAAAGCTCCTTCGATTTCGTAAATGGAATGAGGAATATTTTTGTCCGTCTCGGAGATAAACGCCTCGTAGGCGGCATCAAACAAAATAATGGCCTCATTCTTTTTAGCATAATCAACCCATTTTTTGAGCGCCACCGATGGCATCAAAGCTCCCGTCGGATTGTTGGGAGAACAGAGGTAGATAAGATCCACCTTTTTTTTGGGAAGATCAGGATTAAAATTATTTTCGGCGGTTGTGGGGAGATAAACAATGCTTCGTCCCGCCATCACATTGGTATCAACATAAACCGGATAAACCGGATCGGTGACCGCAATGATATTTTTGAGCCCAAAAATTTCCTGGATATTTCCGGTATCACACTTGGAACCGTCAGAAACAAAAACTTCGGTGGATTTAAGAGAAACTCCGCGCGGCTTGTAATCGTTGGTAATAATCGCGTCGATGAGAAAAGAATACCCTTGCTCGGGCCCGTATCCTTTAAAAGTTTTCGGGTCAGCCATTTCATCGACTGCCTCGTGGAAAGCCTTGATGACCGCTTTTGGCAAGGGCAACACCACATCTCCAATACCCAAACGGATAATCTTGGCCTGCGGATTTTTTTCTTGAAAAGCCTTCACACGCCGGCCGATTTCGGGAAAAAGATACCCCGCTTTGAGTTTTAAATAATTGTCGTTAATCAAAGTCATATTTGTTAGAGAACGATTAGAATTAATATAATAAGAGAAAATCGTCAATGATATGCATTCAACGGCTTTTATAGCACTCGGGGCTAACTTGGGAAATCCTTTGGAGCAATGCCAAAAGGCGCTTCAAGAGATCAAAAAAATTCCCCACACTCAGTATATCGCCTGTTCCTCCTTCTACAAAACGGAGCCTCTGGTTCCGAAAGGAGATAACCCGCAAATAGTTGCCTGGTACATCAATGCCGTCTGTCAGATTCAAACTGAATTGAAACCTTTGGATCTTCTGAAAAGTTTGCGATCGATTGAAGAAAAAATGGGAAGACACCGTTTAAAAAAATGGGAATCGCGGTTGATCGATTTGGATCTTCTTGCTTATGACAATGAAGTCATGCAAACCAAAGATCTGATTCTCCCTCACCCCGAAATTCAAAATCGCTCTTTTGTGTTGGAACCGTTATCCGAAATCGAACCTCATTGGACTCACCCTGTCTCTAATCAGTCAGTTTCGGAGATGATTCGAGCTCTTAAAAATCCATTGAGGATTGAAAAAATCTCCGGTATGTAGTTCCGTCATCCCGCACTTGATGCGGGATCCATAAATTCTGGATGCCGGAGTCCGGCATGACGTAAATACAGAAAGGAAACATGCAATTTTTTATCGATTCAGCTGACGTGAAGGAAATCCGTGACTGTTGGGAAATGGGACTTATTGATGGCGTAACCACCAACCCCACGCTGGCCGCTAAAACAGGAAGAAATTACAACGAGACTCTCAAAGAAATTGCGCAAATTGTCGATGGCCCCATCAGCGCCGAAACCATCAGTCTCGATTTCGACGGCATGATGCGCGAAGCTTATGCTTTCGCCAAAATTCACAAAAACATCGTCGTGAAAATTCCGATGACGTTGACCGGAATGAAAGCGGTTAAAAAATGTTCGTCCGAGGGAATTAAAACAAATGTCACTCTCGTCTTTTCGGCCAATCAGGCACTGCTCTGCGCCAAAGCCGGCGCCACTTTCGTCAGCCCTTTTGTCGGAAGGCTTGATGATATTTCTGAAGAAGGCATGTCGTTGATTGAAAATATCCGGCAGATCTACGATAATTACGATTTCAAAACAAAAATCCTGGTCGCCTCCATTCGCAACCCCATTCACGTACAAGACGCCGCTCTCATCGGCGCCGATGTCTCCACCATTCCTTACAGCGTCGTCAAACAACTGGCCAATCATCCCTTAACCGACATCGGTATCGAGAAATTTTTGAAAGATTGGGAAAAAGTTCCGAAATGAAATTTCAGTGAACCTGAAACACCTTCATCAAAATCCACACAGAAGGAGCGGAGAGAAGTCCCATCATCACATTATCATCCCACTGTGGGAAAAGCCCTTCAGACAGTGCCCCCACAAGTCCGGCTAAAAGGGCGAAGGCAACCAACAAAAAACCGTTTAACGGATCGTGAAAAACAAAATGAAAAGCAAACAAGGTTGCCAAAGCACAGGTGACAAAAACAGCAAACGACCCTTCGAGAGTGGCGTGTCGGTTGAGATGATGCTTTCCAAATAGGGGGCCAATAATTCCCCCTGCTGCATCGCCGTAAGCCATAAACAAAATAACAATAAGGCCTACTTTATAAGGTAAAAGAAGGAGCAGCAAATAAGCGGTGAGCGCTCCTTTGGTGCCGGAAGTAAGCGCTCCCGCTTCTTGAATTCGCATAAACCCCTGAAATAGGCCACAAAACCAATGATTAAATTTTGGAGAAACAAAACGTAAAAAATCGACCAAGAGAGCGAACAAAACAAACGAACCCAAAATTAAAAAAATAATCCATCGAGGAAGCCCCGAATAAACATAAACCGAAAAACCAAGGGTTCCATTGAAAAGATGAAAAAGTTTTCGTCTCCACTGAAGATGGTGGCGCAAGGCCAGATCGAAAGAGAATGCCGACATGAAAAGATCATGTCACACCCGCGTGGGGTTGTAAAAGAAGAAGTTGGGAAATGTTACAACGATTTGAGCGAACCCAAAACCTGGCGGAGACAAGCTTGAAAAGCATTCAACACCCCTTCCCCTTTGATGGCGGACGCTTCAAAGTCGGGAACGTGATGGGTGTTGAGAATTTTTTGAAGTTCGGCCAGAGAAGCCGCGTTGGGCAGATCGCGCTTATTATATTGGATAACTAGAGGAATATCGTGCGGGCCATACCCTAAATTTTTAAGAAGATTTGTGAGTTCTTCGAAACTTTTTAAATTTTCTTGAATTTTGTCGATCTGAGAATCGGCCACAAAAATAATTCCATCGACTCCTTTCAACAACAACCGGCGCGAGTGCTCGTAAAGCTCTTGGCCTGGCACGGTATAGATGTGAAAATGAGGTTTAAACCCTTTAATCTCGCTTGAAGTCAGCGGCAAAAAATCAAAAAAGAGAGTCCGTTCCGCCTCCGTGCTTTTCTTCACTTTGGATTTTTTCTTGGTATCGACAAGATGGTTGAGTTGCTGAATGGAGGTTGTCTTGCCGGAAAGAGCTGGGCCGTAGTAAACAATCTTGAAGTTGATCTCTTTATTCTCTGAATCGATAATAGGCATGCGAGTATGCTAGGGACGCGGAGGGATGATGTCAAATTAAAATTTTAAAAGTATTCCTTCAGTACACTCGGCGTGCTTCTAATGCCCGAGAAAGAGTAAGTTGATCGACATATTCGATCTGGCTTCCCACTGGAATCCCCGCCGCCAATTTGGTGAGCGTGATGCCCATTGGTTTCATCAAGCGGGAAATATAGAGAGCTGTAGCATCTCCGGTTACATTGGGATTGGTTGCTAAAATAATTTCTACAATCCCACCGGTTCTAATACGCTCCAAAAGTTCGCGAATACGAAGTTGGTCGGGCCCGATGCCATCGAGGGGAGAGAGCGCCCCTTGCAGAACGTGATAAATCCCGCGGTAACCTTGAGTCCGTTCGAGAGCCATTAAATCGGAAGATTCTTCAACCACGCAGATGAGATGATTGTCGCGGCGCGGATCGGTGCAAAGGGCACAGGGATCTTGATGCGTGAAATGAAAACATTGGGAACAAAAATGGATTTTTTCAGCAACCTCCAAAAGAGCTTGGGAAAGAGAACGGGCGTATCCCCCCTCTTGACGCATGATAAAAAGCGCCATACGCAGCGCCGTTTTTTGCCCAATGCCGGGAAGTTTGGATAATTCGTGAGTCAGTCGATCGAGAGGTGTCATAAAAAAAATGAAATTTCTCGGTCCGCCTCAGGCGGATCCGAGTTTCATGCCGAGAAAAACAATCCAATTGCCGGCCCAAGGGGCCGAGTTTTTCTAGGTATTAGAAAAGGCCGGGAATTTTTAATCCCAGCCCCCCCATCATTCCAGACATTTCATCTTGCTGAGCTTCGGCCACTCTTTTGGCCGCTTCGTTTACCGCCGCGACAACCAAATCTTGCAACATCCCAATATCCTCTTTATTGACGACCTCGGGATCAATAGTCACGGCCAACATTTCCCCTTTTCCATTCACCCGCACGGTCACCATCCCTCCGCCGGATGAAACTTCAAATTCGCGTGAGGCCAAAACCTCCTGCTGTTTTTCGAGTTTTTTTTGAAGTTCTTGGGCTTGCTTCATGATCTGATTCATCTTCATTTGATCTCCTTTATTTCCTTGATTCGCGCTCCCAACATTTCTTGTGCTTTTTGAATCGCTGGATGAGTCATCGCTTTCTCGCGAACCTCAGCCGTTTTTTTTTGTTCCTCAGCTTGGCGCGTTTGCAACGCCGTTATAGGTGCGCCATTCGTAGGATTCACACCAATATCAAACCGGACCGGTTTTTTAAAATAAGAAAGAGCGATTTCTTCCAACGTGGAAATTCTTTCTTTAAGCATATCGGCATAAAGCGATTTGGGCTCGAAGCCGAGCGAGATCATTCCATCACCGATCTTGAGAGGAGCTGCATGTTCCAAAATAGCCCCAACTTGTGGTTTGGTTTCAATAACCTTTTTGACGAATTGTGGCCATGAGGGGGATGGGCCCTGCCACTCCTCACCCCCAGTCGCGTCACCCATTCCGCGTCCTTGCAACCGATCGAGAATTTCCGGAATCAATAATAATTCTTTCGATCGACTCATTTTCAACAAAATTATTTCGAAAATCAGACGAGGAAAATCACTTCGTGCCAGATCTTCAACCCCCCTGGCCAGTATTTGAAAAAGAATAAGAAGGCGCGCCGTATCGGTTTCTTTGGCCAAACGAGCAAAAATTTCTTTTTCGCCGGGAGAAGAATCGACAGCCCCTATTCCCGCTTCAGAGACGAGCAACAAATGATGAACCATTTCCAAAAGTCCCTCAGCAAAAATTTTGAAATCAACCCCTTTTTCATAAACCAGCTTGGCTTGTGCTAAAGCGACTTGAATGTCCGATTTGATAATCGCCTCGAGCATTTCCAAAAGGAGAGCGCGATCGGCCAGTCCCAAAATTTCCCGCACCTGATCGAGTGAGGCGGTGGTTCCACAAAAACTGACAATTTGATCGAGCAAAGAAAGACTGTCGCGCACCGATCCGTCGGCGCAATTGGCGATTAAGGATAAGGCTTCATCCGAGATATTTAATTTTTCTTGTCCTGCAATATTTTTAAGATGTCCGACCAGTTGAGGGACGGTGAGTCTTTTAAAATCGAACCGCTGACAACGGGACAAAATAGTAATGGGAATTTTGTGCGGCTCGGTCGTGGCAAAAACAAAAATAACGTGCGGCGGAGGCTCTTCCAAAGTTTTAAGAAGCGCATTAAAGGCGCTTTGAGAGAGCATATGAACTTCATCGATAATATAAAATTTATGTTTCCCGGTAGTAGGAAGATATTTCACTTTTTCGCGAAGCTCGCGCACATCGTCAACGCCGGTATTGGAAGCTCCATCAATTTCCAAAACATCAAACGAGGCTCCCGTCGTTATCGACTGACAGACAGTGCATGTTTGACAAGGAGTAGCGGTCGGTCCTTTTTCGCAATTGACTGATTTTGCAAAAATGCGCGCCAACGAAGTTTTCCCCACCCCTCGCGCTCCGCAAAAAAGATAAGCATGATGAAGCCGACTCAACGTAATGGCGTTTTTCAACGTCGTCACTGCCGAATCTTGCCCCACCACTCCATCAAAAGACTGGGGACGATATTTTCTAGCAAAAACTTGATAGGACATAAATTTAAGCAGCTGGGCACCCCGCGGCACAAAGTTTTAATGCTTGCCGTTGCTTCCTTCCGGACCTGGCGGGGTTAGGCTTAATCCTCTTGCACGGGACCCAGCCACATTCATTTCACTAGCCTGTCTTTGGGGATAATTCAAGACCGGAAAATTGAAGTTGAAGAACCTATGCTGATCGTTACTGGCTTGTAACTGAGGTGTCAGTCGAAGTGGTTCCGCCGCTAGACGAAGAGCCCGCCGAAGAATCCCCCGATACATTCTCTACCGCTTTAACAGCGGCCGTGTTGGCGGTTGTAGAGACAGAAGCCGAGGACCTGGTAGTCCCCGTTAAGCTGCAACTTTCGTCAATGCTTGAAATTGTAAAAGTATTTCCAGCTAATTGGTCTGAAAGACTTGAAAAAGTAAATTTTAAAATTAATCTTCCAGCGCCAAAGCAATTTTCAAAGCCGCATCCAATTCTACAAGTTTGTCTTCCTTAAGAGAACCAATGAAATGACTCAAGCGTGATTTGGGAATGCTGACGAGCTCATCACAATGAATAGCACTCTCCTGTTTTAAGCCTTCTTCCGTGCCGACAAAAACTTGAGTTGATAGACCGTCAAAACGGGAATAAATGGGAGCACAAATGAGCGTGGAAAATCGCGATTCGATAAGAATTTGCCGACTAATAATAACGAAAACCCGGAATTTTTTCGGGTCTTCGCCACTTGGTTTGTAAACCCGAAACAGGTCACCACGTTTCATAAATCTACTTGGTAGGTAAGAACATCTTCAGCCTCACGATTCAAATAAGCTGATTTCTTATTGAGTATTTTAAGATCCCTATTTTCGCGAAGTCGGTGACGTCTATTTCTAAGATAAAACCTGATCGCTTGTTCAATAGCCTCGGAACGGTTTTTAAATTCACTCTGAAGATCATCCAGGGCCGAAATAACCCCTTCTGATAGTGTGATAGAAGTCTTTACTTTCATACTACCCTTATACTACTTTTAAGAGAAGTTATCAAGGACAAATTAACTTTAAAAACACACAACTTTTTCTTATTAATGCTCACCGGCTTATGTATAATGTCTTTTCAAGAAACTTTTAAGAAAGGATCCCATGAAAAAAATGATTAGTGGTATTTTGATGATGGCTCTTTGTGTTGGTTTCACGGTCCAAGCCGGGAACAAAATAGGAGCGAACGAAAAGATTTTTGTTGCTCCCATGGAAAATGGTTTAGACCAATTTGTTTCCGCCGAAATCCTCAAACAAAAATTACCGGTCACCTTAACAATCGATGAAGAACAAGCCGCGTATGTATTAACCGGAAAATCAGTGGACAAGGGAAGTAACTCCAAATGGTATGACGTGGTTTTTGGAACAGCCGGGACAAGAGATTCCGTCCAAGGGAGTATCAGCCTCATTAGAAAAAGCGACAAAAGCATCGTGTGGGCAAATGCTCAGGGGGATCGTTCGGTCTGGTGGGGAATATTAAAGCGCGGAGGGGAAAGAAAAGTAGCCATACGTCTTGTCCACAGGATGAAAAAAGATTTATTTTAGGGTGTCTCGATTTTCCCCCCTATACAACGGGGCAGGCTGACAAAATCCGACTCAGATTAATAAGTTCTTCTACCGTATACGCCTCCGCACGAGCGTTGGGGAGAATATGTTTTTCCAAATGGTTTTTATCCATTCCTTCCACTCCTTTCAAAACCGACAAAATTGTTTTTCGTCTTTGTTGAAAAAGAAGGCGCACGATTTTCCAAAAAAAAGGGGCTTCGGTGTCATTCACTAACGGCACCGGCTTGAGCTTGAAGTGGACCACGCTCGAAGTCACTTTGGGGCGAGGACGAAAAGCAGTCGGGGGAACATGAAACAAAATCGAACAGTCTGCATCAATCTGGGCCAACAAAGTGATGAGACTATAATCTTTTGTTCCTGGTTTGGCGATGAGGCGAAGCGCCACCTCTTTTTGAAACATGAGGAAAAATTCGGAGAAGTACCTCCTATTGTCCATCAATCGCGCTAGAATCGGGGATGCCGCATTGTAGGGGAGATTGCCGACGACCGTAATATTTTTTTGGGGCACTCCCAGAATTTGAGAGAGATCGACATCAAGAAAATCTTGATTAATCACCTCACAAGAAAATCGTTGGCGCAATTCGCCTGCGAGGTCTTTGTCTTTTTCGATGAGAATGAATTTTTCCGTCAATCCGATCAGTCCTTCCGTCAGTGAACCTCTTCCGGGACCAATCTCTAAAATCTTTTGAGGGTTCGAGGCCAAAACAGCCGCGATGATTTTTTTTCGGTAATTCGGATCGGTCAAAAAATTTTGGCCAAGACTTTTTTTGGCGCGCATCAGATCTCTTTTCTTAACTCTTCGACCCTTTGTTTCAAGCGGGGATAAATCCACAAAACCAGATAATAGCCAAGGATCGAAGAAATCAGCCCCACCACCACTCCACCAATCCACAACGGGGTGATGAGCCCACGACTTAAATGAAAAATGTCTTTCAACGATTCGGGGCGAAGAATATGGGGAGGACGGCGAAGCACCCATTGCCCTAGCCGGTAGGTGTAATAAAAAATAGGAAAAATAGTAAAAGGGTTGTTAACCCAGGCACCAATGATAGCGGCCACTTTATTTCTTCGAAAAAAAGTGGCGAGGGCAATCGCCAAAATTGTGTGCAAACCAAGAGTCGGAGTCATGGTAATAAAAATTCCAAAGGCGAAACCATACGCCACATCGGTTGGTGTAGCGTGGGAAAGAAGAAGTTCGTGATAATAGTGGCGGATTTTTTTAAAATGCATAAAAAATTCAGACCATCGGCAATGAAGAAGCAGCGTTGACATTCAACTCCGCCACCTCTCCCCGCTCCAATTGCTTAGCCCCGATATAAGCTACCATTGCACCGTTATCGGTGCAAATCAACAAACTGGGAATAGTGTGCGGGATGTGATGATTGGCCGCCACCTCGGCCACTCGTGATCGCAACAATGAATTGGCCGCCACGCCGCCGCTGACCAAAAGCGCTTTTGCAGGATGAGATTTAAGAACGTCTTCAATTTTTTCGATCAAAGCTTCCACCACCTCTTTTTGAAAAGAAGCGGCCATATCTTTTTTAAATTCTTCAGACAAAATCCCCTTCTTTTTTTCTTCTTTCACCAGAAGAGAAACGGCGGTTTTTAGTCCACTGAAACTAAAATAATAAGGCCCGCGCTTTACCCTCGCCCGCGTAAACTTATGGGCATTAGCATTGCCCGTTTTGGCTAGTCGATCAATAAGAGGACCTCCGGGATAACCCATTTCCAGCAACTTGGCGACTTTATCATACGCTTCTCCGGCGGCATCATCCACCGTTTGTCCCAACAATTCAATCTGATCAAAAGAAGAAACGTAATAGAGCGCCGTGTGCCCCCCCGAAACGACCAATCCTAAAAAAGGAAAAACTTTGTTTTGTTCCAAGTCTTGTTCCAAAAAAGGGCTGAAGAGATGAGCCTTGAGATGATGTACGGTTGTTAAGGGAATTTTCAGCGAGTAGGCCAACGATTTTGCGAACGAAAGCCCCACCAACAAACATCCGATTAATCCCGGCGAAGAGGTCACAGCAATGCCTGTTAAATCGGAGAGACCTACTCCTGCTTTTTGCAAGGCCTCTTCAAGAACGGGGGTGAGAGCTTCGAGATGCGAGCGCGACGCCAACTCGGGTACCACTCCGCCGTGCGGGGCATGAATTTTAACTTGAGAAGAAATAATGTTGGCGAGAATTTTTTTTTCGTCAAGCAAAACGGCTACAGAGGTTTCGTCGCAAGAGGTATCTATTCCAAGAACTAAAGATTTTTTTTGCACCAACTTCACGGCACCGTCTTTTTTTCAACCGCCTCTTTGGCTTTCTGTTCGAGCAGTGTATCAATTTGTCGAATTTTATCCCGTGCGGCGGTTGCTTCGACGGTGGCGGGATATTTGGCGGCTAACTTTGTCAGAAAAGCTTTCGATTCGTCGAACGATTGCATTTCATAAAAGGCAAAACCTTGTTTGAGAAGAGACGCTGCCACTTTTCCTCCGACGGGATATTTACTGACCACTTTTTGAAACTCGGAAACGGCAGCGGAAAAATCGCGCAGCGAGTAAAAACTTTGGCCAATCCAAAATTGGGCATTTTCGGCGAGAGTACTTTTGGGATAAGTGGCTAAAAACTGTTTTAATGTTGTCGCGGCGTCTTTATATTCTTCGGCATTTATTTTGGCAATTCCCTGCTCGTAATCCTGAAACTCTTTGAGATTTTTTCCAAGAGCCGCCGTCATCAGCCCGGCCACTTTCAATTCTTCCAGCTGTTTGACCAACAAACCTGTTTTTTCTTCGAGAATATCAAGACGTTTTTGGTTGTCTGCCAAAATTTTTGCTTGTTCATCGTTGTCGTGCAAGCTTTGATCGATCCGACCCGAAAAACTTTGAAAATTTCCCACCACTTCTTGAATTTGATTAAAGGCATTGGCCAGATTGGTAGCCTGGGCGGCATTCACCCGTTTCATCTCATCAATTTGGGCTTGGAGGTTGGCCGTATCTCCGGCTAACAGGGGAACCGAGTTAAATAAGCCTGCAGTTACGAATGAAAATAATAGAAAAAATTTTGAAAAACGAGACTGCATTTGTGGGTATTACTTCGTAAAGTCGGCTCGACGATTCTGCCACCAACACGATTCATCGTGACAAGTAGCTACCGCGCGTTCTTCTCCATAACTGATGGTGTTCATCCGATCGGGATCTACGCCTAAATTTACAATATAATTTTTGGTAGTACGGGCGCGACTATCGCCCAGGGCCAGGTTGTACTCGTTGGTTCCCCGTTCGTCGCAATTTCCTTCGACAACGGTTTTGACTCCCGAATTCGCTTTTAGGAAATCGGCATTGGCTTGAAGGGTTGCTGCTTGATCTTGGCGAATTTCGGATTGATCAAAATCGAAATAAGCGGTCTTCAATCCTTTGATGGGGGTTGAAGAATTAATATCACCAGAAGAAGAAGGGGCCTTTTTACCATGACAGCCCCCCAAAACCATCAGCAAACTCAAAAGTACAAACCACAAAGATGACTTTCGCATGATGACTCCTTAAATTAAAATGGTTTTCGCTTCATGCTCCAACCACTTCCTCGTCGCCGCTTACGCCATGCTTCTCGGTCGTGGTTTTCGCTACTTCCTCAGTCGTCACTGACGGACGAAATCGTCACGGCGATTCTTATACCAGGCCGCTTCGCTGTGACCACGATCAGCCGGCTTTTCTTCGCCATAGCTGATGGTCCCCAACCGATTACGGCTAACCCCTTTATGGGTCAGATAATCCGCACCCGTTTTGGCTCGTCTGTCGCCTAAGGCCAAATTATATTCGTTGGTTCCACGCTCGTCGCAACTTCCTTCGACGGTGATTTTAACAGCCTTGTGGTTGTTTAAGTATTGAGCGTTCGAATCTAAAACTTTGGTCATATCGGGACGCAATGACGCTTGGTCAAAATCAAAATGAACGCTGGTAAGTCCATTGGCACTCATCGGTCCTTTTGTAGCATGACAAGCTGAAGTCAATAAAAGAAGCATTCCTACTGCGACATATCCACTTTTTGATACCAATTTCATGGTTTCCTCCTGAGGTTTGTGAATCGGGTTTTTCTTAGGCAATGATTTGAAGTCTTTACAGAAAATCTTTCATTTCCGGTCCATTTTTTATTAGAATGGGGAGGCAAAGTCAAGGGTTTTCACCCGAGGGTGTTCACCCAAGGGTTTTTTACAAAAAGGTTGCATTAGAAACTAAGAGAGACTTATGCTAAAAATGCCATGAAAAAAATAGCGTTCTTATCTTCTTCTCTTCTTTCACACAATCTCATGCGGGCGCTTATGCCGTTGGTCGACAAAACCAACAAAAAGATGGAACTTGTCTCTTTTTC
>Ga0209515_10004372_pt1 | contig 19163 bp, 17 predicted proteins | sample Subgroupgradi54m_FD_187454 | JGI IMG/M metagenome (GOLD analysis project Ga0209515, IMG submission 187454) | Subsurface groundwater microbial communities from S. Glens Falls, New York, USA - GMW60B uncontaminated upgradient, 5.4 m (SPAdes)... ...
AAAAGATGACATTGAAGCTGCTGTCTGGGCAAATATTCAGCTTGTTAAAAATAAAGTAAAAAGAATGTCCCCTGTAAGCGTTACCTATGGCTCCCGTGACGGCTGGCTCTCTGTTCAGTCAAATAAAACAGTACAGGAATTAATTAATCAGGAACATTTGATTTTACTGGATAGTGCCTGCGGACCATGTATAGGAATGGGATTTATACCAGAAGTTGACAGTGCAAGTGTGCGGTCATTCAACAGAAACTTTTTTGGACGAGCTGGCACCAAAGAAAAAATTGATCAGGTTTATTTAGCAAGTCCTGCCGTTGTAGTTTATCTTGCAGCCTGTGGAAGACTTGATGCTTATGATCCACAAACAAGATCATTTACAGCAAAAGATGAAGATGGAAAAGAAGTAAAAATTGTTCTCTCAAATCCTAGTAACGAAGCAAAACTAATCCCTGTAATTTCAAATGATTTTAATAATCCAGACGGGGAAAGACCTGCATTTATTTTGCCATCACCAAAAGATAAAGCAAAAGACATAAAAGTTTTATATGACGGTGAGACAATTGCAGCATTACCGGAAGATATGTACGATATACCAAAAGAAAATTTTGAAAATATACCTGTCTTAGTTTCTCTTGGAGATAATGTTACCACTGATGATCTTTCTGCTGCAGGTTTAAAATACATTCCTAAAAGAGGAAATTTGCTTGAACTTGAGCCTGGATTTTTTGAAAGCATTGCCGGGCGTGAACAAAGAGATCCACAATACTATTACAATTTAGCCAAAGAATACAAAGTAAAATTTGGCGGTTCAGTAATGATTGGCGGAAGGCTCTTTGGATCTGGAAGCTCACGTGAAGCAGCAGCATTTATCCCAAGACACTTAAGAGCAAAAGTAGCAATAGCTGAAAGTTTTGCTCCAATACACAGGGAAAATGCAATTGAGCAAGGACTTTTTTATCTTACATTTAAAGATCCAAATGACAGAACAAAACTAGACAGAGAAGATCTAATTTCAATTTATGGCTTGGACAAATTAGATGCTGATAAAAGAGATGTTGAGGTAAAGGTAAAAAAGAAAGATGGAAAAGAGTTTTCTATTATTTGTCAGCATGTTTTAGATACCCCTTATAAAATAGAAGTTTTCAGGGCAGGTTCAGAGCCTAATTGGTTTAAGAAAATCCTTATCGATGAGTTCAAAGGGAATGTCTCAGAGTTTATGAAATTGTTTAGTGAGAAAAATAGGTTGTAAAGCTGTACAGTAATGTAAAAATAAGCCTGCTTTTAATGTTAACCTTGACATTGATTTTCATTTTTCAATTTTCTTACAATTCAAATTCAAAAGAAAATGACGGGATAAATCCTGCCCCATCCTGTACTTTCTACAAATGGTTTGATCCAAACACAAACGATAAAGAAGGAAAACTACTTTTAAAAAACTGCTCAAGCTGTCATATGGCTTATTACAATGAGTGGATTAACGACAAACATTCAATGTCACAAAACAATCCTTTTTTCCTGGAGGTTTACAAACAATTTAAACAGGATCACCCGGATCAAAATGGAAATTGTGCTTTATGTCATAATCCTGAAGCAGTATTGCCTGATAGAGACGCCTCACTGGGGCGTCTCTATGATATCGATTTACGTGAGATGAGGTCAAAAAAAACAAATGGCATTTCATGTGACTTTTGCCATAAAATTGAAAGTGTTGATCAAAATCCCCTTAAAAAAGGAGTTGCCGGGCTTAACATTGTGCAGATTTGCAAAGGATTCTCTGACATAAGGTTTGGTCCTCTAAAAGATCCCATTCAACCTAGTGATAAGGAAGAATTAAAATACAACTCACTTTTCAAGACTAGTCTTTCCTGTGCAAAATGCCATGACGGCTCAAATGGAAATGTTCAAATTTATTCTACATTTACCGAATGGTTAAATAGTCCTGCTGCAAAAAAAGGTGTTCAATGTCAATCATGCCATATGGCCCCTCGTAGAGACGCTCCAGCGGAGCGTCTCTCAACTATCGTTGATAATCCAGATGTAAAACATAAAAAAAGACCCTATTACGAAATCCACAGCCACAGTTTTTTAACAGAAGATCCTTCTGCTTTTAGGAAAAAATACGTTGATTTGACTGTAGAGATACGCCACCGGCGTATCTCCTCTAACGGTTACAATAAATTGATCGTTACATGCACAGTAGAAAACAAAAACTTTGGACATAGCTTCCCTACAGGTTCTCCAATGAGAAATGCAATATTACTTGTAGAAGTAAAAGATAAAGACGGAAATGATTTAAAGTTAGTTAGAGGTAAAAGATTGCCAAATTATGCAGGAGATTTAAAAAATAAACCAGGGAAACTTTTTGCAAAAATTCTTTCTGAAACAAATAACGAATACGCATCACAGCATGGACAAAGCGGAATTCTGTTTAGAAAAATTGCAACCAAATTTGGAATCCCGGCACAAGACTGGTGGAATGTTTTTATTGCATCAGATACCAGAATAAAGGCTAATGAGGAAGATGTTTCAACATATGAATTTGAACTTCCTTTCTTTTCTCAATCCTCCCGCCAGAGGCGAGGCTCGCCAAAGGCGGCAATGCTCAATCCTCAATCCTTCACAATCACTGCAAAATTAATCTGGCGAAACACATGGCCAGGATTAGCAAAGGTAAAAGGGGGCAAATTAAAAGAAGAAACTCTTATTGAGAAAAGATTGGAATCTCAAAATCTTTTGTAAAAACCATCCCTTGTGTAATCTGCGTAACTGTTACTGTAATTGAATTAGGAACATTATCGCCAAATAAATCATTTATTTCTTTTATCTTCCCAAGCTTCTTTAATGACAGAACCTCTATATTTACTTTCTTGTTTGAGTCTTGAGCAGTTAAAAGAAAATGTTGTGGTCTGATTTTTATGGCTTTAGCTGGAAGACTACTATTGACCTCTATTTTTGAAGGGAGTAATTGATCAGTAAATAAAATTTGATCAAATCCAATGTTAAAAAATGTTTTTGCCAACATATTTTGTGAGAGTTTTATTCCATTAAGGACTGTCCCTGTTGCGCTTAAAGAAAAACTCAGTTGCCCTATACTCCCTGATGACGTAGAAGAAGATGCTCCTCCTGTACTTGAGGAATTGCTTCCAAAACTTTGATTATTCGAAGCATCAATTCCTGCATTGCTTGGTGTTTCAATTTGTTTTCTTGTAAGTGTCAGGGCATCTCCAGATAGCGGTAATCTAAAAATTCCTCCTCCGTTTGTTGCAGCATAAACACTAGATCCATCAGGTGTTCCTGCAAGTCCTCTTACTTCCCTAATTAAAAGTCCATTATTAAATTTCTGCCATGTTACACCATCATCTCCTGAGACATAAAAACCAGTAACATTTCCAGCTGCAAAAACTTGATGGGCACTAGTTACCGGGTTAAAAACTATTGAAACTATATTGTCATTAGTTCGTATATCAGACAAAACAGCCTGCCAGGTTGCACCAGAATCTGTTGTTCTAAAGATTTGACCATCCACACTTCCAGCTAGAAGCACTTGTGTATTTGAAGGACAAATTGAAACTGAATAAAAAGATTTTACATTACCAAATCCATTATTTATCTGTGCCCAAGTTTCCCCACCATCAATGCTTTTTACTATACCTGAGTCATTAGTTGCCCCGTAAACAATTTTTTCATTTGTCGGATCTATATCGATAGTCCAAGTATTTTTAAATCCGGGAATACCATTTTGTTTATTTACCCAGCTCATTCCAGAATCAGTAGATTTAAATGTACCCCATCCAGTGGAATCTACAGAATCATGAAAGAGAGATTTTTTTACACAACTAGCAAATGCAATATTTGGATTTGATTTTGCCCATTTAATGTCTGTAAAAACGATTTCTCCATCTAAGCCTGTACTGCTTGGGTGAAGTGCATGCTCTTCAGGAAAAAGCATAAAGACTGTCTTCCAGCTCATTCCTCCATCAGTACTAAGAAATATTGAACTCATTGCATTCTGGCTATCACCAAGAAGGATTTTATTATTGTCAGTAGGATGAGGTGCAATTGCCTGAAGTTCATCAAGTAAAACATCCCCAAGCCCAACTGGCAGCCAGTTTACCCCTTTATCCTCACTTAAAAATATTCCTGATCTTGACGTAGCAAAAACTTTACTGCCATCAGGACTTATCGCAATACCTCTTGTCTCAGAACCAGAATATCCAAAAGCATCTGTTGTCCATGTATTTCCAGCATCTGTGGTTTTAAATACGCCTCCTACATAACTATCTACATACACTGTGTTTTCATCATTTGGATCAACTGCAATATCAATAGGGTGCCCAGGATTTGAACCAAGTGGCCCAAAGCCGGTCTCTGTCCAGGTCATGCCCCCATCTTTTGACTTAAAGAATATTCCAAATGCTCCAGCATAAATTACATTTGGATTTGTAGGACTTATGCCTAGTGCAGAATAAATTTGCGATCCACCATTATTTCGCTGCCTTCTTGCCTCAGTCCATGTCATTCCTCCATCTCGAGTTACAATAATTGCACCGTCTAGATTTTCTACATCAGTATCAAATTGTGGAATCATTCCTGTGGTTCCCCAAATAATATTTGGATTTGTAGGATCAAATTTTATATTTGTAACATGAAGATTTCTTATTCCATTATTTATTTGTGTCCAGGTGGCTCCACCATCTGTACTTTTATAAACCCCTTCCAGCTTTTCAAGCTGCTGTCTGTCAAAAAAACCACTTGCTACATAAACAGTATTTGGATTTTTTGGATCAAAAATTACATCTTTAAATAAATTTCCGCCAGATAAAACCTGTGTCCAGTTCCCTCCACCATCTGTAGTCCTATAAACTATTCCATGCGTTCTTTGAAAAGCGCCCATAATAGGGCCAATTTCTTCTAAATCACCTGCTGCAATAATTGTATTTGAATCACCAGTTTTAACTGCAAGCCCTCTAATCTCAACTTCAGGACCACCTGGCAAACCATTATCTTTGTGCTGCCAGGTCACTCCGCCATCTGTAGAGAGAAAAACACCCATTGCATTTTTTACACCACACCAGATCCTCTGAGGATTATTTGGATCTATTGTAGTAACAAAGACTGGAATTGAATCTCCTGATTTGCCTGAACGTGAATCAATCCCTTGAACACTTTCAGTCCAGCTAAGCCCACGATCATTTGAAACATGAATTCCAGCAAATGAATCAGTAACAATAATCTTGTTTGAGTTTGTTGAATCCGATTGGGAGGGGAATCTGATTGTATATCCCTGTCCACCAAATGGGCCATTTAACTTCTGCCAGGGCATAGAAAGTATTTGATATCTTTCTATAAGTTCTTCAGGCGTTGCAAAGTCAGAGTATTCTTTTGAAATATTTTTTTGCGGGTTAAGAAATAAAATTATGATCACAAACAAAATTACAAGAAAACCAAAAATTGGCAGATTTTTTTTCATTGATTACTTTTAATTATAATTAAATCTCTTCATTAAATTAAAATAGAACTCTGCTATTAACTTAACCCGTGACTCAAGTCACCTGTATTAGCACTGCAAAATCATTATAGTTAGGGCTTAATCTGTGGTTTTGTGACCAAATTAACACTTCTTAAAAGTAAATGTAGAAATAATCTAGTTGAGGGCATAAATATGAAAAACATGAAAACAACTAACTTAAATAAAGAACTTAAAAAATTGCTCCCGGACGCAGGAGAATTTGAGCCTGAGCTTTTTAGAAATTTTATAACTTACTGGTTAATAAGAAAATCAAATTCATTTAGTTCTACAAATACTTTAAATGAAGTTAAAAACTCAAGTCCAAATGCATGGTTAGGTTTGATTCAATCAAATCATAAATTTAGAAGTTTATACGGAGAAGAGATTGCTAAGACTTTAATTGAAATAATTGAAGAGAGCGGAAATTAAAATGAATGCAAAGATTTAGGTTGCTCTTTAAACAAATTTCAACATCTGAGATTTATTAGCGATGTGCATTTTCTGTTCAGCTTCCTCTAAGATCTTTACGACTTGGTATCCACTTGCTCCGTCAGAGCGTGGTGCTTCGCCCGACACTATACAGTCTACAAAATGTTCACATTCTAATCTTAGCGGTTCATCCTTGCTAAAACTTGGGGTTTCTTTCTGCACAGTGTCATTGTCATCAATAAAATAAATTTCAAGTTTATTTTCCTGCCTGCTGTCATTTAAGACTGCTGTTTTCTTGCTACCGTTTACTGTAAGTAAAACCTGTTTTTGTGGATCAATCCAGCTGTTATGGATATGCGCTGGAATATCTCCTGGGAAATTTAAATCCAGATGTGCTACATCAATAATGCTGTCATTGTTTGTAGACCAGCCAAATGCCCCTTCAATACCGATAGGTTCAAGTCCTAAAATATAACTCATCATGGAAATATCATGGGGAGCAAGATCCCAGATGACATTGTTATCGCGTCTTTGTTGCTGATTAAAATTTCTTCTGTCACTGTTTAAAAATCTAATATCACCAAGTTCACCTTTAAAAATAAGTTCTCTTAGAGAATTTACTGCAGGGTGATAAACAAGCAAATGTCCCACCATTAAAGTAAGTCCTTTTACACCAGCCAGATGATTTAATTCCTGAGCCTGCAGGTAGCCTCTTGCTAATGGCTTTTCAACATATACATGCTTCCCTGCAAGAAGTGCAAGTCTTGCCAGAGAATAATGTGTATGTGTAGGTGTAGCAATTACAATACCGTTAATATCAGGGTTTGAAATCAAGTCAGTGTAGCTAGTGGTAACTTTTACATCATTATAAGTTTTTCTAACCCAGTCCAGAATTTTCGGGTCAGCATCACAGACCATAGAGAGTACGCCAAGACTAAACAAATTACGTGCCAGGTTTCTCCCCCAGTTCCCGCATCCAATTAGTGCAATGTTTGGTTTCATATACGATAAATATCATAAAGGCGTAGCATGCTACGCCTTTACGGAAAATTATTTTTTGTTTACAGCTTGCTTAAACTGTTTACCTGCGCTGAATGCAGGAACTTTTTTTGCTGGAATATCTATTGGAGTACCAGATCTTGGGTCACGGCCTTTTCTTGCTCTTCTATCTCTTCTTTCAAAGGTACCAAAACCAACTAATGTTACTTTTTCACCTTTTGCAACTGATTTAGTAATAGCATTAACTACTAAATCAATGCATTCTTCTGATTGTCTTTTGCTGGTGCCTGTTTTGTTTGCTATGAGTTCTACTAATTCTGCTTTATTCATTGTTGCCTCCCGCCTCGTCACATCTTCGTTCTTTTATATTTTAAAGGAACTACGATGATTCCTCGGCTACTTTTTACCACACACTTTCATCGCTCGGATTTTCGCTTTTGGAAAATCCTCGCTCTTTTCTTACAAAGACATCTGTGGTATTTATCCTCTTCCCTGGATTTTCAGACTTTCAATTTCAAAAAAGCCCGAAAATACTAAACAATACTTTAACACTAAACGTCAAACCCGTACTACCACCTAATTATTGATTTTCAATAATTAATCCGTGATAACATAAACTTATGGCAATAATTTCAACATCACCTAAATCCAGCCCCGATAATAGCGATAGTCAAAAAAAATCAAAACCAAAAGCCGTCACTTTACAATCAGAATCTACACAGTTAGACCAGCAATTTGAACCAAGTTTAAGACCTAAAAGCATTAACGAATATATTGGGCAACCAAGGTTAAAAGAGTTATTACGCGTTTGTATTGGTGCTGCAAAAAAAAGAGAAGACATAACAAGTATTGGGCATTTTTTATTATACGGATCTCCTGGTCTTGGGAAAACAAGTTGTGCAATTATTCTTGCGCGTGAGCTTGGTACAGAAGCAAAGGTTTTTAGTGCACCAGCACTTTCTCAGCCAAAAGATATTATAGGAGTTTTGCTTTCACTAAATGTTGGTGATGTTTTATTTATTGATGAGATTCACCGATTAAACAAAGTTACAGAAGAACTTTTGTATTCTGCAATGGAAGATTTTGTTCTTGATTTAACTGCAGGAAAAGCACATGCAGCAAGAGTAATGAGACTACCTGTAAACAGATTTATTTTAGTCGGTGCTACTACAAGACTTGGCACTCTTTCAAGCCCCCTCAGAGACCGTTTTACGCACATTTACAGAATGGGGTTTTATAGTCATGATGAGCTTGTTCAAATCATAAAAAACACAAGCAAAGTTTTAAAATTTGAAATTATAGACGAAGCAGCATTTGAAATTGCAAAAAGAGCAAGGGGAACACCAAGAATTGCAAATAGATTAACCAGGCTTGTGCGTGATTATTCACAGCATGAAAATATTTCTTCTACAAAAAAAGAGGATGCGATTTCTGCCCTGGAATTATTTAAAGTAGATCCAAATGGACTTGAAGAAAGTGACAAACTTCTCTTAAGAACAATTATTGAAAGATATGACGGTGGGCCTGTAGGGGTTGAAACACTTGCTGCAACACTGGGAGAAGAAAGACAAACTATAGAAGATTGCTATGAACCATTTTTACTGCAAGCTGGGTTTTTAACCAGAACAAGTAGAGGAAGAATGGTTACAGATGAGGCTTATAAATATCTGGGTTATGAGAAAAAGGATTCAGGTCAGTTGAAAATCATTTAGTCCAAGCACATGCAAGGTCATATTATAAGCATGTTCAATCATTTCTCTTTCAACAAAATCAACAATGGGTTCTTCAGGTTCTTCCAGAGTCTCTTCTGGAACAGCATCAAAAACTTTTACCTCATTTGAAGGAGTCCGATCATTTGTACTTAATGGATCTGTTCTAACATTTATCCCACTGTTACCAATAAAAAAAATCACTTCTTTGTCTACACTTTTTCCCTGAATCCTTGCCCTGCTCTCAGTTTTAGCAAGTATATGTCCGTATCTTACTTCCCTATAGTCTAGTCCCATAAGATTACTACAGGCTTTAGAAGCAAAATTTCTGAGACAACTTTCACTTACTCTCATAAAAAATTAAGCGGCTCCTTTCTCTTGCATAGGTCTTTCTTCTTCAGGGATTTCATATCTTACAGCAGTCGTTCCAAAAACACGTATAACTGACCTACCAAATCTTACATCCAAATTTGGTGGAACTGGTTTTGAGCTTGCCTTTTCAACTTTTTTGCTTAATGAGATAATATCTCCTAAATTTTCCTTTACTACTGTATCTTTTGGCATTTCATTTTCACTTGTTACTACTCTTATTGGGCTGTATTTTGCAAGGGCCATTCTGGCTACTAAATATTCTGGTTTTAATCCTTCTAAAACGTCTTCAGTAGCATCTACGATGGAATTTCTTGCTGCATAGACTAAGTTCTCCAAATCTTTAGGTGATAGTTTTGCCCCCTGGTGTTCTGAATTAGCGGCTAATACAAACTCTTCAACTAAATCATGCGTTGTTCCATCTAATGGTATTCCTTGTACAAAAACACTCCCTTTATTAACAACTGTGCGGAACTGAACTCTATCAAAAGTTACCTGACCAAGCAGCTTATGGCCGTCTTGTAACTTAGCAAGTTCTTTCTTTGGTATTACTCGGAAATTATCGCAACTTCTTGCTACATATTCAGCAAAAGCATCTGGCCAATCTGTAGGAATTCTAAGCATGTTTGTTATTCTAACTCAAGTTTGAATTTAGTAAAATAAAATCTATTTAATCTGGTTCAAATACGCCAGTAAAGCTTATTTCAAAGGGAGTAAATTATAAAGAAAATATAAAGATTATTTGATATAGAAATTTTTACGAGAAAAGAAACCCTTTTTTAATGCCTACCTGTGCATAAAATTGCTTTCCCTGCTCTCCCCATTTCAACATTTTAAGAAACTTATCCAGTTTTCTTATGTCAGGCTCTACAATTTCTGGATCAAGATATAACGAACTAAAATCCATTTCACCCCGGAAAGCAAGTCCCAGAGGTAATTGCTTTATATCTCCTGTAACACTAATTCCATATACATCCAGCATTCTCTTAACAAGATCTCGAACTTCCTCAGCGTCCTTTTTTGATTTCAATTCTGAATGCGAATCTAACATTACTTCTCTAGAACTTGTTACTAAATTTCGCACAACCTCCTTAGGATTTAATGTGGAATAACGTGAGCGAAATACTACTTTTTTATTAGTCGTATTTTGCGGTTCAACCCAGAAGGCTCCTTCTTGAATAGTAGGTTCTTTTGAACCTACATCCCACCCTTGAACTATAATTACTTCTCTTGCAAGATGAGTTGTTAAAGTTGTTAATTTTCTACCATCATTTCCTCTATGCTCACCAATCCCCAGACATGTCGGGTATTCCTTTGAACTTTCAATATCGAATGGACTCAGCCTGGATAAAGCTTTTACAGTTCTTTCTATCAAGCCTTTGGGAAGTCTTGCTTCAGGTGACTTAAAATATCCTGAGATTCTATCTATTGGCGGCATATATTATTTTACGTTGGTATTTATTTTTAACAAGAGAATACTTTTACATAATTAGGCATTCTTAATCAAGTTAAGGTGTTATCATTTTTATTAATGAGTAAGAACAAAATAAAAATTGGTCTTCTTGGCGCTGGTACTGTAGGCATAGGTGTAATAAAAGCATTACAAAATAATGATTTTGTTGAAATTAAAAAAATCGGCGTAAAAGATTTAAATAAAAAAAGAGATTTCTTATCGGCTTTAAATGGAAATAAACCAGAGACGCACCATGGCACGTCTCTACTAACATCAAACCTTAACGAGATCGTAAGTGATCCTGAAATTGGAATTGTTATTGAGGTATTAGGTGGTCTTAGTCCGGCTAAAGAACTTGTAACACTTGCTATTAAAAATAAAAAACACATTGTCACTGCAAACAAAGATTTAATAGCCACATACGGTCCAGAATTATTTGATCTTGCAAAAGAAAACAATGTTCAGATTCAGTTTGAAGCCAGTGTTTGTGGCGGTATTCCTATAATAAATACATTAAAACAAACCTTAAGTGCAAATATCTTTAAAAAAATAATAGGAATACTAAATGGAACTACAAATTATATTCTGTCTGAAATGTTAAATAAAAATCTTAGTTTTGATGTCTGCCTAAAAGAAGCACAGAAGCTGGGTTATGCAGAGCCTGATCCTACAAATGATGTTTCAGGAAAAGACTCTGCTTATAAAATCGCAATTCTAGCAAGTATTGCTTTTCATGAAAGAATAAAAATTAATGGGGTTTATACAGAGGGTATTCAGAAAATTACACTTGAAGATATTTTACTTGCTGAAGAACTTGGATATAGATTAAAACTTATTGGCCTTGCGAAAAAAGAATCGGATGGCAAAATTGATATTCGTGTTCATCCTGCATTTATAAAAAAGACAAATACTTTATCTTCTGTCTTTGGTGCAAATAATGGTGTGCTTGTAGAAGGAGATTTAGTCGGTGAGTTAACGCTGATAGGAAAAGGCGCCGGCTCAATGCCTACAGCAAGCTCTATAGCAGGTGATGTAAATCTTCTTGCAGCACAGATCTCGTCTTCACAGAAACCAAATCCACAGTTTATTTGTCAGCATACAAGCTTTGCAAAGATAAAACCAATTTCTGAAACTTCAAATTGTTATTTTCTAAGAATTAAAACAGAAGATAAAGCTGGTGTTGTCGGTCAGCTAGGTACAATCTTTGGAAAACATGACGTCAGCATAAATACCCTTACACAAAGAGGCACAAATCAAGACAACACTGTATCAATAACTATGCTTACACATTTGGTTAAAGAAGAAAAACTACAAAATGCATTAACAGAAATTAAAAAAGCTAATATCGTAAAGCAGATAGAGAATGTGATTAGAGTGCTGGAATAAATAAAATTGTCATTGCGAGGAGGTTCCTCAGAACCGACGAAGCAATCTCACAAACGTTAGGAGATTGCCACGTCGGCACTTTGTGCCTCCTCGCAATGACACAAGTAAGGTAAAATATAAACCAATGCCTATTGAAACCACAATCAAATCCCAAAAATTAAAACGTTCTCACTTCTGTGGTGAACTGAAAGAATCTGATATTGGGAATACCATTTCTGTAGCAGGCTGGGTAGATACTGCTCGTGATCTTGGTGGGATTATTTTTATTGAGCTTAGAGATCATACAGGGCGTTTTCAGATCGTGGCAGATCCTGCAAAAAATAAAGACGTACACAAAGTTTTTGAACAACTGAGAAACGAATTTGTAATAATCACCAAAGGTGCAGTAACAAAACGACCTGAAGGTACTCAAAATCCTGCATTACCCAGCGGCCTAGTAGAAATGTATCCAAGTGAAATAGAAATTCTAAACAAATCGAAACCACTTCCTTTTATGCTTGATCAGGCAGAAAATGTAGACGAAAATGTCCGCTTGAAGTATAGATTTCTAGATTTACGCAGAGAAAAAATGCAGAAAACTTTTTATATAAGACATAAAGTCACTCAAGCAATCAGATCAAAATTAAATGATCTTGGATTTTTTGAGCTTGAAACCCCAATCCTTACAAAAGCTACTCCAGAAGGCGCCCGTGATTATCTAGTTCCAAGCAGAGTACAGCCTGGAAAGTTTTTTGCACTTCCCCAGTCACCACAGCTTTTTAAACAGCTATTTATGATGAGTGGATTTCCTAAATATTATCAAATAGCCAGGTGCTTTCGTGACGAGGATTTAAGAGCAGATAGACAGCCAGAGTTTACACAAGTAGATCTTGAGATGTCATTTATCGATATGGAAGATGTAATCAGTGCTGTAGAAGAAGTCTTGGTTTGTGCATTTGCTGCTGCTGATATAAAAGTTCAAAAACCATTTCCAAGAATGGACTACGACAAAGCAATGGCACTGTATGGTTCTGATAAACCGGATCTTAGATTTGGACTTGAGTTTGTAGATCTTACTGACATAATGGCAAAAAGTGAGTTTAAATCTTTTGCTGACATTGCAAAATCAGGTGGTGAAGTTAAGTGTCTTTGTGTTTCAGGAATTTCTGAATATTCAAGAAAAGAAATGGATGATTTAAAAGCCCTAACCATGTCAAAAGAATTTGGTGCAAAAGGTTTAGCCTGGATTACATTTAAATCAGATGGGCAAGTTAGCTCACCAATAGTAAAGTTCTTTAAAGAAGAAGAAATAAATGAAATGAAAAAAAGAGCTGGCGTAAAACCTGGTGACACATTACTTTTTGTAGCAGACAAACCAAGCATTGTTGCTCAAGCGCTTGGGAAATTAAGACTTTATTTGGGTGAAAAGTTAAATCTAATAGATCAAAATAAACATGGTCTTACATGGCTTATAAACTTTCCACTCTTTGAATACGATCCTATTGAAAAAAGATTAAGCTCAGCTCACCATCCTTTTACTTCTCCAAAACCAGAAGATATTCATTTACTTGACAGTGCTCCAGAAAAAGCAAAAGCTGCAGCTTACGACATTATTTATAACGGCACTGAGATTGGTGGCGGAAGTATAAGAATCCATAATATGGATCTACAAAGCAAGGTTTTTAAAATTATTGGTATCGATGAAAATACGGCAAAAGAAAAATTTGGATTTTTACTTGATGCACTAAGTATGGGAGCACCGCCACATGGAGGTTTAGCACTTGGTTTAGATAGACTTGTCATGCTGCTTACAGGAAATAAGTCTATTCGGGATGTTATAGCATTCCCTAAAACCCAGACTGCTACATGTCCACTTACTGATGCTCCCAGCGAAGCAGGTGATAAACAGTTAAAAGAATTACACATTAGGGTAGTAGAGCCAAAGTAATTAATAGAACAAGACTTGTCCAACTTATAAAATTTGAATAGAATTAAGAAGCTTATGCTAATTCATTCTATTAAACAAAAAGTTTTTTTTCATCATCCCATTATTAGTAAAGCTAGTCTTGAAGAGGGTACGATTCCCATATCTTCTGAAGGATCGTTAGGCAGTATCGCAAGTGCAAAACCTAATCCTCAAGAACCTGCACTCGACATAATCGTTACAGACAGCTTGGAAAGTACTTCAAGAGAGGTTCTTAAAAAAAGAGGTTTTTCAGATGAGCCGGCCAGAATAATTTTTGATGAGGTATTTAAATCCGTTGAAAGAATGACTGAGCCTCCTACTAATGTAAAAGATGAAGTAAAAAAAGTAATTTCTATAACAAAACCGTTAACTCTTAGAAATGGAGTTATTCGAGTAATACCTACTTGTGTTCTTCTACTTACAGCAGATGGAATACATCTCTACAGTAAAATTCAAAATGGCCGTGATTTAAAATTTGCTACTGCACAAGCTTTAATAAATGCTCTTGCTATAACATCCGCTGTTTATCTTTTTACTCAAGTTAGAGGAGCTTATGTTCCTCCTCTTCTTATCGGAAAACTTTTTGGTAAAGGAATCTATATAAAGACGAGTAAAGAAGATGAGGCAGATTCTATCATAAAAAAAGATCCACAAAAAGAATTTGAGAGACAATTAAGACATACAACATCTCATGAAATCTCACATTATTATTTCTTTTGTAGAAATAATGTTCAAAATGCTTTTGCAATTACAAGAACCCTGGAGGAAGGGCTTAGGCCTTATGATGAAGAAATCCCTGGAAAAATAATTGCATTTTTTGAAGATGAAGAGGTCAACCTAAAAGACCTAAATGAAGGACTTATAGCAAATGCCATGGATAATAGCTTTGTAGGACTAAAAAAACTTATACGACATGTTTTGCCTGAGCCATTCTGGACATATGACTATGGAGAGGCACTGGGGAAGCACCTACTTGTTCTTTCTGGTGGTGACTATAAAAAAATCTATAAAACTCTGAGGCTTATGGGAAAGAATACTCCTTTTGAATTAGCTGTAAAAAATGCATCTGGACTAGAAACTATAAATGATAAAGATTTTACAGATCATGTATTAAAAGCTGTAAAAGACTTTTTACTGATGCCCCCAGTAAAGCAGGTGATAAGTAGAACCAAAGTAATAGATTAAAAACCCTTCCTTTGTTTTCCTAATACAACCGATTCTGTCTGCATAAATTTCTCTTAGAATGTATTAATAATACAACATGTAATGTATTAGGGTCTGTACAAAACTCGAGGGCGTTTTACGGCGCGGGGCCTGTCACCTTCAGGTACCCTTCAGAGCTTCGTCACACAGTTCCTCGCTCTGAACCCTTCCCTTCCGGCGCCACCCGCTTGTATCCTCGAAAAATTTACACACCCAATGTATTAAAGGTTAAGCCAAAGAATTTTTCAATCCAGTGTTTAATACAAATTTAAGACTGCTACAATAGTTTTAATTAATATAATTTAAGGAGAATCAATGAATACACAAATAATAGCTCTAACACCTACTGTTACTACTATTGCGGCCCAGCCGTCATCACTAATAGATAAGACTCTCCAGGCAAGACTGCTTAGAATGCTAACGAAAAAAGGTAAACCTATATTTCTCTCTGAATTTTTACATCGTACTGAACTTACACCAGAAAAAATAGAAGCAAATCTCGAAGCTCTTGTTGGATTAGGAAAAGTTGCTCAAAATGGAAAAAAGTATACCCTGACAGATGCTAATGCTGCGGCTCCTGTTGCTGCTACTAAAGTAACCACCTTAAAGTTCACAGACTTTGATGATGATCAATTACACATACTTGCAGCTCTTTACGACACACGTACTAAAAAGGATCCTAAAGAAATCTTTATTGCTCTATGTAAAAAAGTAAAGGGCCTAAAAGATCCTAATGTCGAAGAAAACCACACTGTAGAAATGAATGAAATTCTTCTGGGCCTCGTTGAAGATAAGCTAGCAACAGTCAAGTCACCTCATTTATTTACATTAACTGATGCTGGAAGAGCTCTTGTTGAAGACTGGCATAGATCTGCCACTGGAGAAAAATTTAAGTCTCTAAAATACTGGGGTTAAGCTAAGAAATAATTCTTAAAGTTTACTCTTACACACTCATGTATATAATATAGACATGAAGAAAAAACTACAAAGAACTAGAAAAAATATAATGGTAAATCTTGCTCTTGTAAAACGTGCAAAGAAGATTTTAGGCGCATCAAATGACAATGAGGACATAGAAATGCTTTTAAAGTCAGTGGCTGACAGAAAAACGAATGAAGAGGTTTGGGAAGCCACTAAAAAGTTTATTCAAAATGCTCATGATCCTAATTTTAAACCACTATTTTCTTAGCTATGCAATCAATTATTTGGGATACTTCTCTTTACATTGATAGGCTCAGAAAAGGGTTTGATTGGAATAGCGAGCAATCTCAAAACCTAACTCTAAGTAGTGTTGTCATTGCTGAACTTGCAACAGGTTATATAACATGCTAGCCAAACGAATAATTCCCTGCCTTGATATAAAAGATGGACGTGTCGTTAAAGGCACTAAGTTTGTAGACTTAAAAGATGCTGGTGATCCTGTAGAGCTAGCAAAATACTATAACAAAGAAGGTGCGGACGAACTTTGTTTTCTAGATATTACTGCAAGCCACGAAAATAGAAAAACAATTCTTGAAATTGTAGAATCTGTTGCTAGAGAGGTTTTTATACCATTTACTGTAGGCGGCGGAATAAGCACAACTGATCAAATGAAGGATCTTTTAAGAGCAGGTGCAGACAAAATCACAATCAATTCCTCCGCTGTAAAAAATCCCGCTTTAATAAAAGAAGGTGCCAAAATGTTTGGCTCACAATGTATTGTTTTAGCCATTGACGCAAAAAGAACTCAATCCTCAATCCTCAATCCTCAATCCTATAAATGGGAGGTTTATGTAAAAGGCGGTAGGGAAAATACAGGACTTGATGCAATCCTTTGGGCAAAAAAAGCAGTAGAGCTTGGTGCTGGTGAAATCTTACTCACTAGTATGGATGTTGATGGGACAAAAGCAGGCTATGACATAGAACTTACAAAAAAAATAGTTGAATCTGTAAATGTACCAGTAATAGCTTCAGGCGGCGCAGGGAAAATAGAAGATGTAATTGATGTGTTTAAAAAAACAGATTGCAGTGCAGCACTTTTGGCTTCAATACTTCACTATAAGGATGTTTCGATTAAACAGATTAAAGAAGAATTAAAAAAAGAAATGGTAGCTATAAGAGTATAGAGATTTATTTATTAGTCAATGCTTCTTTTGTATACCTCTTAGCTAGCTCAACTCCAGGTTGATCAAATGGATTTACCCCAAGCAGATTTCCTTTTATTGCAGTAGCTACTTCAAGGATGTACATAAGCTCTGAAATATAAAACTCATTTAACTCAGGAAGTGTAATAGTAATATTTGGTTTTTTACTTTCAGCCAGAGCACGCCTTGTAGCATCTAGTTCTATGTTTAATATCTGCCCTACTTTATGTCCTGCATATGCTCTAAAATTTAGATTGTCATCTGAATAATCAGGTACTGTTAAATCTCTTTTATGTTTATTTATTTTTACAAAACAAATTAACTTATCATTTGGCCCTTCATTAAATAACTGAAGCTGTGAGTGTTGATCAGTAGCACCAATGGCACAAATAGGTGTAGAACCTTTCTGATTTTTCCCTATTGATTCTGCCCAGAGCTGTATAAACCAGTCTACAAAACGTCTCATACAGGTAGAATAGGGCATTAAAACAAAAATGTTTCTGTTAGCAAGATAGGAAAAATATGCACACAGTGCAAGACTTGCTGCAATGTTTGTTCTTATATCCTGGATCTGACATAAGCTATCTGCTTCTAAAAGTCCTGCTTTAACTTCATTTAAATCAACTCCACAAAGAGCAGCAGGCAAAAGCCCTACAGAAGAAAATACAGAATACCTGCCACCTACATTTTCCGGGATAGGAAAAATTGGTACCTGGTGTTTTTTCCCCAGATCAAAAAGCGTAGACGCACCATGGTGCGTTTCTACACTCGTGATGAATATACACTGCTTGTAAAAATTCTCGCCAACCCATTCTTTAGCAATAAGCATTGGAACAATAGTTTCAACTGTTCCGCCTGCTTTAGATATAACTACAAATAAAGTCTTATCCAGCTTAAGTCTGCTTAAAACAGTTCTAATAATTACAGGGTCAAGATTATCTATAAAATCAACTGTCAAATAACCTTTTCTTTTTGTAGCTGAAAGTCTGTTCCAGAGATTTGTTTTTAAACTCTCAATTAGCGCCTGAGCACCAAGGCTGGATCCTCCTATTCCCAAGACAAGAAGGTGCTGGTATTGATCGGAACTTTTAATCTTTGACACAAAGTCATTGATTTGTTGAAACATTCCCGAATCATGAGGAAGACTTAACCAGCCCGTCATTGCAGGAAGATTTGACTTTGACGCATAAAGATTTGAAATAATACTAAAGACTTTATCTTGTAGTCCCCTAAAATCTACGTTCTTTTCAATTCCTAAATAATTTGTAAGATCAATTTTTATTTTTGACAAGATTTTCTATTACCTTCTCTAATTTAGCCACATGCGAGCCTTTTACAAGTGCTACAGAATGTGGTAATAATAACTTCTTTAAGATAGCACGGCACTGGTCTATATTGCTTACGTTTTTAACATTCGGTGCACTAAAGAAGGGCTTTAATCTTTTCCCTACAGTAATTATGGTACCTAGTCCCTGTGTTTTTAACCACATTGACAGGTCATATAACAGTTTGTCTTCATATTTTCCAAGCTCTGCAAGCTCTCCTAAAACAAGAATCTTTTTGTAATCATTTCCCCAGCATTCAACCAAATTTTCTACAGCTGCTTTTACAGAATCCGGGTTTGCATTATATGATTCATCTATTAAATAAATGTCTTTTGAGATTTGTAAAAGCCCTCCCCTGCCAGATGGAATTTTAAATACTGAGAGTCCTCTTTGAATCTCTAGTTGTTCAAGTCCAAGGTACTTTGCAACCAGAATCGAAATCAGAGAATTCAGGATATGAATGTTTCCTAAAGCACAAACAGAATATTTTTCATAACAAAATTTTTTCACATTCAATGTAAAATAAGTTCTTCCATCACTAAAGGATATATCTGAAACCTGGTCTAAATCAAATGTTGCAGTCTTTCCATTCCATCTTTGAAGCGCTGTTTTAAGCAGTTTTTGATCATTGGATAAAATAGCAAGTCCGTCTTTTTTTAGGTGTTTAAGGATTTCACATTTGGCTTTTACTATAGATTGTAAACTTCCAAGCCTTC
>Ga0209515_10004373_pt1 | contig 19163 bp, 20 predicted proteins | sample Subgroupgradi54m_FD_187454 | JGI IMG/M metagenome (GOLD analysis project Ga0209515, IMG submission 187454) | Subsurface groundwater microbial communities from S. Glens Falls, New York, USA - GMW60B uncontaminated upgradient, 5.4 m (SPAdes)... ...
CGTGCGTCCACGAGTTGAAGCTGGCCGACCGCATGAGCCACATCTCAACCGGTGGCGGAGCCTCGCTGGAGTTTCTGGAAGGGAAGACGCTTCCCGGCATCGCCGTTCTACGAGAGCTTCCTCAAGAACGTTCAGGGCTGAGGAGCGAATTGTAATGCGCAAGCGGATCATCGCAGGAAACTGGAAGGCGAACCTGACGATCGACGAGGCTCACGCGTTGGTCCGCCAGATACTGAACTCATGCGAGACCGAGGCGGTCGAGGTGGTCGTCTGCCCGCCGTTTACCGCCTTGGCCGCCGTCGCGCAGCTGATCAAAGGCTCGCGCATCGGCCTGGGTGCGCAGGATGTGTTCTGGGAGCCGCAGGGAGCGTTTACCGGCGAGGTGACACCGCCCATGCTGGTCGATGTCGGCTGCCGGTACGTCATCGTCGGCCACTCCGAGCGGCGCACGCACTTCGGAGAGACGGATGAGTCCGTCGGGCGAAAGCTCCTCGCCGCGCTCGCGCAGGCCCTGATCCCCATGGTCTGCATTGGCGAAACCCTGGCCGAGCGGGAAGGGAAGCGGACGTTCGACATTCTCAGCCGGCAGCTGGCCGGCGCGCTGAAGCCGCTCTCGGCGGACGACGCGAAACGCCTCATCCTGGCCTATGAACCCGTGTGGGCGATCGGGACCGGCCGCCACGCGACGCCGGAGCAGGCGCAAGAGGCCCACGCGTTCATCAGAGGCTGGTTGGGCACGCGCTACACGGCTGCGGTGGCCGATACGGTGCGCATCCAGTACGGAGGGAGCGTGAACACCTCGAACGCGGCGAGTCTCCTTCACCAGGCGGATGTCGATGGCGCGCTGGTCGGTGGGGCCAGCCTCAAGGCGGACGCGTTCGCGGCGATCGTGAAGGCGGCGGTGGACGTTTCGAGCAACACGGCGGTTCGATCAAAACGGTGAGCCCATGCTATACGGCTTTGTCCTCGTCATTCACATCCTGGTGGCGTTCTTCCTCGTCGGGGTGATCCTGATCCAGGGCGGCCGCGGCGGGCTCGGCGAGGCTCTGGGCGGAGCCGCGGCCCAATCGCTCTTCGGCGGAGGGGCCAATACCGTCATGACGAAGATCACCGCCGTCTTCGCCGCGCTCTTCATGGTGACGTGCCTGTCGCTGGCGGCGCTCTCCACTCGGGGCAGCGGCTCGGTGATCGATCGGCTGCCGGCTTCGGTCGAGGAGCTGCCGGCGGCACTTCCTGCGCCCGCCGTCCCACCAGCGCCATCCGGACCCGCTCCCTCGGTACCACCTGCTCACCCTGAAGTTCCTGCGTCATCGGCGGCACCATCGAGCCCTGCTCCCGCTCCTGAGCCAGCAGCACCTGCGACTGCTCCCTAAATGCGCCCACACATGCAAACTAACATTCGAGGCGCATTTAGAAATGGGGAAAACGACAGGGATAATCTCAAGATACTCGATGCTGGTTCTGTCCCTTGGCGTCCTTTTCCCGATGATATGAAACCACCTCCTGGTATGTTAACTGGCAATGGTGGTTTCATATAGAGGACCCGCACTCCGCGAACGCCTGCTCGTCCTGGCGGTCGTTCTCCTCGCCGCCTACCTCTGTCCCTCCACGCTGCTCGCCGAGTCCAGGCCTGTTCCAGGCGATGCCATCGTCGTTGGCTCGATCGGAGATGCCAGCCGTCTCCTGCCCATCCTGGCCACCGACAGCGCATCCGGCGACATCGTCGGGTTGCTCTTCAACGGCCTCCTGAAGTACAACGAGCGGCTCGAGATTGTCGGCGACCTCGCCGAATCCTGGGTCGTGAGCCGTGATGGCTTGACGATCACCTTCACGCTGCGCCCGAACGCTCGCTGGCATGACGGCCAGCCGGTGACGGCCGAGGACGTCCGGTTCACGTATGACAAGCTCGTCGATCCGAACGTCCATACCCCCTACTCCAGCAGCTACGAGCTGGTCCAATCGGTTGAGGTGCTCGATCCGCGCACCGTCCGGGTGACCTACAAGGAGCCCTTCGCGCCGGCGCTCGAGAGCTGGATGATGGGCATCATCCCGAAGCACCTGTTGGAGCGCGAGGATCTCAACACGACGCGCTTCCTCCGGCAGCCCGTGGGTCACGGACCCTACCGATTCGTCCGCTGGAAGACCGGGGAGCTCATCGAGCTGGCGGCGAACCCTGACTACTTCGAGCACCGCCCGTACATCGACCGATACCTCTACCGGATCATTCCGGATCAGGCGACGCTGTTCCTCGAACTGTTGACCAACGGGATCGATCTCTCGAGCCTGACTCCCCTGCAGTACCATCGCCAGACAGGCGGCCCGTTCATCGCGCGGTCGTACCAGAAGTTCCGCTACCCCTCCTTCGGGTTCACCTACATCGGGTACAACCTGCAGGACCATCGCTTCAGCGACGCGCGCGTGCGCCGGGCGATCAACCAGGCGATCGACAAGCAGGCCATCATCGACGGCGTGCTCTACGGCCTCGGGGCCATGGCGACCGGCCCTTATCCCAAGGAGTCTTGGGCCTATAATCCTGACATCGTCCCCACACGGCAAGATCTCCCCGCGGCTCGAGCGCTCCTGGCTGAGGCGGGATGGACCGACCATGATGGGGACGGGTGGCTCGACCGGGACGGAGCGCCCTTGCGCTTCACGCTGCTGACGAATCAGGGCAACGAGGTGCGCCGCCAGGTGGCGGAGCTCGTGCAGCAGCAGCTCAAGGGCGTCGGCATCGACGTCAAGATCCGCATCATCGAGTGGAGCACGTTCGTCCATGAGTTCATCGACAAGCGCCGATTCGACGCGGTGTTGCTAGGCTGGAACCTCTCCCGCGACCCGGACCTGTATGACCTGTTCCACTCCTCCAAGACGAAAGAGGGAGAGTACAACTTCGTCGGGTACGCCGATCCGGAGGTCGATCAACTGCTCGTGGAGGGCCGGCGGACGTTCGATCAAGGAGCGCGCCAGCGCATCTACCGCGAGGTGCACCGGCGGCTCTATGAGGATCAGCCCTATACCTTCCTCTTCGTGCCGGACGCGCTGCCGATCGTCGCCTCGCGCTTCCGCAACGTCGTCGCCACCCCGATCGGCATCGGGTATAACTTCATCGACTGGTACGCGCCTCGCGAGGAGCAACGCTACAAGCGACTCTCCCAATGACCATCGTTCAATGTGGAGTGCGGAGTGTGGAGTGCGGAGTACCGGTCTTTCATTCCCCATTCCGCATTCCCCATTCCGCATTCGGGATATCGTGATGGCGAGCTATCTCATCCGCCGCGTCCTCGGATTCGTGCCGGTGCTGTTCCTCATCACGGTCATCTCCTTCGGGATCATGCACCTCGCCCCGGGCAAGCCGACGGACGCGGCGATGTCGTTCAACCCCAAAGTGTCGCTCGAGGCGCGCCAGCGGCTCGAGAAGCTCTACGGGTTAGATCGGCCGCTCCACGTCCAGTATGCCCAGTGGCTGAGCCGCACAGCGCGTGTGGACTTCGGCCGTTCGTTCCTCGACGACCGGCCGGTGACGGAGAAGATCGTCGAGCGTCTCCCGATCACGCTGACGATTAACGTGTGTTCCTTGCTCCTGATTTTGGGGATCGCCATCCCGCTTGGAGTGACGGCGGCGGTTCGTCCCGGGAGATGGTTCGACCGCGTGAGCACGGTGTTCGTCTTCATCGGTTACTCCACGCCATCCTTCTGGCTCGCCCTCTTTTGCATTGCGCTCTTCGGCGTGACGCTGCGGTGGCTGCCGATTTCCGGCGTGCACTCGCTCGACTACGAGGCCTTCGGCTCGGTGCACCGCTGGCTCGATATGGGCTGGCATTTGATTCTCCCGGTTGGCATCGCAGCGTTCGGCGGGCTGGCCGGCATCTCGCGCTTCATGCGCTCGAGCATGGTGGAGGTGCTCCAGCAGGACTACATTCGGACCGCGCGAGCCAAAGGGTTACCCGAGCGTCGGGTGCTGTTTCACCACGGACTGCGCAACGGGCTGCTGCCGGTCATCACGATTCTGGGGCTCTCCGTGCCGGATTTGATCGGCGGGGCCGTGATCGCGGAGACGATCTTCTCGATCCCGGGGATGGGACGGCTCTTCTACGAGGCGGTGATGGCGCGCGACTACCCGGTCGTGATGGCGTTGGTGACGATCGGCGGGGTGCTGACGATGCTCGGGAATTTCTTCGCGGATGTGGCCTATGCGTACGCGGATCCGCGCATCCGCGTCGGAGCAGCCGAGTCGCGCTGATGCCGAGGCTGTTCCGCAACCGGATGGTGCTTGCGGGGGGCGTGGTGTTGGTCCTCCTCGCGGTGGTCGCCGTGTTCGCCCCGTGGCTCGCCCCCCATGATCCCCTGGGCGTGAACCTCGCCGATGCGCTCCTGCCGCCGTCGGCGGCCTATCCATTAGGGACCGATCCACTCGGCCGGGATGTGCTCAGCCGCCTCATCTTCGGCACGAGGATCTCGCTCGTCATCGGCTGCATCGCCGTCGGGATTTCCGTGGTGGTGGGGATGGCAGTCGGGGCGCTCGCGGGGTTCTATGGCGGCTGGGTGGATGCCGTGCTGATGCGGCTGGTGGATACACTGCTCTCCATCCCGACCATCTTCCTGCTCTTGGCGATCATCGCGATGGATCCGGCGGAGCAGCTCCTTCAGTTGGGCCGCCTGCCCCTCGTGGGAGGACTGATCGCGGGCCTCCTCAGAGTCGTGGACCCGCAGATCGTCATCCTGATGGCGGCGATCGGGCTCATGAGCTGGATGGGGGTCGCAAGGCTCGTGCGCGCCGAGATCCTCAGCCTCAAGGAGCGGGAGTTTGTGCTGGCCGCGCGCGTCATCGGGTGTTCGTCATGGCGACTCATCACGCGGCACCTGCTTCCCAATGCGATGGCGCCGGTGCTGGTCAGCGCGACGCTGGGGGTTGGCGGGGCGATCCTGCTTGAATCGCTTCTGAGCTACCTCGGCCTCGGCGTGCAGCCGCCGACCCCGAGCTGGGGGAACATCTTGAACGAGGGGCGGGTGGCGCTCGGCGTGGCGTGGTGGCTGACACTCAGTCCTGGCGTGTGCATCCTCGTGACGGTCCTCTCCTTTAACCTGCTCGGCGAGGGAATTCGGGAATGGCTTGAAAGGCAGTGATTGAGTAGGAGACCGGATTTCACAGATGTTAACTGATGATTTCGCAGATCAATCTGCGTAATCATCTTTGAGAAATCTGTGTCATCATCTATACAGATGCCACTGTTGAAGATTGAAGAACTGAGTGTGGCGTACCGGCGCGAAGGACGCTCGACGCAGGCGGTCGCTGGGGTGAGCTTCACCATTGAGCCCGGCGAGATTATCGCGTTGGTGGGAGAGTCCGGCTGCGGGAAAAGCAGTGTGGCGCTCGCGCTCACGAGGCTGCTCCCCATGCCTCCCGCGTTTGTCTCCGGGCGCGTGATGATGGGCCACACCAGCCTCCTCGATGCTCCGGAGGAGACCCTGCGCGCGATCCGCGGCGGTGTGATCTCGTACGTGTTCCAGGAGCCGGCGACGTCGCTCAATCCGGTGCTGACGGTTGGGGAACAGCTCGTGGAGGCCATCGAGTTGCATACCGCCTCGCGCGGGGGGCAGGCGAAGCGGTTGGCCATTGAGTGGTTGCGCCGCGTGGGGATCTCCTCAGCCGAGGAGCGGCTCGGCGCCTATCCGCACGAGTTCTCCGGTGGGATGCAGCAGCGGGCGATGATCGCGATGGCGCTCGCCGCGCAGCCTTCGCTCCTGGTGGCCGACGAGCCGACGACTGCGCTCGATGTGACGATCCAAGTCCAGATCCTGCGATTGCTGCGCGATCTCCAGCGGACGTTGAACCTCTCGGTCCTCCTCATCTCTCATGACCTGATGGTCGTGGAGCGGATCGCCCACCGGGTGGGAGTGATGGCCGCGGGCAAGCTCGTCGAGCTCGGGCCGGTGGCCCAGGTCTTGCATCAACCCGGACATCCGCACACGCAGCAGCTCCTCCGGTACCGCTCGATGATGACGCTGAACCGCACACGTGAGACGCATGACTGAGTCCATTCTTGAAGCGCGGGGCGTCAGCAAGTGGTATCCGCAACGCGCGGGCGCGCTGCGGCGTCGGGTGGGCACCATCCGGGCGGTCGACGAGGTGAGCTGCTCCCTCGGCCGAGGAGAAACGCTTGGGCTCGTGGGGGAGTCGGGCTGTGGGAAGACGACGCTGGCGAAGCTCCTCATTGGATTGCTGACGCCGACCCGAGGCGAGGCGCTGGTGAATGGGCGTTCGTTCAGCGGTCTCAAGGGGCTGCCGTTGCGTGCGGCCAGGCGCGCGGTGCAGTACGTCTTTCAGGATCCGATGAACAGCCTCAATCCCCGCCTGACCATCGAGGAGACGCTCAGCGAGCCGCTCCTCATTCACCGGCTCGCTCGCGGGAACGCGCGGCGCTCGCGCGTGCGGGAGCTGCTTTCCACCGTCCAGCTGCCCGCTGACTACGCCTCGCGTCTGCCACGAGAGCTGAGCGGCGGAGAACGCCAACGCGTTGGCATCGCCCGAGCGCTTGCCACCGAGCCCGAGGCGCTCATCTGCGATGAGCCCATCGCCTCGCTCGACGTCTCGGTGGGCGCTCAAATTCTGGAGCTGCTGCGCATCCTCGCTGGTCAGCGGCGCATGGCGATTCTCTTCATCTCGCACGACCTGCGCGCCGTCGCCTCGCTGTGCCGGCGCATCGCGGTCATGAAAAGCGGCCGGATTCTCGAGGCAGCACCCACCGAGGAGCTGCTGAATCGGCCCCGCCAGCCCTACACGACACTGCTCATCCGCAGCGCCGAGCTCGACCTCGACGCCGTTGCCGGTTGACCCGACGGACAGACGGAACAGACCGAACTAACGGAATAGACCGAATTGACTATCGCAGCTTGCCTCTCAGGGAAGCCTGTGCTATGCTCATCAGCGACGGAGGTGAATCAATGTCTCGAGCAGTAGGCAGTGCAAGCCCGCGGATTCCCAAGAGCTACTGGCAGGATCAGCAGTGGGCCTTCGACCACTACCCCGAGCTACTGAAGCGCTACGAGGATCGTTGGGTTGCGGTGGTGCATAAGCACGTCGTCGCCGCTTCAAAAAGTTCGGTCAAAGCTCAGGAGCAGGCCCGGGCCAAGACGGGACGGCGGTTGCCCATCGCCGTCGTCTTTGTCGAAACCGGCCGGCATGTCTACTAGGATTGGGCTGACCTTCCATCGTCTGCCCGATGTCGAGTTCCTCCATCGCGGCATCGCCCACATTCGCCTCCTCTGCAACGTCCAATTTGAGACACCCACCAAGGAAGTCTTCGTTCAGCCCGCTATTGTCGATACCGGTGCTCCACTGTGCCTGATCCCTTCAGATCTCTGGAAACAAGTGCGGACCCAGCAGTTTGAAACAACCCGGAAAGGTGCCAGGCACCCAGGGACAGGCATTTCTGGGTGTTCGTGAGCGCATTCGTGGGACCATCACATCTTCGTCAAAGAGGGGCTCGAGGAGATTCTAAATTTGCAACCCAAAAGCGGGAAGGCCAAACCGTATCAGGTGAAACAGGTGCGCAAGGTGATCTTGCGCTACCGATTAGGAGGGGAAGAACATGCGTGAGGGACAACCACGATACGAGGTCATCATCTATTGGAGTGCTGAGGATGCGGCATTCATCGCCGAGGTGCCGGAGCTGCCGGGGTGTGCCGCTGATGGAGCGACCTATCAGGACGCGCTGGCCCATTTGGAGGGGATCATTCGGGAGTGGATCGAAACAGCTACAGAAGAAGGGCGCCCCATCCCGGAGCCTAAAGGCCGGTTGTTGTTCGCCTAATAACCAGCTCTGAGTTCCCCGGGCTTCTCCGGGGTATCCACCTCTCCCTCACGCGTCCAGAGTTCATCCCAATCCCCATCGAGTGCATCAAAAACTCTCCTTCAACGGCCAGCACGCCGCCCACCCGAATTAGCCCCGTTACGCAACCACTTGTTTGCGACACGGCATCCCACGCTCGATGTAGTGATCCTTCCTGCCCGCCGTTGTGCTTCTGCGACATGTACAACACCGGTCTTGACATGAGACATACACTATCATACACTCGTATGTATGGAACACAAGAATTTTACCCAAAAGCAGCTTGAAGCCATTCGCCACATCAGAAACGGACTAACCCACCAAGGCCGCACACCTTCTGTCCGTAAGCTAATGACCGCCTTGGGCTATAAATCACCAAGATCAGCCCAAGACATTCTGGAACAGCTTCAAGGGAAAGGTATAATCAGAAAGCTTCAATCGGGCGATTATCAGTTAATGGCGGATCCGAATCTTGGAACCGCACGCGCTCAAACGGTAGATGTACCACTAGTCGGTTCAATCGCTTGTGGGGGACCCATCTTGGCTGAAGAGAATATCGAGGGATTTATTCCGGTTTCTACCGCCATTGCGAAGCCCGGTTCCAAGCACTACCTGCTCCATGCTCGTGGCGATTCGATGAACAAGGCAGGTATCAAGAACGGCGACATGGTTCTTGTTCGACAACGCTCAACCGCAGATGAGGGGGACAGGGTAGTCGCACTGATTGATGATGAAGCTACCATCAAGGAGTATCACCGTTCGAATGGGATGGTTGTTTTGATGCCGCGATCGACCAATCGAAGGCATAAACTGATTATCTTGACGGCTGATTTCCAAGTGCAGGGCGTGGTCGTAGCTGTAATTCCTGATATAAAGTAGTGATGGTAGCCTAGCACATTTCTGACCTGTAGGAATTCAGTGTGGCAAAGTTATTCTTGAAGATGACATGAAATCCTCGATGCTGAAGTCGCTTTATGGAAAACCGCTTGGGGCAACCCGCGGTGGCGCGTTATTCCACGCGCATTGGTATCCGACCAAGATTTCGCCCGAGAGTATCGCTTTAATGATCGCGTGCCACACTAAACCCGGCGACTTGATATTTGATGGGTTCGGTGGAAGCTGCACAACCGCACTGGGTACACTGCTCTGCTCAAGACCCTCCGACGAACTTATCGCGGTGGCTAAGGCACGGGGTTTGAATCCAGTTTGGGGGTCGCGTCGTGCGGTAGTCTATGAACTGAGCGGATTGGGGTCTTTCATCGGACAAACACTTTGCTCACCACCCGACCCCGATCGGTTCTTTGCCACAGCCAATCGACTCCTTGATGAGGCCGAGGGCCGTCATGGTTGGATGTATCGCACTGTGGATGAGAATGGTGCCGAAGCTCTCGCACGACACTTTATCTGGTCCGAGTTGATAGAATGCCCCGCCTGCCACAAAGCCAGCACACTTTGGAATGCATGTGTTCGGCTTAATCCCGCGTGCATCGCCGATAAATGGAAATGCACGGCGTGTGGAAAAACTTCAAACCTGAACAGTACGCCGAGAGTTTTTGAGTGCGGTTTTGATTCGCTGCTTAGGACTGAATGCATCGGCAAGGCGCGACGGCTGGCACGCGTTGATGGAATTACGGGACGACGCTACTGGACACGTCAACCAACCGACCGCGATTTGGCACTGATCGCGCGGATTCAAGGCGAAACTGTCCCAAAGACGGTCCCGATTATTCCCATGATGGGGAAAGGCGGCGTGGCTTGGGGCGATCTCTGGCGCGCAGGATACCACGAGGGCGTCACCCATGTTCATCATTTTTACACGCGGCGGAATCTGATCGCACTGGCCAGTATTTGGGAATTGGTGGAGAATGAGCCCAAGTCGATCCGGGACGCCCTGCGCTTCTGGATTTCGAGTTACAACAGCAGTCACTCGACCCTGATGACGCGGGTTGTGGCAAAGCAAAACCAAGCCGACCTCGCGCTGACCAGCGCGCAACCCGGGGTTCTCTACATTAGTGGGCTGCCGGTGGAGAAAAATGTTTTCCTCGGCTTGCGCCGGAAGATGAAAACCATTCAAGAAGCATTCGCCATCCTTCGTGGTTTGGAAGGGCAGGTCGAAGTGAGGCACGGTTCGTCTACTCGAACACATCTCTCAGATGAATCGGTTGATTACATTTTCACCGACCCCCCGTTCGGAGGGAACATCCCTTACAGCGAGGTGAATTTCATCAGCGAAGCGTGGTTGGGGCGCGGCACTCGCACGCGTGACGAAGCAGTCATCAGTTCTGCGCAGACGAAAGGTATAGGGGCTTACGAATCGCTGCTAACGAAAGCATTTCAGGAAATGCGTCGGATTCTAAAGCCCAGCGGGAAAGCGACAGTCGTTTTCCACTCCACACAGGCAGATGTGTGGCAGGCGCTGGTTAATGCCTACTCCACCGCAGGTTTTAGAGTGGAATTGTCCAACATACTCGACAAGAAGCAAGGTAGCTTCAAACAGGTGACGACGAATAATTTCGCCAAAGGCGATCCAATGTTGCTCCTGACTCCACAGGACTGCAAGAAAACATCAAGCCGTGCCAATCTTGATGGAACAATCGCACGCTTGGTGGCACAAGCTGATGTACTGGAAGATCCGCAAGAACGCTCACCGCAGCGTATCTACTCGCGATTTGTCGCACACTACCTTCACCGTCACAGTTCCCCACCGATCGATGCCGATGAGTTTTACGAGAAACTATCCCTCGTGAGGCTGCCCCAATGAAGGGTCTTTTCCCTCTGCCAGACTCTTTGGCCGAAGGACGTTCGCTGCTGGCGACGAATGTTCCGCCAGCCAGACGTAAGCAACTAGGGCAGTATTTTACGGGCCTGCGGACAGGGAGGCTTTTAGCGGCTCTTGCGGTGCGCCACGGACAGAGACGCATTGCCGATCCCATGGCTGGCCACGGCGATCTTCTTGAAGCAGCCGCCGAACGGGCTAAGAGTCTTCATTTGGATGCTGATGAATTGATGGGGGTCGAGATTGAGCCAGAGACAGCAAGGTTAGGTAAGTGGCGCGTCGAGCGATGTGTACAAGAGTTTGGATTTCAGCGAGGGCGTTTCATTCATGGCGATTCCTTTGCTGCGACGACCTGGGATGACTCTCACCCATTCGATTTGGTCATCACGAACCCACCGTATGTTCGTTACCAGACACTTTCGAACGGAACGAAGGAAAACGGCGTGAAGTTGTTGAATGCCGAAGCGACGCGATGTGCCTTAGAAAGATTCGTAGCTAAGCTGGTTCCGCCTGAAGAACATTTGATTTGGCAGCGCCTGATTCGCTCTTATTCCGGTCTCGCTGACCTGTCCCTCCCAAGCTGGTTGTTGTGTGGACTATTGACCGCCCCATCTGGCGTGCTCGCGTTGGTTGTACCTCAGACTTGGTTGAACAGAGACTATGCAAGGATCGTGCGTTACTTCTTCCTGCGTTTCTTTCAACCGCTGGCCGTCGTTCAAGAATTTGGTCAGCGTTGGTTCCAAGATGCGCTCGTTCCGGTTTCACTGGTAGTCGGACGCAGGTTGCCGACGGAGCAAGCGATCACGCCGTTGCGGGAACGTTCATGCGCACTCAGTGACACTCCGTTTGCGGAGGTTGGACCGACGGCGGCGTCTGATCGCAGCCACGTCGGGAATTCATTTACAGGTGAAGATCCCGAAGGTGAGTTTATGGAATGGCTGGAACGCGGCACCAGATCGCGAGCGGGTATAAAGCTGAAACGTATTTCGTGGAAATCTCAACGCGACGAGGTACTTGCTGTGTCGAGGGGCACGGAGTGGCTTCGATGTCTTGAAGGAGAGCACTCACCCCTGATTGCAGTCACCCCGTCTTCTATTGCCACGCTGCCGGCTTCAATTTCTGCCCGCCTACAGCCGAGCTTTTTGAATAATACACGACCTTTAGCCTGCGAACCGATCCGTGTTGGGCAAGGGCTACGCACTGGTTGCAACGCCTTCTTTTACGTGGAGCTGGTAGGGGCTGCGGTGGATGGCGATTCGGTATCAGTGCTAACCAGTGATCTCTTTGGCAGGCGGCGCATGATGGCGCCGACCTCTATGTTAAAACCGGTCCTTCGTCGGCAGGCCGAGTTGTCGAAAATGCAGATTTCCCCTGACACACTTCGCGGCCGGCTGCTTGATCTCCGGGAGTTTGTTCTCCCGGAAAACGCGCCGCGAAATAGAGCTTCAATGCGAAAACAATACCGGGTCATGCCGGAGGCACTTGCGGAATACGTCCGGCTTGCTGCTCGCACTCATTTCGTTCGTGGGGAAACCCGTACGCTGATCCCTCATCTCTCAGCGGTGAAGCCCAATGGTCTGGGACCAGGTGAACGTAGCAACTTTCCATCGCAATTTGGAGGGGCGGCGGTGCGTATGTGGTATATGGTGCCTGATTTCACACCGCGTCACACCGCCTCTGTTTGCGTACCCCGAGTTATTCACGATAAGCCGAACGCGATTATGAACGCCGATCCACCCGTGCTGATTGATGCTAATTTCTCAACGCTGTGGTGTGAAAGCGATACTTGGACGGCCGAAAGTATTTTCGCCGTTCTCAATAGTACTTGGGGTGAGCTGTGCATGGAAGCCCTTGGGGCGACTCTGGGAGGCGGTGCGCTGAAGTTGGAGGCAACGCATTTGCGTCAGCTACCTCTCCCGATGCTGTCAGGTTCGGCGAAGGGACGCCTATCGAGTTTGGCGCGTGAAACGCTCGGTTTGGCGCACAACATGACAAAATTGCGCCACTACCGCTTACAGATTGATCAAGTGGTCATCTCGGCGCTTGCGCGGTGCAGAATGTCCGTGAACGATACCAAGGCAACCGTTGAAAAACTAGCGAATCTGATTCAGTCGCTTCGGGCCAAGCGAAGGCGCAACCAGGTACGCAACACGATGGAGGAAGAGTGAAAATCTTTGCCCAAAACAGCCACTGCCCAAGCCAAGTATTGTTTGCTTTTGATGAGGTTGCAGATCCCGACGTGGAACAAGTTCGCTGGGCGGTAGCCTATTCAACAAGGCGCGGTTGCGAACGACTTGTACAGCGCGTTTCCGCCAGAATAGGGCAGAGGCAGTGGGACAGGAGCGAAAAGCAATTTGTCACTTCACTCGACTTTGGTCTTACGGACCCTGGAGCACTTGAGTTTCTTGCGAGTTTGCCGGAGAGCAAGGTCCACATTGCGAATCCGGAAATTGTCAATAAACCAGGTTTACTGCCCGGTAGAGCGTATCATCCGAAACTCTATCTATTCGATGCTCCGCACAGTACCGGATATGTGGTCGGTTCCGCGAATCTAACGGACAGCGCCCTTATCGCCAACACAGAGGTCGTCGCTGCTGGCAAAGAGAATCCCGAAAATGGCGGATGGGACAATGTTTGGAAGGGGCTCCTTCTCGACACTTCTCCACTTACCAAAACGCTGCTCGACGAATATCGTCGGAAGTGGAAACGTCCCAGGAAACGGGTTGTTGAACCAGATCCGAAACTCCGTCCTCCAGCGATCAGACCTGGTGATAAACCTGTTTTCTGGGAGGCGATTACGACTGGCGGTATTCGTCCCATGGCGTTCAATCAGTTTTGGATTGAAGTCAAGACGTTATCTGGTGGCTCAAGCAGTCAGCTCGAAGTGCCGCGCGGAGCAAACTGGTTCTTTGGCTTTCATTACAGCGGTTATGAGAGTGCTGACCATGTAGTTGAGATCGGCTATCCAACCTTGACGTGTAAGGGCAAGGTTTGGACCGATAAACCACTTCGGTGGCATCCGCACAACAAGATGGAGAGATTCAACCTGCCAACCCAACGTCAGGAGGGATTCGATTACCAAAACACAGCCATTCTTTTCCACCGCCACGAACGCGGTTTTGAAATCAACGTACTGCCCTGGGATGACGACGGTGCGGTCGCATGGAGAGCAGCTTCGGATGCGTTGAAAACGGTTTTTCGTCTTGGCGAACGAGGGTCGCGCCTTTGTGGGTTGTTTTGACTCGAAATGCTGAAGCATGGATTAGCTCGATTGACAGTACGAGATGCCAAGATAAGAAATGACCTTCCCTGCAACGATAGGTCAGGAAGGTGACAGTCACAAAAGAGACAGGTATTTGGCATGCAAATCGTACCGCCTAGCTGATCTGGATTGTTACGTTGTGAAACACCCACCCTATGACTGTGACGTGCATCTATTGCCTGCAGGCCAAGCCCGTTAGCGCATTTCGCCATCGGGAGCACGTGATGCCTCGCTGTTTTGGCACCTTCAGGCCGGACAATCTCGTCCTTCGTGAGGTGGTGTGCGATGAGTGCAATCAGTACTTCGGCGAGGACATTGAGCTCATCCTAGGACGGGATTCCATGGAAGGAATCCTGCGATACTGCTATGGCATCAAGCCTAAGAAAGCCCCCAGAAGCCACAAGAGACTCAAGTTCAGAGTCGAGGCGGGGGAGTTGAAGGGATTAATCGTGATCCCGAAATACTCCGGCGTTCCTGGCGAGACAGACCTCGAACCGGCGTTGCAGGTGGGGTTCTACCACACGGCACGCCAGCTCCCTGATTATTTTGAGCCGCAAGACATTCCCACGGCGAAGGAGTTGAAAGCGCAGGGATACAACATTAGCCAAGAGCGGACCATCATCCTCATGGCACGGAATGAGCAGGAAATGGAGTCGCTCTTGAAGGTCCTGAAAGATAAGGGGCTGAACGTTAAGCCAACGAAGGAAATGGATTGGCCGGAGTATGTGAAAGCGAAAAACCAGACTTGGACTCGCGGCATCATCACGGCTGACCAGATCGTACAGCGGGGCTTCTGTAAGATCGCTTTCAATTACCTGGCGTATGCGCAAGGCCGGGAATTTGCGTTGCATGAGGATTTCAACGGAATCAGGGAGTGTATCCGTTACGGTCGCGGTAATTCCAAAGACTACTTCGTCCCTAACCAACCGCCCATCTTGCATCACGATAAGTTATTTCAGAAACATGGTTTCAAAGTCAAAGAGACTGAAGGCCATCTCCTTGTTCTGGAGTGGAGAGGTTCGGATCTCGTAGGCTTTGTGAGCCTCTTTAACCAGACGACGTATCTTATTCGATTGGCTAAACGGTTCAGCGGCATCTGGCGGAATCTCAGTGCTGGACATCACTTCGATGTCGAGTCGAGAGAAATCAACGAGATGCTGGCGGTTAGCAACCGTTTGCTTCCACAAAGGATGCTCCGTTAGATATGCCGGTCAGACGAAAGCGGCATCTCTCAGTTTCCTAAAAGGGGTGCATGATGGCTGTGCAGAAGCGGCTCTGGGAGAGAGGTTGGACGAAGGGCACGACGGCCCAAGCGCTGGTCGAAAAAGACAAGAAGGCCAGGACCCCACGGGTCTATACCCTCCAGGTCTTCCTGACCGATGGGCCGGTCACCAAGGCTTTTGCCAGTAAGGAAATCTCCCGCACCATTCAGATTCGGGGCGATCAGACCTTGCAAGCGCTGCATCGGGCGATTTTCAAGGCGTTCGACCGAGAGGAGGAGCATCTGCACGAGTTCAATTTCGGCAAGGGGCCGTATGACCGCAACGGCCCTCGCTACACGCTGGCGTCGAACCCCGCCATTTCGCCACGGCCGAAGGCCGTGGGCGGCACGGTAGAGCAGGAACATTCGGGTGGGCGGGATGTCGCCCCCATCGAGGCGGGCGTGCAGGTGCCACGGGCTGTGCCCGTGGGGCTCCACACGAAGGACTTCATGACGGATGAAGTGACCGCGGGCGATGTGGCCAAGACCACGCTGGAGTCCCTCGGACTTGAGGTCGGCAGAGCCTTCGGCTACTGGTTTGATTTCGGGGATGACTGGCGGCACGAAATTCGCGTTGAGGCTATCGAGAGCGCACCGCCCAAGGGCCGCTTCCCCAAGGTCATTGTCCGTGTTGGCGAGTCGCCACCGCAGTACGCCGACCCGGAGGAGTTGGAATAATCTCAGCCGCTTGACCCCTACCGCAGTCACCCCGCCCTCTCCGTTCGTCGTTCATAGGTTACACTACAAATCACAAAATACGCTATAATGTAGTGTAACGGAGGAATCATGAAGGTCCTGAAGAGCATCTTGAAGGACAGCCTCTCGTACTACCAGCGGCTGGAGCGAGACCTCAACCATCGGCTGGCCAAACTCCCCCAGGGGAGCGTCAAGCGCCGCCGAATTAGAGGGCACGTGTACTACTACCTGCAGTCCCGCAACGGCGACAAAGTCGTCCACCGGTATCTGGGCCGGCAGAAGCCGGTTGAGCTGCTGAAAGGGATCCAGGAGCGGCGTCAGCTTAAGCAGGAGCTGGCAAAAGCTCATGCGGCGCTGCGGTTGCTGCCGAGGTGGAAACTCGCCGCATAATTGAGCTGGTGCGGCGAATCTTGGCCGTGTTTGAGCGCCACGGCCTCTGGGACGAAGGCGTGGAGCTGATCGGCAGCTGGTGCTTCTACCTCTACCAGCGGCACCTGGGTGTTAAGGCGTACCCCTTCAAGACCCAGGATATCGATTTCCTCCTCCCCTATCCCTACCGAGGGCGCGTGAAGCCCTTAGCATTTGGGGATTCCCAGAGGATATTTGTTATAATGTTGTGATGGACAGCTTCTGGCACGCCTTCATCCCGCTCTTCGTCGCCTTTGACGCCGTGGGCCTGCTGCCGGTATTCTGGAGCTTGTCGCAACGGCTGAGCCCGGCGCAGCGAAAGCTTGCGGTGACCGAGGCGGTGTTGACGGCGCTGCTGGTCGCGATCGCGTTTCTCCTGGTCATCCGGTCGATTTTCACGTTGATGGGGCTGGAGCTGGCCGATCTGATGATCGCGGGTGGGGCGATCCTTATCGTCTTGTCGCTTAGAGACTTGCTGCTTCCGGAGAAAGCCTCACGGAGCCGGCACACGAGTCCTGGGGTCGTGCCGCTCGGAGTGCCGCTGTTGTCAGGGCCGGCGGTGTTGACGACCATGCTGTTGGTTCGCGACCGGTATGGCTGGCAGGTGACGCTGGTTGCGCTGATGGTGAACATGGTGTTGGTGTGGGGGATCTTGCGCTCATCCCAATGGCTGATGCATTGGCTTGGACGCGAAGGGGCCCAGGTGGTTTCGAAGATCACGAGCTTGATCTTGACGGCGTTCGGGGTGATGCTGATTCGTGAAGGCATCGCCGCGATGCGCGGGACGGGGGGCTGATGTTGCGTCGAGTCCTGACGTTCGTCATGGCAGGCGGCAAGGGGGAGCGGTTGCTCCCGCTCACGAAGGACCGGGCCAAACCCGCGGTCCCGTTCGGGGGAACCTACCGCATCATCGACTTCACGCTTTCGAACTGCATCAACTCCGGGCTGCGCAAGATCCATGTGCTGATCCAGTACAAGTCCAGCTCGCTGGCCTACCACCTGCGCATGGGCTGGAGCGTGTTCGAGCCTGAGCTGGGCGAGTACATCGATGTGATCCCCGCACAGCAGCGCACCGGCGACTACTGGTACCGCGGGACCGCGGATGCGATTTACCAGAACATGTATGCGATTCAGGACGAGCAGCCCGAACGCGTCCTGATCCTCGCCGGCGATCACATCTACAAGATGAACTACGCCGAGATGCTCGAGTTCCACGAGGCCCACGGCGCCGCCGTGACCGTGGGAGTCATCGAGATGGAGCGGGAGCAGGCGAAGGCCGGCTTCGGCATTGTGGAAGTCGATGCGGAAGGGCGCATCATCGGCTTTGAAGAGAAGCCGGCGAACCCGAAGCCGATCCCGGGGGTTCCGGAGCGCTGCTACGTCTCGATGGGGATCTATGTGTTCAACCGCGACCTCCTGGAAGAGGTGCTGGTCAGGGACGCTCAGCGGGCAGAGAGCTCCCATGACTTCGGCCGGGACATCATCCCGCTCGTGGCTCGCACCGCGCGGGTCATGGCGTACAACTTCCAGGATGAGAACAAGAAGGAGTCGAAGTACTGGCGCGACATCGGCACGCTCGATGCCTACTACGAGGCGAACATCGACCTCGTGCAGGTCACCCCGCTCTTCAATTTCTATGACCGGGACTGGCCCATCCGGACCTACCACGAACAGTGGCCGCCCGTGAAGACGGTCTTCGCCGATGAGGCGACGGGCCGGGTGGGGCAAGTGCTGGACTCGCTCGTCTCCAACGGGTGCATCATCAGCGGAGGCTACGTCGAGCGCTGCGTCCTCTCTCCCGACGTGCGCGTGAACAGCTTCGCGCGGGTGGAGGACTCCATTCTCATGGAGCACGTCGATGTCGGGCGCTACGCGAACATCCGTCGAGCCATCATTGACAAGGACGTGCAGATCCCCCGCTACGCGCAGATCGGCTACAACCTCGAGGAGGACCGTCGGCGGTTCCACGTGACCGAGTCCGGCATCGTCGTCGTCGGGAAAGGCACCGTGATCGAGGAGCCGCGGCCGTCCGTGGCGCTCGCAGGGACGTAAATCCAGACATCAGACATCAGACATCAGACATCAGACATGAGACAAGAACTGTCTAAACCGCTGCAGCTTGGGGACCACAGATTTGAGTCGCGGCTGATCGTCGGGACCGGCAAGTACGCGAGCTTCGCCCTCATGCGGGAGGCGATTGAGGCCAGCGGAGCCCAACTCGTGACGGTGGCGGTGCGTCGGATCAATCTGGACCGGCCGCACGAGGAGAGTTTGCTCGACTTCCTGGACCGCTCCCGGATCACCATCTTGCCGAACACCGCGGGCTGCTATACCGCTGAGGAGGCGATTCGCACCGCCGCGTTCGGCCGCGAAGCGGGCCTGTCCAACCTCGTGAAGCTCGAGGTGATTGGAGACCGGAAGACGCTGCTGCCTGACACCGAAGCCTTGCTGGAGGCGACGCGCATCCTCGTCAAGGATGGCTTTATCGTCATGCCCTACACGAACGACGATCCGGTCATGGCGAAGAAGCTCGAAGAGGCAGGTGCTGCGTGCGTGATGCCGCTCGCCGCCCCTATCGGGTCAGGGCAGGGGATCGTCAACCCGCTCAACATCCGCTTCATTCTGGAAGCGGTGTCGGTGCCGGTGATCGTGGATGCCGGTGTGGGCACCGCCTCGGATGCCTCGATCGTCATGGAGCTCGGGGCGGATGGCGTCCTCATGAACACGGCGATCGCCGGCGCGCAGGATCCGGTGAAGATGGCGCGCGCGATGCGCCTGGCCGTTGAGGCCGGACGCCTCGCGTACGAGGCCGGACGCATCCCGAAGAAATTGTATGCGAGCGCATCGAGTCCCGTGGAAGGCATTGTGACCGAGCCGGCACACACATGACGACCAAGACGAAACCGTCGACGAGGCGAGGAGCCGCATCAC
>Ga0209515_10004374_pt1 | contig 19157 bp, 20 predicted proteins | sample Subgroupgradi54m_FD_187454 | JGI IMG/M metagenome (GOLD analysis project Ga0209515, IMG submission 187454) | Subsurface groundwater microbial communities from S. Glens Falls, New York, USA - GMW60B uncontaminated upgradient, 5.4 m (SPAdes)... ...
TATTTTATTTTTTGCAAACAGAGCTTGATTTTCGCTATAAATTTCTCCCAATCTTTTTAAATTATCAACGTCGACTGTGATTATGAAGTCTACAGCCCCGCCAGTGTAGGAGAATTTTATTTGCTTTTGCTCCAGTTTAGGGTGATCGACTCCCGGAACCACAACGATGTTTAAACTATTACCTTCGGTGTAATAAGACACTTTATCGACAGAGCCATCGGCATAGGGGAGTGAGATGACAAGATCATTGCCAGAAGTTGCAATCGTAGAGCTTATTTTGTCTGCGGCCATTAATTCACTCTGAATCGGAGTAGAGCAGACAATAGTAACGTTTTTACCCATTCTTATCAGTCCAAGATAAAGAGCCAGTGCGGCAGCTACTGCGTCTGGAGACGGGTTTTGAGGTAAACAAATCGCTCCTGAGTTGGATTTTTGTAAAATCTCAACAGCTTTTTGCAGGAGATTTTTCTGTGAGTCCATATTACTATAAGACTAATTTTATCATATCTCCGGTTCGAATGTCAAGCTGAGGAGATAGAATGACGCCTGCTTCCTGATCTTTTTTCACCTCTTCAACAGGTTTGGATCGGAGCCTAAGAGAGACGATTTTTGACTTGGAAACCAGGTTCTTGTCTCGATAAAATTCGACCGAGTCTCCCAAATTAGCCTTGCCTTTAGTGACTTTTATGCCGTAGACTTTTTCCCCCTCAATTATGAATGTAGCCAGAACTTTTGCCTCTCCTTTTAGATTTTTTTCACTTTCCTCTTTTTCTTTCAAAAGAGAAGCCACCTCGGTCAGCTCTTCGATTAGCTCGTAAATTATATTATAGGTTTTTATAATTACTTTTTCCTGTTTTGCCAAGTCGATTACGTCGGTTGACGGCTTGATGTTGAAGCCAATGACTATTGCTTTGACGCTCTTGGCTAGAAAAATATCAGAGTTGTTTATGTCTCCAACAGAGTTCAGGATTATTTCTACATTTTTATTTTTGACAAATGAATTTAAAATAGCTTCGAGCGAGCCCTGTGTATCCGCCTTGATAATCAAAGAAACCTTCTTTTCCTCCTGTGGATTGAGTAAAGCGTGAACATCGAGCGCAGGCTGGGGTTGTGTTTCCTGCGGTTGTTTTGGCTGTTTAGGGCTTTGTATAGGGCTAATTGTGGAACCTACTTCGGGTAGTTCACTAAAGCCGAGAAGCTCAAAAGGAGTGGAAGGCGACACTGTCTTCAGCGGCTTTCCAGTATCGCCGACAAGAGATCTGATCTTTGTTTTGAGGTTGTCGGAAAAGACAACATCTGTTATTTTCATCTGGCCCTCCTTGATGATACAGCTTGCTATGACGCCCCGTTTATCCTTTCTTGTTTCAATAATGTAAGCAATAGCGGGTGCCTGGGGGTCAAATTGCAGATGGAGTTCTGAGGCCAAGAGCAGAATTGATTCCAAAAGCTCGTTTACGCCTTTACCTGTCTTGGCAGAGATCGACAGGCACGGTACTTTACCGCCTTTATCCTCGACTATCACCTCATGTTTGAGCAGATCTGCTTTGACTTTGTCTGGTTTAGCCTCGGGAAGATCGGTTTTGTTCAAGACAACGATAAAAGGGATATTGGCGGCTTTTATATGAGAGATGGATTCGACGGTTTGGGGCTTCAGAGAATCCTTTGCATCGATCAGGAGGAGAGCGATATCGGCTATATTGGCGCCCCGGGAGCGCAATTTGGTAAAAGCTTCATGACCTGGTGTATCGATGAAGGTTATTTTGTCGGTCTGATAGCCTTTTATTTTGGTCGCGATTTCATAAACTCCTATGCTTTGGGTGATTCCGCCGTGTTCACGGCTTGTGAGGTTGGTTTTTCGGATGTAGTCCAGGAGTGTTGTTTTCCCGTGGTCTACGTGGCCTAAAATGGTAACGATGGGTGGTCTGGGTTGCATAAGTGTCGTTCGATACGTAATTTTTAACTCCTATGAGCGTGCTCGCTCCGTTGCGCACCTCTCAAAGTCGTAAAAATTAGTATCTTCTCTCTTAAATTTTAACTTTTGGTTTCCTCTGGTTTTGATTCAGAAACAACGTCTGGTTCTTTCTTGACTTCTTCAACTGGAGCTGGTTCGACTTGGGGTGCTTCTGGTTGAGCTCCGGCTTCTTGCGCAGGTTCTTCAGCTTTGGGTTCTTCAACCTTAGGTTGTTCTGTGGCTGGTGCGGCTACCTGGATTATATCTATCTCAAAACCGGTCAATTTAGAGGCTAGGTTGACATTTACGCCGCTTCTTCCAATGGCAAGTGGCGCTTGAGTTTCATCTACTGTAACTTTGGCTGTTTGACGTTCTTTATCTATTTCTACCTGTATGATTTTTGCAGGAGAGAGAGCAGATGTCAGGAAGAGTTTTTCATCGTCGTTCCACTGAATTATATCGATTTTCTCAGTGCCGCCGAGCTCTGAGGTAACTGTTTGCACACGGATACCCTTTTGTCCTACACAGGCACCAACAGGATCGACTCCGCCCTGGCTGCTGAAGACGGCTATTTTTGCCCTTTCACCGGGCTCCCTGGCGACTTTTCTGATCTCAACGGTATTGTTGGCTATTTCAGGCACTTCTTTCTTGAAAAGTTGGATCAACAGCTGAGGATCTGTTCGGGAGACGACTATTCTGGAGTTGCCAAACTTATCTTCGGCAATTTCCTTCAGATAGAACACCAGGCTGGTGTTCACTGAATATTTTTCATTTCTGATCTGCTCGTCTTTGGGTAAGACTGCCTCGATTCGGCCAACATCTACATAGGCATTGTAGCCGTCAAACCTGATAACTCTACCTTTTACCAGAGTACCGACTTGAGATTTATACTGTGCAATAACGGTTCTCTTTTCTACCTCACGGATTTTTTGCAGAGTTACCTGTTTGGCTGTTTGGGCCGCAATTCGGCCAAAGCCGGGAGGAGTAATATCTTTTCCGTCTTTATCAAAAACGTGGGATTCACCCGTATCCTTATTGAGCTTGATTTTGATTCCGTCGTCTTCTTCGCTCTCCGGATCAACTGGACCTTCTGAGTGCTCTTTACGGTAGGCTGCCAGAATCGCGGCCTCGATCGAGGAGATGACATCATCCGGAGATATGCCACGCTCGGTGGCCACCTGATTCAAAGCTAATGCAAACTCACTTTTTATAATATTCATGAGGGTATATTTTAGCAGAAAACGCGCGGTATTGAAACCGCATTCTGGGTAAAAATTGCATTCTGGAAAAAATGTCCTATAATAATATTATGAGCGTAGAAAATAGATCTCAACTGGATTCGGATGTCCCTCATCCTTGGTCAGAGTTTCCTACATCTCGGCAATATCTAAGAAAGCTTCGTATGAAGGACGGCCTTGAAATAATCCCAAAAAGTGAGATTCTCTTTCTGGCCGAAGTTAGGTTTCAGACAATGATTAATCCTGGAAAACTGCTTAATATGAAAAAGATCGCAGATGGAATAGGTACTCATCGATCAAGACCTCGCCAATTATATACCGCACATGAAAGCGAATATGAACTTCCCCCCAGACAAACCAGGCGAAGTCCTGCATTGAGTAAAGAGCACAGTCTTTTATTGCGTCAACAGGCTCAATTATTAAGAAGAATCAAAGCCGAAAAAAAAGCAGAGGATTTGGATACAATCAGAGCGTTACGACTTGAAGGGAAGGGAGATGCTGTAATTAGCAGGGAAGCAGGCATAAAACCAAAAAGAGTCACTAAACTTTTAAAGGAGATTTTGGCTGCTGATCCATCCTTAAGGTTACGAAGCAGAAGAAGATCAAAAGAAGAATTCGACATTTTCGATAAACAAGTTAAGTATTGCAGAGACGTTCTTCTTATGACGGATAATCAAACAGCACAATATTTGGAGGATGATGTAGGATTGGTCAAAAACTCAATAAAGCGGCAGCTCTCAGAGGGAAAAATGAAAAGAAAAAAGGTTTGACTTTCCTATTTCTTCTCTTCCTTTTTAGCCTCTTTTGCTGCGGGAGCTTTTTCAGCAGGTTTTTCCTCTTTGCCTTGAGCTTGTTTTCCTTCTGGGGCGCCTTTCTTCTCCTTGCCCTCTTCGGCTGGAGCCGCTTCAGCGCCTTCTTCGCCTTCTGCAGGTTTTTCAGTTAGGACTTCAGGTGCAGCCGACGTGGTCTCGGGAGCGAGACTTTCTTCCTTATGCGCGATGATCGAAATAACTACCTTGTCAGCTTCGTCCTTGAGATTGTATTTATCATTTTTGGGTAGGTCAGAGATCTTGATCTCATTTCCAATCTCTGTAAGTTTGGAAACATCAACTCCAACTTCATGGGGAATATCTTGAGGAAGCGCTTCAACTGTCACTTCATCAGCTTGAGTCAAGAGCACTCCACCTTTCTCTTTGACAGCCGGAGATTCCCCGACAATCTTAATCGGTACTTGCGTCTCAATTTTTTGTGTCAGATCTACTTTCCTGAAATCGACATGAAGCAATAAGTGGAGTACTGGGTGGATTTGGACATTTTTGATCAGAGCAGGAATTTCCTGCTTATCGACATTGAGATAGATAATTCCGGTTTCCTCGGCAACTCTATAGACTTTGTTAAAATCCTTATTGTCCAGAGTAATCGAAAGCGATTTGAAACCCGGACCATAGATGTTGGCCGGAATTTTGCCATCTTTGCGCATTTTCCTGAGTTTTTTACCAAAAATTTCTCTTTTTATTGCCTCCAGAGAGAGTTTGTCAGTGGTTGATTTTGCTACTTTTGCCATATTATTTATGAGCGAGTTCAATTAAAAAAATCTTATCTGCGTCAAGAGAAGTATTATAAAAGATACGGTTATCTTTTACAAGCGGCGAGAAATTTTGCCTCAGAAGAGAAATATTTTCTGGAAGCGATATCTCCAAATCAAGATCTGAATTCTGTGAGCCGGTTTGTTTTTGCCAGACAAGCTGATAGGCGCTTGATCCTTTAGTCATTTTTCGAGATAGCTGATAGTCGACTTCTATTTCCAATGATTCTTGGGGCGGAAGTTCAAAATAAAAACCGATGATTTTAAACTCAGTCTGGCGTTGATCGACGTTTTCAACCAGAGTGCCGTTTTTAGTGATATTGTTGATGTGGCTGCCTAACGGAAGAAAAAGTTGAAAGTAGTTCTTGTATGTTCCACCGGGAAAGACATCGTTGGCCGAATCGTTCTGGATTTTCATAACAAAAGAATTGGTGACAGTGCCCTCGCTATCTATTTTTATTTTTTGAGTATATTTGCGTCTGATAAAGAAGTTCGCCTTATTGACACCGAGATTCGCGTCGACCGGAAAAATATAGTCAAGGACACAATTTGGATTACTTGCTGCACAGTGTGGCGCTATCGTTTTGCCAGCCCAATAAAGCGAGTCGATTACATTTTGGACGTCTTGATCATCCATGATCATTACCATTTGTTTCTCATCCAGGGACTTTTCAAGCTTCTGAATCAGTACTGGACTAGATACCGTATTTAGATTGATAAGAATCTGTTTAGCAAGATCCCCTAAAAAGTTTTTCTTTTGGATTGAACCCGGAAAAAAGTCCTTTTCAGCAGAGAGTTGAGCTTTGATATAGAAATTATCCTTATTTACGTTTTCATTAAAGTCCGGAAGATAAATATTTCCATAAGCCTCTAGAATATTTTGAATAGAGGTCGTGGTTAAGAGAACGCCTCCGGAAAAATCATTCAATCCGAGCTCTAGATTGAGAAAAAATTTGGCCTCATTGTAGTTTTCGAAAAAATCAGAAGAAAAAGCCGAGTCGCGTAAAAACCAATGAGGTTGGTGCAGATATTGGCGAATAGGTCCGGGGGGATCTACGTGGACAGTAAGTTGGCCGTCTGCGTCGTAAACATCGTAAATCTGTATCGAGTCAAGAGTCATGTCCTTCATAGTCAGGGTTCCAAATGAACCTATGAAGCCGCCTCCGGGCCGCAATTCCATATTGTTGGCAAATAGCAAAAGGTATTTCTTTTGGCCGTTTTTGGCAAGAATACTCTCAAGACGGGGAACAATTTTTTTTCCTTTTTCGACCAGAGCCGCAATGGCAGAGAGTTGAGATTTGAACTCACCTATTTTTTTAGGAGAGTCAGGAAGTTTTTGGGTAAGCAAAAGCAGATCTTCTTCAAGATTATTTAAGTCCCCCTCCATTTTATTTAGTCGCATCTCAAGAATTCGTTTGTCTTCGACGGTCTTATCTTTTTTTAGAATTGACTGAAAAATTTGATTGGTATTTTGGTATATCGAAATGGACTTGTGGATCGCCGATTTTGTTTTTTCATCGATATCAAAAAGATTATCTGAATAAAGAGCTAATGAAAAAAAAGAATAAGAGGGCCGCACTGTTTGATACAAATATTTAGCCAGATCTAAAGATGTATCGGCAGACGAAAGAAAGCGTTCGGTTTGTCCGATATTGTTTTGCTTGAGTGAAATCGCGGCTCTATAATACAGATAAGAAGAAAATGCCAAGAAGGGGACCATCAGTAAATGTCCGAGAATGAGAATAAGGGATCCTATTATGATAATGCGTCTGCGAGTAATAATTTGACTCCAATTCGAACCCTTAGTTACTGATTTTTCCTTTTTGACGGGTCTTTTTAGGCTGGTAATATTGAGAAATGTTTCAGTGCTATTTGAGAGCGAGAACCAAAGGATGTTTTCTAATTCCTGTTTATCAATCTGGCCGGACTGACAGGAAATAATCTTTACATTTAGATCTTGATTCTCAACCGTTCTTAGCGCAGCTTGAGCTGCAGCCTTTTGATTTAAAAAAATAAAAATGACTTTTTGTTTTCGGTCAAAATTTATTTTTCCTAGCGAACTTTTTTGATTGATGAAAAAGACGTAATTAAACTTTTCAAAAGCAATGGGTATTTGTGGGGTAACATAAACTTCGTTGCTGAATTTTCTCAACTCGGCTCGAAGAAGATCTGTCAGATGGGTAGCTTTGTTATCGACGATAAGTACATGCTGTTTTTTTTCTGTCGGCTCGGAAATAAACGTCATATCACAATATTGTATAATTTCTCGATGAATAAGATTGTACTTTTTGATCAATTTGTATCTTTAAGAAAATCCATCGATAAAAAAATTGTTTTAGTTGGGGGCTGTTTTGACATTTTTCATTACGGCCATTTAGTCTTTCTGAAAAAAGCCAAAGAGCAGGGAGATCTGCTTGTGTTGCTCTTGGAATCGGATCGTTCAATACTCGCCAAAAAAAAGCACACACCAGTTCATAATCAACGTGAAAGAGCAGAGATCTTGGAGGCAATAGAATATATTGATTATATCATTCCTATAGATTTCCTTAAGAGAGATAAAGACTATTCGGAGATGATTGCAAAAATAAAACCGGCAGTTATCGCGGTGACAGAAGGTGACGATCAGTTTAAAAACAAAGACCGGCAAGCGAAAATGATTGGAGGAAAAATGATTGTCGTAACGCCATTAATTAAAAAATTTTCCAGTACAAATATAAAAAACGATGCGTTTATTTCTAGCAATTGACCTTCCCGACGAAGCGAAGAAAGCGGTTGAAAAACAGCTGTTGCCGCTTAAAAGAGAATATGCAGATTTTCGGTGGGTAGAGCCGGAGAATTTGCATCTAACTCTTCACTTCTTTGGAGATGTAAAAAATTCGGATAAGATAGTTGAGTTTATGAATGATCTGGTTTTTGATATTCCCACATTCCATCTTTATTCTTCGGAATTGGGGCTTTTTATCAAAAACAACATAACTTTATATATAGGATTTCAAAGGAACAAAATTCTTGAGCGAGTAGTAAGGGGAATAAAAGAAAGAAGTGCGCTTGGCACCTCTAGAAAATTTGTTTCCCACCTGACATTTAGTCGTTATCGAATACCTTCGAAGCAACAATATTTGCTTATTAAAAAGAAACTGAAAAACTTTGCTCTAGATATAGAATTCAAAGTACAGACAATTACTCTTTTTGAGAGTATTCCCGGAACACAAAAACCCGTTTATAAAAAGATTGCTGAATTTCCGCTTTTGATAGAATCTTAAGCGGCTCCAATCTTAAAGGTTGAAGTTCCACAAACTGGACATTTTCCTTTCATCGCTGGTTTACCATTTTTCATGGTAACTTTTTGTGCATCAGGAACTTCTCTTTTTGCTCTACATTTTACGCAATACATTTCTGCCATATTTTTTCACCCCCTTCCAACTTTAGACTTAAAGCTTAAAGTAATGATTAATCGTACCAAAATAAATAATGATTTCAAGTGCAATTATCAAACCGACAAGCAACAGACTTTTTCTCAAATCTTTTATGAAGAAAGTTTTTAGTAAGGTTTCTTCTCTATCAATGGTAGGTTTTTCTTCTATTTTCACAAAAGAAGGTTTTTCAATCGCGGCGTTTTTTGCAGAAGAGGAAACAACCTCCGGTGTTAGCGGCTGATTCATTTGTTCCAAAAGCCTAAGCTTTTTGCGGTAAGCTGCAAGTACTTTTTCCTGTCTAGTTTTTTTTGGCATACACCAGTTTTTAACATATTGACACCTATTTGTAAAGCGTTTACAATGATAGCTAATGTTGTGGTACGTAGTGGCAGCCACTTTTTTTTTATGGATAAGTTTTTTGACGTACTTTGTTTTTAAGACGAGACAACATTATTTCGGTTTGACCAAGCGAACGAGGAAGAATACTATTGATGAAATTCTCGATTCACTGCTCGAAGATGATAGGAGGTTGCAAAAAGAGACGGAAGAGATAAGAAAACAGCTGAAAGAGATTATTGAAAAATCGCGTTTTTATTTTCAGAAAATGGGTTTAATCCGGTTTAATGCGTTTGGCAAAACTGGAAGCGATCAAAGTTTTGCCTTGGCATTGCTTGACAAGGAAGATAACGGTTTGATTATCAATTTTATCTATACTCACGACGGCGTTCGTGTGTATACTAAGAAAATCAAGCAGGGCAAAGGAGATTATCAGTTATCGGAAGAGGAAGAAAGAGTAATAAAAGAGAGCAAATAAAATCTGAAGAAATATGATTTCAAAAAAGTTAACGATAATTATTGTGACTATTATTTTACTAGTGTCGGTAGGAGGTTCTTATTACTTCTTTTCTCAGAAGCCGGATCTTTCTGGATATAAAGAGCCTGTTCCTGCAGATACTTCTAAATTATCAGCGGATAACGGCCCTAAAACCCAACCTTGTCCCTTAAACGGCGCGTTTTATTCAGAAGCTCAACGTAAGATCTGGGAATCAAGAAGACCCTTAGGGGTTATGATTGAGAATCACCTTGATGCGAGGCCGCAATCTGGATTATCCTCAGCAGACGTAGTGTATGAAGCAGTTGCTGAAGGCGGTATTACTAGATTTTTGTCAATTTTTTATTGTCAAGATGCGACACCAATCGGTCCAGTGCGTTCAGCAAGAATTTACTTTCTCCAGACCCTTCAGGAGTATGGCAGTAATCCCCTCTATGCACACGTAGGAGGCGCAAATGCGCCAGGGCCGGCCGATGCGTTGGGGGAGATTCAGGATTTGGGATGGGATAATTATAATGATCTGAATCAATTTGGAGTGCCATTCCCATATTATTACCGTGATTATGAAAGACTGCCCAATGTCGCAACCGAACATACAATGTATTCTTCAACAAGCAAACTTTGGGAGTTTGCTAAAAATAAGAGAAAGCTTTCCAATGTTGATAAAGATGGTAAAGCTTGGGATAAAGACTTCGTTTCATGGAAGTTCAAAGATGATGAGCCAACAGCGCAAAGGGGATCAACCGATAAAATAAGTTTCTATTTCTGGCAGCAGTTTGGTGATTTCAATGTTCAGTGGAACTACGATAAACAAACCAATACTTATAAAAGAGTCAATGGAGTCAGCCCCCACGTAGATAAAGACACTGGAAAACAGATAAGCGCGAAGAATGTTGTGATAGTTTTGGCCGACGAATCTGTGGCAAACGACGGATATGAAAAAGGTCAACATCTTTTATACCATATTACAGGGAATGGTGACGGCTATCTTTTCCAGAATGGGAAAGCCACTAAAACCACTTGGAAGAAAAAGAGCCCCAAGGATCGTATGCAATTCTATGATCCTTCCGGACAAGAAGTTTCCTTTGTAAGAGGCCAAATCTGGGTTGAAATTACTCCTCTCGGCAACAAAATCACCTATTAGAGTTGCAATTTTTTGAACAACATTTTACACTTGTAACTTCATATGTTGCAGCATATCATTCCTTCAAAAACCAGAATCAAAATTTTAGAGTTATTCTTTCATCATCCCGATGAAAATTACTATTTAAGAAGAGTCGTTCGTGAGATTAGTGCAGAGGTAAACGCTGTCAAAAGAGAGCTGGATATTCTGGAAAATGAAAAAGTTCTTCTCAAAGAGCCGAGACTGAATAAGGTTTTTTACTCTTTAAACAAGCGTTATTTTTTTTACGATGAATTTTTAAGAATTTTTACCAAATCAGACCAACTGGCAACCCTCATTTATAAAAATGCATCTAAGTTGGGAAAAGTAAAGTTTGTTGCGGTTTCAGCTAAATTTTCAAAAAGGGAAGTTATTAAAGAAGATGAAGTTTATCTTTTATTGATCGGAACTATAGTGGTTCCCGAAATCGCCGGTATTGTAGCCGAGGTCGAAAAAGAGTTCGGTAGAGAAATTAATTATTCAGTAATGGCAGATGATGAATTTGTTTTTCGCAAAAAAAATAACGACCCTTTTATTTGGCGTTTTTTGAAGCAGCCCAAAATTATGCTTATCGGTTCTGAAGATGAACTTGTAAAATGAAATTTTTCAAGATATTAATCATTGCGCTGCTTGCGTTGCTGGTGATTTGGATAGACCTGCCGGAAAATTACTCCATAGGTCGCTTCAAGATAAATCCTCTCCACATCAATACCAAAATCTTTGGATTGCCGATTAATAGGGAATTTACCACCCATTTGGGATTAGATTTGAAAGGGGGAAGCCATTTGGTTTTTCAAGCAGATACTTCAAAAGTTAAAGTCAAAGATCTACAGGATGCATTAAATTCTTCACGAGATATTATTGAAAAACGTGTGAATTTTTTTGGAGTTGCCGAGCCGACAGTTCAGACAATACAGTCAGGATCAAATTACCGAATAGTTGTCGATCTTCCGGGAATAACCAATGTTGAAAATGCAGTAAATTTGATCGGGAAAACTGCACAGCTTAGTTTCAAGGAAATAACAATGGTGCAGACGGGAAAAACTGCTTCACCGACTGCAGTTTTAAAAGAGACAGGACTAACCGGCAAAGACGTCAATAAGGCAACTGTCACCTTCAGTTCTCAAACCGGGAAGCCGGAAGTGGCTCTGAATTTCACACAAAACGGGACAAAATTATTTGGCGAGATCACGCAGAGAAATGTCGGCAAGCCGGTTTTGATTTTTATCGACAATACTTTATTAACCCGACCTACAGTGCAGCAGCCGATTCTCGACGGTAGTGCTGTGATTACCGGAAGTTTTACGACCGACGAAGCCAAGCAATTGGCGATAGCAATTAACTCCGGAGCTTTGCCCTTGCCGATTAAACTGATTGAACAAAGGAATATCGGTCCAACTCTCGGAGCGAGTGAAGTGAGAAAGAGTATTTACGCGGGACTGGTCGGTCTTCTAGCGGTGATTACTTTCATGATAATTTATTATCGCAGACTTGGGTTTATAGCTGCTTTAGCGCTCTTGATTTATGGGTTGATTTCTTTTGCTATTTTTAGGGCTATTCCGGTTGTTCTAACCCTATCGGGTATTGCCGGATTTTTACTCTCCATTGGTATGGCAGTTGATTCAAACATTCTTATTTTTGAGCGCATCAAAGAAGAACTACGGGCAGAGAAAGATTTTGATACTGCTATTCGAATAGGATTCGGACGGGCAATTGACGCAATAAAAGATGCAAACTTTACAACTCTTATCGTCGGATTCATTCTCTTCAATCCGCTCAATTGGAGTTTTTTCCCGCAGTTTGGATTGGTAAGAGGGTTTGCCCTGACTTTGATGATTGGAGTCGGAATAAGTCTGTTTACTGGAGTGTTCATCACCAGAAGGTTAATAAATATTTTTTATAAAAACCCTGGAAAAATAGTTTAATTTTGAAATGATAAACTTTTTAAAACAGAGATTACTTTATTTGATTATTTCGGTATCGGTTATCACAACCGGATTATTTTCTATATTCAGATGGGGTTATATATACTCGATTGATTTTGTCGGAGGAACAAATCTTTTGTATCAATCACAAAATCCGCTGAATTCTCAACCGGTGGAAGACTCGCTCAGAAAAAGCGGAGTCGACGTAGTACAACTTTCAGTAAAGAATAGCGAGGTCTCAATCAGACTTAAGGCGATCAGCGAAAAAAAAGAAACTCAGCTAAAGCAAAACTTAGAAAAAGATTTGCAAACTAAAATTACGGTTTTATCATCGGAAACTGTAGGGCCAGTACTAGGTAAAGAGACGATGAATAAGACGATAATTGCTTCGTTGGCCGCAATTCTGGGAATTCTTATCTATATGAGTTTTGCTTTTAAGGGATTTAATTTTGCGCTGGCTGCCATTGTGGCGTTGATTCACGATTTTCTGGTGGTGATTGGAAGTTATTCTTTGATTTCCAAGTTTTTTGGAGCACAAGTCGATACTCTTTTCGTCACAGCTATATTGACGACGATGGCTTTTTCGGTTCACGATACCATCATTATTTTTGACAAAGTGAGAGAGTATATTCGAACAGAAGGAAAAGGAGACATGGAGTATTATGTAAATAAGGCGTTGTTACAAACTTTGGTTAGATCGATCAATAATTCTATGACTATCATCTTCATGCTTCTGGCTCTTTCAACTCTCGGCGGAGTGACGATTAGATTTTTTGTTATCACTCTTTTGATCGGTACGATTACGGGAACCTATTCTTCTCCATTTGTTGCAACCCCAGTTCTCGTTTGGCTGGAAAAAAGAAAGAAATGAAAATCCATAAATACTCTGTCGGGCAGTTGCAGACAAATTGTTATTTTTTAGTAGAGGATAATAAAGTCATTATTATTGATGCCGGAGATGATGCACATTTTCTGCTTGAACAGATTCAGCGGCTGAACCTTGAGCTGTTGGGTGTCTTTGCAACACATGGGCACTTTGACCACATCCTTGGAGTAGGGGAGATCCAATTGAGTTTTGACGTCCCACTCTACATTTTCAAGGAAGATGAGTTTTTGGTAAGAAGAGTGAAACAAACTGCTCGACATTTTTTGAAAATGGATCCGCACATGGTTGAACCTCAGAAACTTGAATGGTTGAAGGCTGGAAAGTTGAGGCTGGGACCGTTTTCTTTTGAAGTTTTGCATACTCCTGGACATACTCCGGGCGCTTGTTGTTTTTACTTTAAAGAACAGAAAGCTATTTTCACAGGTGATACGCTATTTAAAGATGCAGTTGGTCGCTATGATCACAAGTATAGCGACAAAGGCCAGTTGAAAGGTTCGCTAGAGACCTTGTTTAAATTGCCGGAAGAAACTCTGGCTTATCCGGGTCACGGAGAGGAAACATTTATCCAGGAAGAAAAAGACAAAAAGATTATTTAGCTATTTTCGCGCGAACGTCATTAAATACATCCTCTATATTACCCATTGCGTTAATATGCAGGAGACGCCAATCCTTCTGCTTTTTTATGAGGTCTGCTCTTCTACCAAGTTGATTGTAGTAGTTAGAGAGTCGATTTAATATTCCCTCAACAGTATCGTCCTCTCTTTTTCTTAAATTTTTTTCACTCATCAGTCTTTGGAAACTCATCCACCCTGGAATACGAAGAAAGACTGCAGTTATAGGCATTATTCTGTCTGCTTTTTCAAGAACTGATTGGAATCCTTCTGTTTCTCCGACAGTTCTTAGGCCGCCATCAAGGATAAAGCCTTCCTTCAAATCATCTTGACTGAATCTTTTGACAAGAATAGCCAGCAGTGTCTTGGATTCGAGGTAGCGATGTTCGGCAAGCATTGCTCTGCACGCATCTCCGTATTCGGTTTTATCGTTCTTCGCCATATCTCGCAGAATGTCACCTGTTGCTATATAAGGCGTTCCTGATTCAGCGGCCAATCTTTTGGCAATACTGGTTTTGCCCGAACCCTCTGGTCCGATAAAAATAACTATCTGTTTTCCAAGGTCAACTTTCCTTTCCGGAAAAACATCAATTTCCCGACTCATAGCGAAGTCAGGTGTTTTAACAAAGCAGCTTTTTCGTTTTTGAGTTTGCCCTCAACAACTTCTTCAAAAAGTTTATTCAGAATCTTGCCGACTTCCGGCCCAGGTTTCAGTTTCATTTTCTTCATTACATCATTTCCACTGATTTTGAGATCTGATACCTTGAAAGGTTCTTTCTGTACTTCTGCCAGTCGTTTTTTAAACAGATCAAGTCTCCAGGAGGTAGATGTTGATCCTGAGCCAACTCTGTCTCCCGTTCTGACATCAAGAATATCCTGGAGATACTCTTTCCCGACTTGCCTGATAAATCGGCGAACAGCTTTATCAGTCTGTAATTCCGTAACCGTGAACTGGTGCATACGGACAAGAGTTACAAGTTTATCCTTTTGCTTGTTGGAAAGTCTTAGGCGATCTGCGATATTGGTTGCAATCTTCGCTCCAACGACCTCATGATTATAAAAAGTTATCAATTCTGTTTTTCCATCCTTGTGAAAAGTTTTAACTTTGCCTACATCATGGAGCAATGCCGCAAATCTCGTTATAACATCTTTTGATGGACAATGTTTCAGTGACATCACCAAATGAGTACCGACATCATAGATATGATGGCGCTTGGGACTTTTTTGGGGAATTTGAAAACATTCATCAATCTCCGGAAAAATATTTTCAAGGAGCCCTGTGCTTCTCATAAAGAGCACGCCCTCGGCCGGATTGTCGGAACCCAGAATTTTAAAAAACTCATCTCTTATGCGTTCTGTAGAGACATGCTTGATGAGTTCTGCATTTTTCCTGATAGAATCTCTTGTCTTCTCTTCCAACAGAAATCCAAGTTCTGCGGCAAATCTTACTGCCCGCAATAATCTAAGAGCATCTTCGGAAAATCTTTTATCCGGATCTCCAACCGCTACGATAAGCTTTTGCTTAAGATCTTTTTGTCCTTCAAAAAAATCCACGAGTTTCTTGCCGTCGTAAGCCATTGCATTGATTGTAAAATCGCGTCGTGAAAGATCTTCTTCAATAGTTTTTGCCCATTCAATTTTTTCAGGATGGCGGCGATCCTTATAGTTTGATTCTTTACGGAAAGTGGTCACTTCAAAAATCAACTCTTTTTTGCCATCTTTGATTTTGATCCCTACGGTCCCGAATTTGTTTTCATAAAAAGAGTCAGGAAAGAGTCTCTGAATCTCTTCCGGTTTGGCACTGGTTGCAAAGTCGGCCAGATTCCAATCGATCTTTTTACTTAGCAAAAGATCACGAACTATTCCGCCTACGAGATAGATTCGATAACCCGAATTGTGAAAAGTTTTAAGAAAGTCAGCAACAAAATCAGGAAGCTTCTGCATAAAAAAGGGTTAGCAGGAAAGGATTTAAGGCTTAAGGCAGCCTGCTACTTCTGCTAACCCATAATATAGTAGCACGGTTTATAAGATATTGTCAATAACTAGGTCTTGACAATGATTAGCAGATATGATAATCTATTGCTAATTATGGACGAAATGACCGCAAGACAAACTGATATTTTGAGAGCTCTGATAAAAGAATATAGTGAAACAGGCGAGCCTGTAGGTTCGGAGATTCTGGAAAAGAAGTACAAGCTCGGAGTGTCACCCGCAACAGTTCGCAACGAAATGGTAGAGCTAGCAAAAAAAGGCTACATTAAGAAAGACTATTTTTCCTCAGGACGGGTTCCATCAGCAAATGGGTTTCGTTTCTATATCAAAAATCTGATGAAGGAGAAAGAAGTCTCAACTACCGATGAAGTTGCCTACAAAAACAGCATTTGGGATGAAAAAGACGACTTACAGCGATTGCTGTCTCATGCCACAAAAATTCTGGCACAAAAAACAGGACTATTATCTTTGACTACAACCGATTCAGGCGACTTGTATTATGCGGGGGTGGGAAATCTTTTGGGCTTGCAGGAATTTTTTGATTGGGATCTTTCTCATTCATTGTTTGACAAACTCGACGAACTTGCATTCTGGGGGAAAGTGCTGGACAGGGTTCAGGTCGGACAAGACGAAGTCTATTTTATGCTGGGAGAAGAAGATTTCAGTGATCCTGCCTTTGAACTATGTGCCAGTATTTTTGGCGAGTTTGAAGGAAAGGGAATAAAAGGAATGATAGGCGTGGTCGGTCCAAAAAGAATGTATTATGATATTCTCACGCCTCAAGTTAAATATTTTTCAGGTCTTTTGGATCAAATCATTAAAGAGGAAAAGAAATAATGAAAAATGGGAAATCAAAAATCCATAGAGAACCGGAAAATATAGAGCAGCTCAAAAAACTGGCAGAAGAGTATAAAAATAAATATTTGAGAGCGCTGGCCGACTATCAGAATCTAGAAAAAAGAGTTCGAGAACAGAGTGAAGAACAAGCGCAGAACATTAAAAAAAGATTATTGCTCGACATGCTTCCTTTTCTGGACAATCTGGCAAAGGCAGAGATTTTTTTGAAAGATGAAGGGTTAAAAATAATCAAGAATCAATTTTATCAAACTCTGGAAAAAGAGGGACTGAAAGAGATTGATCTAGAGGGTAAAGAGTTTGACCCACATCTTGCAGAAGCGGTGGATGTAGTTGAAGGAGAAGAGGATAATAAAATCGCAGAAATAGTCAGAAAAGGATACATGATGAATGATAAAGTAATAAGAGTCGCACAAGTTAAAGTGACAAAAAAAATATAAATTGTAAAATTAGAATATGGCAAAAATAATTGGAATCGATTTAGGGACAACAAATTCAGCAGTTGCTGTAATGGAGGGTGGAAAACCAAAGATAATCCACTCCAAGGAAGGCCGAAACGTCATTCCTTCGGTAGTTGATCCTGTAAAAAGGATTGTCGGCGATGTTGCCAAAAGACAGATCGTCATCAATCCTAAGAACGTTGTTTTCTCAGTAAAGAGATTGATAGGTAGAAGATTTTCTGATCCTTCTGTGAAACTCGATGTGAAGTGGCTTCCTTACGCGATTAAAGAGGGCCGAGACGGAGCAGCTGTAATAGAAATCGATGGAAAAACTTTTACTCCACAGGAGATATCCGCAATGATTCTAAAAAAAATAAAAGAGGATGCAGAAGCTTACCTCGGAGAAAAAGTTGAGAAAGCAGTGATAACTGTGCCGGCTTATTTTGATGATTCACAGCGCCAGGCAACTAAGCAGGCCGGAGAGATCGCAGGACTTGAGGTGGTTCGCATCATCAATGAACCTACTGCAGCCGCCCTCGCTTATGGTCTTGAAAAATCTCATGCTCATACAATTGCAGTTTACGATCTTGGAGGCGGAACTTTTGACATTACAATCCTTGAACTTGGAGATGGAGTTTTCCAGGTTAAAGCGACAAACGGTGATACTCATCTAGGAGGAGACGATTTTGATAAAGTCATCCTTGATTATATTGCCGATGAATTTGCCAAAGAGAACGGAGTGGATTTGAGAAAGGATCCGCAAGCTCTGCAAAGATTAAGAGACGGAGCAGAAAAAGCCAAGATAGAACTTTCTTCTTCAATGGAATCGGAGATCAACCTACCCTTTATCACCGTAAAAGATAGTCAACCCATGCATTTGGTTATGAAATTAACTCGGGCTAAGCTGGAATCTTTGGTGAGCTCTTTGATTGAGAAAACTTTTGAACCCGTCAAAACATGTTTGAAAGATGCCAAGCTGGAGGCTTCCAAAATTGATGAAGTGGTTCTGGTTGGAGGAATGACAAGAATGCCTTTAATAACTCAAAAAGTTAAGGAGTTTTTTGGAAAAGAACCAAATCGTTCTGTTAACCCAGACGAAGTTGTGGCAATTGGCGCTGCTATTCAAGGAGGGGTTTTAACAGGAGAAACCAAAGACGTTGTACTTCTTGATGTGACTCCGCTTACTCTTGGAGTCGAAACTCTAGGTGGAGTACTGACGCCGCTGATTCAAAGAAATACCACTATACCGGCTTCCAAGTCAGAGGTATTTTCGACAGCTGCAGATAATCAGACGCAGGTTACAATCCACGTTTTGCAGGGTGAAAGACCGCTGGCCAAGGATAACAAATCACTTGGACATTTTGACCTGGTAGGAATCCCTCCTGCGCCGCGCGGAGTTCCACAGGTTGAAGTTGCTTTTGACATCGATGCCAATGGAATCTTAAACGTTACTGCCAAAGATAAAGCAACCGGTAAATCTCAATCGATAAAGATTACCGGATCGACGGGTCTATCCAAAGAAGAGATTGAAAAGATGAAAGAAGAGGCGGAAAAACATTCGGAAGAGGATAAAAAAGAGCAAGAAAAAATAGAAGCGAGAAACAAAGCAGACACCTTAATTTACACGGCAGAAAAATCGTTGAAGGATGCAGGTGATAAAACTCCAAAAGAATTGAAAGAGGAAATTGAAGGGAAAATAAAAGAGCTAAAGGACGCACTTGACAAAGCAGACGCTACAGAGCTGGAGAAGAAGACTCAAGCACTGTCAGACTCTTTACAAAAAATCGGCCAGCAGATGTACGATCAAAGTCAACAACCGCCAACCGAAGAAAAAACAGAAAATAATAAAAAAGATAAAAATCCGCCGGCTGGCGGAGTTGAAGAAGGCGAAGTTGTAAATTGATATGAAGGATTTCTATGAAGTCTTGGGTGTTTCTAAAACTGCAACTGAAGCCGAAATAAAAACCGCATACAGAAAACTCGCCTTAAAATGGCACCCTGATAAAAACAAGGCATCAGGAGCCACAGAAAAATTTAAACAGATAAACGAAGCTTACGAAGCTCTCTCCGACCCGAAAAAAAGACAAATGTATGACCAGCTGGGGCCAGAGGCGTTTAAGCAGCGAGGAGCGGGGCCAGCAGGCGGCGGGGCTAATAGCTATCAGCAAGGACCTTTCAGATATACATATACTTCTTCCGGCGGAGAAAATCCGTTTGAAGGATTCGACTTTGGAGGGTTTTCTGATCCGTTTGATATTTTTGAG
>Ga0209515_10004376_pt1 | contig 19153 bp, 17 predicted proteins | sample Subgroupgradi54m_FD_187454 | JGI IMG/M metagenome (GOLD analysis project Ga0209515, IMG submission 187454) | Subsurface groundwater microbial communities from S. Glens Falls, New York, USA - GMW60B uncontaminated upgradient, 5.4 m (SPAdes)... ...
ATTGATCTGCCCGATGCTTCGGTGGACGCGGTGTTCTGCCACCAGACCTTTCACCACCTGGTCGAACAGGAAGAATCGCTGGCCGAGTTTTATCGTGTGCTGAAACCGGGTGGCTTGCTGCTGTTTGCCGAGTCCACCAAAGCCTATATCCATTCCTGGGTCATCCGCCTGCTGTTCCGTCACCCGATGGATGTGCAACGCACGGCGGACGAATACCTCGCCATGATTCGCACGCAAGGCTTCCAGTTTGAAACCCGCAATGTTTCTCTGCCCTATCTGTGGTGGAGCCGCTCGGACCTGGGCGCGCTGGAATTTTTTGGCTTCAAGGTGCCGCAGCAGGGCCAGCGCGAAGAGACACTGGTGAATGTGGTGGCGCGCAAGCCGGTTTGATTGATTGAAGAAAAAGACTTTTGCCACAGAGGACACAGAGAACACAGAGAGAAAACCAGAAACGTCCTTGACCTTCTCTGTGCCCTCTGTGGCTGATTTTTTTGATTTATTCTGCGCAATGCTCGATCAATAAACTGATCTTCGGCGTGCCGCCATAACTATCCACCGTCATCCGATAGACCAGCTGCGCGTTGTCGGGTAAAGGATCGGTGTGGCCGAACCAGATGCCGTCCACCTTGCTGCCGCTGCGCGTTTGCAGTTGCAGCTTCAAATGTTTTTCCTTGACCAGGCGTTGGCTCAAGACGCGGAAGTCGTTGCAGAACAGCGGCGCCGGAAATCCCTGTCCCCACACCTGTTGTTCCAGCAGCGTGACAATCTGCGGTTGCAGATAGCCATCTTCCAGCGCGCCGTCGGTGTCGATGGTGCGTGTGAACAGTTCCGGCGCGGACATCGCCTGTACCGCTTCCTCCAATGCAGTTTCAAATTCATCCAGCGCATCGGCATGGATCGTCAGCCCGGCGGCCATGGCATGTCCGCCGAATTTGCTGATGATCTGCGGCGCTTGCTTGCTCACCAGATCGAGCACATCGCGCAGATGCACGCCGGGAATCGAACGGCCCGAGCCTTTTAGCCATTCACCCTCGTCATCAGCGGGGGCGAAGGTGATCGTCGGGCGATGATATTTTTCCTTGATGCGCGAGGCCAGGATACCGATCACGCCCTGATGCCAATCCGGGTCAAATAAGGTGATTGAGCGGCGCATGGCGATATCTTCCGCATCCAGTTCTTCCAGCAGAGCGAGTGCAGTGTCCTGCATGTCGGCTTCAATCTCGCGGCGGTCGCGGTTGATCTGGTCGAGCTGCTGGGCGATGGTGAAGGCGCGACCTTCATCGGCAGTCAACAGGCATTCGATACCGAGCGACATATCGGCCAGACGCCCGGCGGCATTCAGGCGCGGGCCGACGGCGAAGCCAAGATCGAAGCTATTGGCGCTGCGTGCCTCGCGCCCGGCGGCGCGAAACAGTGCCGCCACGCCCGGTTGCATCTTGCCGGCGCGCATGCGTTTCAAACCTTGTGTGACGAGGATGCGATTATTGGTGTCGAGCTTGACGACATCACAGACGGTGCCGAGCGCCACCAGGTCAAGCAGACTGTCCAGCCGGGGCTGTGTCTCTGTGGTGAAACGGCCGCGTGTGCGCAATTCGGCGCGCAACGCCAGCAACACATAAAACATCACGCCAACCCCGGCAATGCTTTTGCTGGCAAAGCCGCAACCGGGCTGGTTGGGATTGACGATCACGCGCGCGGCAGGCAATTGGTTACCGGGCAGATGATGATCGGTGACCAGCACTTCGATGCCAGCGTCGTTGGCCGCTTGCACGCCCTCGACGCTGGCGATGCCATTGTCCACCGTGACGATCAGATCGGGTCGGCCCAGGCGCGGATGCTGCGTCGCCAGTTGCACGATCTCCGGCGTCAGGCCATAACCAAATTTGAAACGGTCGGGCACCAGGTAATCGACTTGCGCGCCGAGCATGCGCAAGCCGCGCAGACCGACCGCGCAGGCGGTCGCGCCATCGCAGTCGTAATCGGCGACGATCAACAGTTTTTTGTTGGCAGCGATGGCGTCGGCCAGCAGTTGCGCGGCGGCTTCGATGCCGCGCATCGTCTGCGGCGCCAGCAGCCCGGGTAGTTCCGTGTCCAGCAGGCGCATGTCATCCACGCCGCGTGCGGCAAACAGCCGTGCCAATAGCGGATGCACGTTCTGGCTGATCAGGCGCTCGACAGCGGCTGGTGGGGTGGGGCGGGTGCGGATTTGAGTCATGGATTGTGTTCGACCAATGTGTTTTCCAATTTTGTACTGCGCCAGAACTTCCACAGATCATTCGGTGTGATGGTGATTTCGATGGCTTGCGCTTCGCCGCACAGCACCAGCGTCAGACGTTTCAGAATGCGGCGATCCAGCACGAACAGCAGCGGTGCAAAAAAATCCTGTTCCAGTACCTGCCAATGTTCGCGCCAGCGATACCAGTCTTGTGCCATCCAGGCTTCCTGCAGGCAGGCATCGACTTGCAGCGTGCGAGCATGGGTCAGCCGGGGTGCGGAATGTCCTGCGAAAATTTCGGCGCCACTGGCGTGCGCCAGCGCGCGGGCATAGAGCGTATCGGCATGGACGGCATCGAATTGCTGTTGCGGTACGGGCGCATGGTGTCCGCCGCCATGGAGCCACACACTGTTGATCGTTAGTTCGCCACGCGCTTCCCGCGCCGCGTTGACTGGATGGGTATGCCACACCATCTGCACTTCGTTCATCAGCCGTTTCCACGGGCGCGCATCGCTGCCGCTGGGTAGATAGATGTCGATATTGCGGCCGATGGCGGCGGCCGGGGTGGCGGCGTGCAGTTGCAAAGGTGCGGCCGGCTGTACATACCAGCGCTCGGCTTGCGTCGCATGGAGTTGCCATTGCAGCTCGGCAAACAGCGGTTCGATGCTGGCGTGCAAGGCGGCCGCCTCTGCTGGCGTGATCTGCAGCAGTGCCGGGTCGGTCAGTACCAGGTGATCGCGTGCGATATGCAGATGTACCGGTTGCACCTGCCAGCAATTTTCCGCCGCAACCGGTGCCTGATCCAAGGCCGCGCAATAGGGCGCATTCAATCCTGCGGGAATCGCAAAGCACCGCGCCAGCCAGCATTCGAGTGCCGAGCCGGGCGCCGGGGTGTCGAGATGGAGCGCGCCACCAGAGCGGCCGCGCCCCAGCAACTTTCTCAAGGCAGGCAGGGCGCTGTCGGCTAGCAACTGTGTGCGTTGCGCGGCGGGAAATTCCATGGGCAGCAGTGCACCGGGAAGGGCGAGGGTTAATTCCATAGACGGAGATTGTAGCCTGCATAGGTTCTTGCGCCTGCTTCAGCGATGTACGATTGTGCGATTGTGCGATTGTGTTGCGTGCTGTGCGCGACTTGGGAAACGCAGATTTATTCGTCGTTCCTGCGAAGGCAGGAACCCAGCGGCTTCAAACACCGCGAAGACACTGGGTTCCTGCCTTCGCAGGAACGACGGGGAGCCTGTTTTACGAATAAATCCGCGCTTCCCTTGAAATATTGCAGTGAATTCGATAGCCTGACGGCTTCCAATCAGGGAGATCATGATGAAGCTCGTTTCCACAATTCTCGTAGCACTGTTTCTATCCACTGCGGGGCAGGCCGCCACACCCGCAGATGAACTGGCTTCCTATAGCGCCATCTTCAGCGGCGATGTGAGCCAGCATTCCGATGCGGCCGATACGTTTGCGTGGATGGGCTTATCCGATCCGCGCCTGTTCGACATTATTGAAAAACGTTTACTGGCGGATCATGCCGCTGCGCGTGGCGATCGGCATGAGAAGAATCGCGTGGCACGCTATATCCGTTCACTCGGTTTTTCCGGTCAGGAAAAATACACCGCGACGCTGCAAATGTTCCTGACCGACAAGGTGTATGAACGCTACGCCAAGGCTGCATTGGAAGATATGCAGAACTATCGCCGCTGGAATCCGATCATTTCCAACCGCGCCACCTTCGACCCTGCATTCAGCGACGACGCCAATCGCGTGATGAACATGCTGCGCGCCGATGATCTGTTTCTCAAGGAACTGGGCGCAAAGCGGGTTTATTTCGGCGTGCATGACGCCGTCGTGCTGGAGCTGCTGGCCAAACAGGTTCAGGACTTTTGTTTTACCCCGGGCGGTGAACACCTCGGGGATGCCAAGGCCTGGCTGGTGAAAGGTTTGTCCAGCGCAAAACAGGAAAAATACCGGGAGCTGGTGTTGACGGTTGCCAAAACTGCGCCGGAACCGGCAGTGGTCAAACACGCGAAGAAAGCGCTCGAACGGGATTACGGCAATTCGCTCAAGTGATTGGTTTTGGCTGAGCCAGCGTAGTTGGGCTCAGCCAATCGCTGTCAACATTTTCTGGCACACTGCGTTTTTCAAATAACAAGACAGTCGCCTTGAACCTTCCCTTCGAACTCCAGATCGGTCTGCGCTATACCCGTGCCAAGCGGCGCGGGGCGCAGCGCAATCGTTTTATTTCCTTTATCTCGGCTATTTCCATGGCGGGCATTGCGCTGGGCGTGGCGGCGCTGATCATTGTGTTGTCGGTGATGAACGGGTTTCAGAAAGAAGTGCGCGACCGCATGTTGTCGGTGCTGTCGCATATCGAAGTGTTTGGTGTTGGCGAGCCGATGCGCGATTGGCACACGGTGGCGCAGCAGGCGTTGCAGAACCCGAAGGTCATCGGCGCTGCGCCTTACGTCGGTGCGCAGGCAATGCTGATGCGCGGCGACGAAGTGCGTGGCGCGGTGATCCGTGGCATCGATCCGCAGCAAGAGCCGCAGGTATCGGAGATCGACCGGCAGATGAAGGAGGGTCATCTGGCCGACCTCAAGCCGGGTGAGTTCGGCATTGTGCTGGGCGGAGAACTGGCGCGTGCGCTGGGCGTGATTCCGGGGCAGAAGGTGACGCTGATCGCGCCGCAGGGCAATGTCACGCCTGCCGGTGTAATTCCCCGCCTGAAGCAATTCACGCTGGTCGGTGTGTTCGAGTCCGGACATTTCGAATACGACAGCGGCCTGGCGTTGATCGAGTTGAACGACGCGCAAAAGATGTTTCGTCAGGACGGCGTCACCGGCATTCGTTTGAAAACCAGCGACATGCAGCAGGCGCCGCAGATCGCGCTGGAATTGTCGCGCACGCTGACGGGCGACCTTTACCTGCGCGACTGGTCGCGCCAGAACCGCAACTGGTTCGCCGCTGTGCAGGTAGAAAAACGCATGATGTTCATCATCCTCACACTGATCATCGCCGTCGCTGCATTCAATCTGGTGTCCACACTGGTGATGACGGTGACGGAAAAAAGCGCCGACATCGCCATCCTGCGCACCCTCGGCGCATCGCCGCGCAGCATCATGAAAATCTTTGTCGTGCAGGGCGCGTTGATCGGCTTGTCTGGCGCCGCGCTGGGTGTCGGCGGCGGTTGTCTGATCGCCTACAACATCGATGTCATCATCCCCGCGATTGAGCGTGTGATCGGACTGCAATTCCTGCCCAAGGATATTTACTTCATCAGCAGCCTGCCCTCCGACCCCAATCTGTCAGACATCGTCACGATTGGTCTGATGTCCATCGCGCTCAGCCTGCTCGCCACGCTCTACCCCAGCTGGCGCGCCGCGCAAATCAAACCGGCGGAGGCATTGCGTTATGAATAATGCGAATGACGGCGCCATCGTAGTGTCCTGCCAGCAACTGGGCAAAATCTACGACCTCGGCAGCGAAAAAATTGAAGTTCTCAGCAACGTCGATCTGCAAGTGCGGCGCGGTGAACGCGTCGCCATCGTCGGCGCATCCGGCTCCGGCAAAAGCACCTTGCTGCACGTCCTCGGCGGGCTGGATCGCCCCACCCACGGCGCCGTCCACTGGAACGGCGCCGACATCGGCACGCTGTCCGAAACCGCCCTCGGCGACCTGCGCAACCGCAGCCTTGGCTTCGTCTATCAATTCCACCACCTGCTGCCCGAATTTTCTGCCCTCGACAACGTCGCCATGCCCCTGCGCATCCGCCGCTTGCCGATGGAGCAGGCCCACGCCCAAGCCGCAAAAACATTGCAGCAAGTCGGCCTCGGCCAGCGCCTCAACCACCTCCCCGGCGAACTGTCCGGCGGCGAACGCCAGCGCGTCGCACTCGCCCGCGCACTCGTCACGCAACCCCTGTGTGTACTGGCCGACGAACCCACCGGCAACCTCGACCGCCACACCGCAGGCAGCGTATTCGAATTAATGACTGAACTCAGCCAATCGCTCGGTGTGAGTTTCGTGATCGTGACGCATGATCCGGAACTGGCCGGGCGGACGGATCGCGTGCTTTCGTTGAAACAGGGCGTATTGCTGTAGTGTTCTTGGCTGTCATTTGGATGTAAAAAAATAGATAACTGATTCGTTGAGGCCTTCTCACCTATGCAAGCTGGATATTGGAAACTCGGCAAATGGAAGAAGATTCCAGTGTTCTTCCATTGGACGATCTTCCTGTGGCTACCCTGGTACTGGTGGACACATAAAAATGTTGTTGATACAGCACTGACATTTGTGGCATTCGTCGCACTCTTGTGTATTCATGAACTTGGTCATGCTATTGCGGCGAGGTCATCCCGGGTTCCCGTTTATGCGATAAGGCTTTATCTGCTTCACGGCCAATGCGAGCACGAAGAACCTTATTACGAAGCAGAGGATGTATTCATCGCATGGGGTGGAGTGCTTGCGCAACTTGTTGTTTTAGCTGTGGCCCTTGCCGCGCTGTACTTGTCAAGATTGCTGGCGCCTTATCTGGAGTACTTCCTGGCGCCACTATTCTCAGTCTTTATCAACACGAATATCGTGATCGCGGTCATCAACCTGATTCCTGTGGCCCCCTTGGATGGGCACAAGGCATGGCGCGCTATTCCGCTCCTTCGTGCGAAGCTGTTTTCTTGGGCAAGGCGATCGCTCAACAATCTGGCTAACGCACTCAACTTCAAGAAGCGCAGAGCAACTGCCAAGGATTCACAGCGTGCAGCGGCGGAGTTGCTCGATCGATTGAGGAAGAAGTAGCCCGGAGGCTGGGATGTAATCCCAGCAACAGCCATCGCCAGACGCAGGTGGTTAAAGTGGCCCCCATCGTCAATACTGTCTTGACGATGGGGGCCACTTTACCCAGCCTACGAGGGTGTCATTTTCCGGTGAACGCGTGTAAGTCGTAATCCGTAGGGCGTCAATAGCGCAGCGTATTGCGCCGCATGTCGCTGCCAATTCATGCGGCGCAATACGCTACGCTATTGACGCCCTACAAAACCGTTTTGGGATCTCGACTGAAATCGAAATCGGTGCCAGAGCCGTGTGTCGACAAGATACTGATGAAGTCGGCGAACTGATATGCGCGGAGCATCAGTTGCCGCTGGTTTCACCCACTGGCGGTTGTGGAACGGCTGGTGCAGGTGCCTCTTTCGCGGCATTTTTCTGTTGCTGCTTTTCCAGTTTTTTCTTCTTTTTGGCGATTTCTTTTTGACGCTTTTCGTAGGCGTAGTTTGGGGTGGCCATCGGCGATCCTTTTCATGAAATAAGCGGGTAGGGTACAGGTTTTATTGTCCGGCTTCACTTGGCATGTGTTTACCCCGCGCGCCGTTTTTCCCGCCGCCGCAAATAAATCAGGCGGATATACAGCGTCCAAGCGATGCGTACCGCCAGATAACCGCACAGCGCCAGCAGGCAGGCCAGCAAAAATACCCCCAGCGCCAGCGTGGGCCCGAGGCTGAGGGCCCATTCCGCCAATGCCTTGGCCGAATCCAGCGGGGCCGACCAGAGCCACTCCGGCGGAGTGGCGAGTGCGGCGTGGTGATTCGCTTGCAGGACGAGATGGCCGATGCGGTAGGCGAGCAGATACAGGGGGACGATGGTGAGCGGGTTGGTGTAGAGCGTGGTGAGCAGGGCGATCGGCAGATTGCCGCGAAAGATCAGCACGCCGATGAAGGCGCCGAGCATTTGAAACGGGCCGGGAATCAAGCCGCAGAACAGGCCGATGGCGACTCCGGTGGCAACGCTGTGGCGATGCAGGCGCCACAGCGAGGGTGTGTGCAGGACGCTGCCGAACAGACCGAGCCAGCGATTGTTCTTGATGTGTTCGGGATCGGGCAGATATTTGCGGATGAATTTTCGTGGCATGATTCAAGGGACCGTTGAGCAAACAGATTGCGTCATACCAGCGAAGGCTGGTATCCAGCGGCTTCTTGCAAAGTCACTGGGTTCCAGCTTTCGCTGGAACGACGGATTGCGGTGAAACATAAGATTCAGCGTTTCCCCAAGTTGGTTTTTTCATTGTAGATGAGCCCATGTGGATCGACACGCACTGTCATCTGGATGCTGATGAGTTTTCCAGCGACCGCGCTGCGGTAGTGGCGCGTGCCGATGCGGCCGATGTGCGCTGCATCGTGATTCCGGCGGTTGAGGTGGCTAACTTCACTGCCGTGCGTGACTTGGCACACAGCCACCCCGCGCACGTTTATGCACTCGGCATTCATCCCCTGTTTGTGGAGCGGGCGCAGCCGGAAGATTTGCAGACCTTGCGTACTGTGGTGTCTGCGGCGATCAATGATTCCCGTTTTGTGGCGATTGGCGAGATCGGGCTGGATTTTTTTGTGCCGGGGCTGGATCGCGACAAGCAGGAATTTTTTTATATCGAACAATTGAAAATCGCTGCTGACTTCAATCTGCCGGTCTTGCTGCATGTGCGGCGTTCGCAGGATGCCTTGCTCAAGCAGCTGCGGCGGATTGCGGTGCCGGGTGGTTTTGCGCATGCCTTTAACGGCAGCTTTCAACAGGCGGAGATGTTTATTGAACGGGGTTTCAAACTCGGCTTTGGGGGCGCGATGACGTATGACCGCGCATTGCAGATTCGTCGTCTGGCGATGCAATTGCCGCTGGAAAGCATGGTGCTGGAAACCGATGCGCCGGACATCGCTCCTGAGTGGCTGCACCATCAACGAAACGAACCAGGCGAGTTGTCACGGATTGCGCAGGTGCTGGCTGATTTGCGCGGCTGCGCGCTGGCTGAGATTGAGCGTGTCACGACGCAAAATGCCTTGCGGACGCTGCCGCGTTTGCAGGCATTCCAGATGGCCGACAGTGGAGCAACGCACTGATGCGATTGTTTGCCTGTGGTTTTGTCGGCGGTGCCTGGTGGCTGCAACAGCAAGCCAGCTTGCCGGCGCATCCGTTTTCGATCTTTGTGTTGGTTGTTGCACTCACGGGCGTACTGCTGTGGCGTTGTCAGGGCAGGTCAGATGATCGGCGTACTCAACGTGTGCTGGCGTATGCGGCATTGCTGCTGTGCGGTTTTGGCAGTGCCTTCTATTGGTCGGCGTGGCGGGCCGAGGCGCGCTTAAGCGATCGTCTATCTCCCGCGCTGGAGCAGCAGGATATGCTGGTGCAAGGTGTGGTGGTGTCACTGCCGAATCCTGTGGAGCGCGGTGTGCGCTTTGTGTTCCGCGTCGAGTGGGCGCAGCTGGATGGGCAGCTTGTGCACTTGCCCTCCCAGCTTGCCATCGGTTGGTACAGCAATTTTCACAGTGATGAATTGCAGACGGTGCCTGAAGTTCAACCCGGCCAGCGCTGGCAATTGAAGCTGCGCATGAAACAGCCGCATGGCAGTGCCAACCCCTATGGTTTCGATTACGAATATTTTTTGCTGGAGCAGGGGATCGGCGCGACCGGCTACGTGCGCCCCGATCCTGAAGGCAAGAGCAATCGTTTATTGAACCCGTTCGTCATCGAGGTGGGCACACTGATCGAACGCGCGCGTTATCAACTGCGTCGGACGATTTATCAACTACTGCCCGACGCCCCTTATGCCGGGGTGATGGTGGCGCTGGTGCTGGGCGATCAAAACGCGATTCCGCAAGCGCAATGGCAGCTGTTCAGCCAGACCGGCATCAGTCATCTGGTCAGTATTTCCGGGCTGCATGTGACGATGGTGGCGGGCATGTTTGCATGGTGCGCCGGGTTTCTTTGGCGCCGCCATGCGCGCCTGCCCTTGTTGCGGCCGGCGCAGAAGGTGGCGGTGTTGACTGGCGCAGTCGCTGCATTGCTCTACTGTTTGCTGGCTGGCTGGGGTGTGCCGGCACAACGTACCTTTGTGATGTTGCTGGTGGTCGCTGCGGCGTTGTGGCTGGATCGGTTGACGCTGTCGAGTCACATTCTGGCGTTGGCGATGCTGGCGGTGATTGCACTTGATCCGTGGGCTGTGATGGCGCCGGGGTTCTGGCTATCCTTTTTCGCGGTGGCCTTGATCATGCTGGTGGTGCAACGTGCGCCGCTGCAAAGCGTCGAACCCGGTTGGCGCAATCAGGTGCTGGAAGCAGGCAAGGTGCAGTTTGCCATTACGCTCGGCTTGGCGCCGCTGACGCTGCTGCTGTTTCAGCAAGTATCCATCATCGGGCCGCTGGCCAACGCGGTGGCGATTCCAGTGGTCAGCTTTCTGGTGACGCCGATTGCACTCGTCGGCGCAGCGCTGGCGACCTGGTTGCCGTTTCCGCAGTTATTGCAATTGGCGCATGCCTTGTTTGCCTGGCTGATGATTTTTCTGGAATGGCTGGCGCATTGGCCATTTGCGCTGTGGACTGCGCCGACACCTTCGGTTGCCGTGTTTGTATTGGCGTTGATCGGCAGCGTGATTGTCGTCATACCGCGCAGTGCGTCATACCCATGGCTATCGCGTTGGCGCTGGCTTGCTTTGCTGGCGTGGCTACCAATGTTTTTCATCCGGCCCAGTCAGCCTGCACCCGGTGAAGTCTGGCTGACTGCATTCGATATCGGGCAGGGCATGGCACTGCTGGTTGAAACCCGTGAACACCGTTTGCTGTATGACACCGGCCCGCAGTACAGCGCGGAGAGTGACAGTGGCAGCCGCGTGTTGCTGCCCTACCTGCGTGCACGCGGGATTCGTGAACTCGATGTGATGATGATTTCGCATCAGGACAACGATCATTCGGGCGGTGCGCTGTCAGTGCTGCGTGGCGTGACGGTGCACAAGACGCTGTCGTCGTTGGGGAATGCGCATCGGATTGCGCAGGCTTCCAGGCTCCATGAAGCCTGCCGTGAAGGTCAGCAGTGGCAGTGGGATGGCGTGACGTTTGCAGTGCTGCACCCGGACGCGACAACCGAGGCGCGCGATAATCTCAAGCCCAACGCGCATAGCTGTGTTTTGCAAATCACCCGTGGCACACAAAAAATTTTGCTGGCAGGCGATATTGAAGCGCCACAGGAAAAACGGCTGGTCGCGGCGTATGGCGAACGTTTGCGCAGCGACATCCTGCTGGCGCCCCATCACGGCAGTGGCACCTCCTCCACGGAGTCCTTTTTGTCTCAGGTGCAGCCGCGCATTGCCTTGTTTCAAGTGGGCTATTTGAATCGCTTCCACCACCCTAAACTCGAAGTGTGGGAACGCTACGCGGAATTCGGAATTGCGCGTGAGCGCACGGATCAATGGGGCGCGCTTGAGCTTCAATTGAGCACTGCGCAGATTGGATTGCAGCGTTACCGGCAAGTGCATGCGCGTTATTGGTATCCGAATGCTCAGGGCAATCAGGGTGTTTCAGAAACCCTGCCCTGAGATTTTTCAGTGCGCCCGCAGGATCGCATCATCGGGCATCTGGTGGCCGGGTGACTTCCATTGCGAATGAAAATTCGACCCGACATGGTTCGGTGCTGCCATGGATCGGTGCAGCACTGCTGGGGATGGGGCCGCATGCCAGCGGGATATGGCCCTCACCGGCCAGCAGGCCGGAGGTGGCGTCCAGCCCGATCCAGCCGGCGCCGGGAATCCAGGCTTCGGCCCAGGCGTGCAGGTCGGCATGATCGGCTTTTACGCTAGGTGTGTCTGGCGCCGATGCCTGATCCTTTTTGAGTTCAATCAGATAGCCGGAAGCGAAGCGGGCGGCGATGCCAAGCTGGCGCAAGGCATGTACCAGCAGCCAGGCGCTGTCGCGGCAGGAACCGGAACCCAGTGCCAGCGTTTCTTCCGGGCTTTGCACACCGGCCAGCATGCGCGTGTTGTAGCGCGTGTGGCTGAAAATTTGCCGGTTCAGACGGACCAGCAGTTCAATCGTGGGCAGGGGCGTGCTGCATTGCTGTTGTTGAAACTGCTTGAGAAATTCCTGTAGCGGTGCACTCTCGCGGTCGTGGGCGAGGAACGGGATCATCTCGCCGGCCTTGTCTGTGCTGTATTGAAATGGCCACCCCCTGGCTTCTGCTGCGATAGCGAAATCGAAAGGATTGATCGGCGACAGATCAGCGACCAGATCGACGTTGACCTGCAGCGCGCTGGCCGGTGTGGCGAAGGTCAGGCGCGTCATGGTGTTGCCGTCGCCATCGGTTTGCCACTGGATCGTTTCGGCGTGCGGCGCAACGTTGAGTGCGTAGGAGACGATTGGGGTGCGGCAGTGCGGCGCGGGATACAAACGGATTTCGTGCGGGCCGAGCCGGACGCTGTGGTCGAATTGGTAGTGCGTGCGATGGGCGAGGGCGATTGTCAGCATCACCCTACTGTACTATACCCAGTCTGGATCCGGCAGCCGTTTGAACAATTCACGCAGGCCGTCGCCCCAGGTGCTGTGGATCATGCGGAAATAGTCGTCGCTTTCGTCGATGCGGCGCTGCGTTTTGATCGCCAGCGCATTGGTTTCCATGATCATCATGTCGATCGGCAAGCCGACCGAGAGATTGGAGCGCATGGTTGAGTCGAACGACACCAGCGTGCATTTTGCAGCATCCGACAGTGCCGTGTTCCTTTTGATGACGCGGTCGATGATCGGTTTGCCGTATTTGATTTCGCCGATCTGGAAATACGGCGTGGCGATCGAGGCTTCGATGAAATTGCCTTCGTTGTAGAGCATGAACAGTCGTGGCCGCTCATCCTTGATCTGACCACCGATGATGAAGCTGGCATTGGCGTCGATATTGTGTGCCATGAACGTGGGGCCGTCGCGGCGCTGTACCTCGCGCAGTGCTTCGCCTAACAGGGTGGCCACGTCGAACATCGAGGTGCAGTTGTAGATATGCTGTTCTGCACCGCTGCGGGACTGCTGTTCCAGCATGCTCAGGCAGTTCTGCGTGATCGATAGGTTACCCGCCGAAAGGATGGTGATGACACGCTCGCCGGGAGCGACAAACTGGTGCATCTTGCAATATCTGGCAACGTTATCCACCCCCGCATTGGTGCGGGAATCAGATGCGAAAATCATTCCCGCATCCAGCAGCATGGCAACACAATAAGTCATTGGTTCGGTTCGTTCGGTGATGAATGAGTTCGATTCTAGCCTATCCTTCTTTGCAGGAGCCGTCGGGAAAGAGGTGGAAAGCGCCTCAATTCAGTGCTGGCCCTGTTTTTGCTAATACAATTTCAATCACCCCATCCTCAGGATGATGCAGATGCCACCTCTTTTCAATGAAATGTATGCGTCGCCCGGCAGCCCACGCGGTCATTACGAACGCTTTGCGCACTGGCTGACCCAGCAGAACGACGACGATCTGCGCAACAAGCGCGCCGAGGCCGATCTGTTCTTTCATCGCGTCGGCATCACCTTTACCGTCTATGGTGATGAAGCGGGCACGGAACGCTTGATTCCGTTCGACATGATTCCGCGCATCATCCCCGCCGCCGAATGGCGCACGCTGGAAAAAGGTTTGCGCCAGCGCGTGCAGGCGCTGAACCTGTTTTTGCACGATATCTATCACGCGCAGAACATCATTCGTGCCGGCATCATTCCGGCTGACCAGATTCTCAACAATGCGCAATATCGTGCCGTGATGCAGGGCATCGACGTGCCGTGCGGCATCTATTCGCACATCGCCGGTATCGACGTGGTGCGCGCCGCCAATGCCAAAGGCGAGGGTGAGTACTACGTGCTGGAAGACAACCTGCGCGTGCCCTCCGGGGTGTCCTACATGCTGCAAAACCGCGTCATGATGATGCGCCTGTTCCCGGAACTGTTCGCGCGCAACAAGGTGGCGCCGGTCGCGCACTATCCCGACCTGTTGCTGGAAAACCTGCGCGCCGTCGCGCCGCACGGCAGCAGCGACCCGACCGTGGTAGTGATGACGCCGGGGCAGTACAACAGCGCTTATTACGAACATGCCTTCCTGGCGCAGCAAATGGGCGTTGAACTGGTGGAAGGCAAGGACCTGTTTGTGGACAAGGAACAGGTCTTCATGCGTACCACTCAGGGGCCGCAGAAAGTCGATGTGATTTACCGCCGTATCGACGACGATTTTCTTGACCCGCGCGTATTCCGTGCCGACTCCACGCTGGGCGTGCCGGGTTTGCTGGCCGCCTATCGCGCCGGCCACGTGACGCTGGCCAATGCGGTCGGTGCGGGCGTGGCTGACGACAAGTCGATCTACCCCTATGTGCCCGATATGGTGAAGTTTTATCTGGGCGAAGAACCACTGCTGAATAACGTGCCGACCTGGCAGTGCCGTAAACCCGACGAGCGCAAACACGTGCTGGCCAATCTGGCGGAACTGGTGGTGAAGGAAACGCATGGCGCGGGCGGCTACGGCATGTTGATCGGGCCGGTGGCGAGCCAGACCGAGATCGAAACCTTTCGCGGCTTGATCACCCAGCACCCCGAACGCTACATCGCCCAGCCCACGTTGTCCCTGTCGGCCTGCCCGACTTTTGTCGAAAGCGGCGTCGCGCCGCGCCACATTGACCTGCGCCCGTTTGTCTTGTCCGGCAAGGAAATTTCCATCGTGCCGGGCGGGTTGACGCGCGTGGCCCTGCGTGAAGGTTCGCTAGTGGTCAATTCGTCGCAGGGGGGTGGCACCAAGGATACCTGGATATTGGAGAACTGAAAAAACTTAACCGCCAAGGAAAAAACTCTTGGAAAACGCAGATTTATTGCCAGAGTGTCATTCCCACGAAAGTGGGAATCCATTTTATTCAACCGCCTACGTGGATTTCCGTGTTCGCGGGAATGACGAAATATCATTCAATCTGCGTTTCGCTTGCTTTGCTTGGCGCGCTTGGCGTCTTGGCGGTTAAATTTTTCCCCAACGAGGATGAAAAATGCTGAGTAGAACTGCCGATCACATGTTCTGGATGGCGCGCCATGTCGAACGCGCCGAAAATACGGCGCGCATGCTTGACGTGACGTACCAGATGTCCCTGTTGCCGCAATCGGACGAACAGGCACAAAACAATTGGGGTGCTGTGCTCAGCATTACCGAACTGCGCCCTCTGTTCGATCACTATTACGATGCGCTCAATCAGCAGAATGTGCTGGAGTTCATGATCTGGGACAGGAATAATCCTTCCAGCATTTTTTCCTGCCTGAAATCGGCGCGCGAGAATGCGCATGCGGTGCGCGGACAGCTGACCACCGAAGTGTGGGAAACCCAGAACGCCACCTGGCTGGAGTTTCAGCAAATGGCGAAGACGCGGCGCAAGAATTACGATGCCGGGCAGTGCCTCGACTGGGTGAAATTCCGCTCCCATCTTTCGCGTGGCGTGACGATCGGCACTACGCTCAAGGACGAGGCGTTCTACTTCATCCGTCTGGGAACCTTCCTGGAACGGGCCGACAACACCGCACGTATTCTCGATGTCAAATTCCATGCGGCGCGCGAATCGCAGATGCTGAAGATCAACGGCCATGCTGCGCCTCTCGAAGATCTGCAGAGCGCAAATCCGCATGACGATTTTTATCACTGGAATGCATTGCTGCGCTCTGTGTCGGGCTTCGAGATTTACCGCCGCGTCTATCGCGACGTCATCGTTCCCGCGCGCGTCGCCGAACTGCTGATTCTGCGCGACGACATGCCGCGCTCACTGGCGAACTGTCTGAATGAAGTGGTCAGTAATCTGAAGATGGTGCAGAACCAGCATTCCGCCGAAACCCAGCGCCGCGCCGGCCTGCTCAAATCCGAGCTCGATTTCGGCCGCATCAGCGACATCCTCGACACCGGTTTGCACCTCTACCTGACCCGTTTTCTCGAACGCGTGAATGATCTGGGCGGGCGGATCAGCAAAGACTTTTTGATGCCAGCTTGAAGGCGGTGACAGGTGACAGTGCGTAGGATGGGTGGAGCGTAGCGATACCCATCGCTTTTCACAGCCGCTGATGATGGGTATCGCTACGCTCCACCCATCCTACATTTAGCTGCGGTTAAGTTGTTTGCTTAAAGTGGGACAATCTCACTGCGCTGCCCACCCCCCATCCATATTCCACGCGGCGCCACGCAATTGGCTGGCGGCATCGGAGCAGATGAACAAAGTCAGTTGGCCGAGCTGTTCCGGAGTGACGAATTCCATCGACGGTTGTTTTTCGCCGAGCAGGCGTTTCTTCGCTTCGTCCCAGGAAACATTTTCCTTGGCAGCGCGTGTGTCGATTTGCTTGGACACCAGCGGCGTCAGGACCCAGCCGGGGCAGATGGCGTTGCAGGTGACGCCGGTCAATGCGGTTTCCAGTGCCACCACCTTGGTCAGGCCGATCACGCCATGCTTGGCAGCGACGTAGGCGGATTTCTGCGTGGAGGCGACCAGGCCGTGTACCGAGGCGATATTGACGATGCGGCCCCAGTTGTTGGCTTTCATTTTGGGCAATGCGCAGCGCATGGTGTGAAAAGCGGAAGACAGGTTGATGGCGAGAATGGCATCCCAGCGTTCCACCGGAAAATCCTCGACCAGGGCGACATGCTGAATCCCGGCATTGTTGACTAGAATGTCGATGTGGCCGAAATGCTGTTCGGCCGTGCGGATCATGTCTTCGATCTCGCCGGGCTTGCTCATATCGGCGCCGTGATAGATGACTTCGACGCCGCATTGGGCAATGTCTTGTTGCACCTGCTTGAGCGTGGCTTCATCGCCGAAACCATTGAGGACGATATGCGCACCCTGTTGCGCCAGGGTTTTTGCAATCCCCTGGCCAATGCCACTGGTGGAGCCGGTCACCAGCGCGATTTTGTTTTTCAACATGAGAGACTCCTTTCGAAATGAACCCGCAATCCGATTTCGTACAGTGTATATCACCCTCCGGTTTACATCGGATGGTGTATCGGCAATGGGGTGAGCCGGCCAATCCGCGCGTGCTGGTCTGCGTGCATGGACTGACGCGTAGTGCGCGCGATCTCGACACCCTGGCGCAACACTTGTGCGACGACTATCGCGTGATCTGCCCCGATGTGGTGGGACGTGGCGATTCCGACTGGTTGCGCGATCCGCAGTATTACACCGTGCCCCAGTATGTGTCCGATATGGTGACCTTGCTGGCGCGCTTGCAGGCGGAGACGGTGCACTGGTTTGGTACCTCGATGGGCGGGTTGATCGGTATGGGGCTGGCCTCGTTGCCTGAATCGCCGATCAGCAAACTGGTGCTCAATGATGTCGGTCCGGTGCTCAATGGTGGTGCCCTGAAACGGATTGCCGATTTCGTCGGTACCCAGATGACCTTCGACAGCTTTGTACAGGCGGAGCAGATGGTACGTACAGTATCGGCCTCTTTTGGTCCGCATAGCGATGCAGAGTGGCGCCAGCTTACCGAAAGTGTGGTGCGGCAGAAGAACGGGCAATGGACTTTTCACTATGATCCGGCCATCGGCCTGAATGCCCGCGCGCAGGCGGCCAGCACGCCCGATACACTCGAATTCTGGTGGGGTTATGACCCGATTACCTGCCCGGTATTGGCGGTGCGTGGTGAACTATCCGATTTGTTGTCGCGCGACACGCACCGGCAAATGGGGCTGCGCGGGCCAAAGGCGCAGTTGGTGGAAATTCCCGGGGTCGGTCATGCGCCGACCTTCATGCACGACGATCAGATCAGGCTGGTGCGTGATTTTCTGCTGGCTTGACGTATTTCGCTCCCGAAAATCGACAACTCACGCCATCGCTACGTCATTCGTCGCATGCCTCTGTCGGTGGGTGATCTGCGTTGCTATCGTGTTCATACCTTAACCCTTTCAAGGAGAATGAACATGGAAAATCAATGCAGAAAATATCAATGCACGCGTGGTCTGCTGGCTCCGGTGGTTTTATTTATCGTTGGCACCACTTTGCTGCTGCAGAAAACCGGTTTCATTGATCGTCAATTACTGGCGCAATGGTGGCCCGCAGTGCTGATTTTCGTTGGTGGATGGTTGCTGATCAAACGCCTGGACAGAAAAGACGATTGAACCAGGCAGGCGAGGCGCCAAGCGTTGGGGGACTGCTTGATTTCAGCCGCAAATCCGGTTGCGTCCCTGATGCTTGGCGGCGTAGAGTTTTTCATCGGCGCGCGCAAACAGTGTGTCGATCTCTTCGCCGGGATGGCGTGCTGCCACGCCTCCGCTGACGGTCACGTGCAGGCTGGTCTGGCAATGCCGGATTTCCAGGGCTTCCAATCCTTTGCGGATGCGTTCCGCAAATTGCACGGCAGTGCCGTCGTGCACGGTACGTACAAATACGGCCAGTTCTTCGCCGCCAAAACGCACGGCCAGATCGCCGGCGCGGATCGAATCGGCAATCAGTTGTCCCACCTGCTTGAGTACGGCATCGCCGACCAGGTGGCCGTGCGTATCGTTGATTTTCTTGAAATGATCGAGGTCGAACAGCACCAGTGAAAAACCGCGCTGCGGATCACGTTCGTGCTCCTTCTCCGCCGCGTGCAGCCATTCGTTCATGTAGAGCCGCGTGTGCAGGCCGGTGAGCGGGTCGCGGATCGCGGCTTCCAGCAAGCGCGTCTGATAGCGCAGGCGTTGCAGGATGGCGATGGCCGTCAGCAGGAACACCAGCGCCAGCAGCGCGGCCACGACCGTATAAGTCGCCACGGTTTTCCAGTAGTGCGCGGCGTCGATGTGCAAATAAATGCGCCCGCCGAATTGCGGTAGTTCAAAGGCTTTCTGGATAAAGCTGCGTCCCGGCAGATCCTTGAATCGCACCAGTCGCATGTCCGTGTCCAGGCTGTCGGTGACGGTAATCGCCAGAGGCAACAATGCCTGATCCTTGTATTGCTTGCTGGCATCGATTGCTGCACGCGCTGCGGCGGACAGTGGCGTGATGGTGTGGTAGAGCCAGGGCTCAATCGGGCTGGTGAATATCACGCCGTTGGTGTCGGTGACCAAGGCGATTTCCGACTGCTCGGACCAGTAGCGGCTCACCAGAACTTGAAAAGCCTCGCGCGAGATGGGCACCCGCAGCGCGACCACGCCACGGACCTGTCCCGCGATGAGCAC
>Ga0209515_10004377_pt1 | contig 19150 bp, 18 predicted proteins | sample Subgroupgradi54m_FD_187454 | JGI IMG/M metagenome (GOLD analysis project Ga0209515, IMG submission 187454) | Subsurface groundwater microbial communities from S. Glens Falls, New York, USA - GMW60B uncontaminated upgradient, 5.4 m (SPAdes)... ...
CGATAATGAAAAAATTACAAGTATCAATCATTTACAACAACTTGTTAACTTGGATATTTCTGGTAAAAAATGCGGTGTTAATCAAGAAGGAATTTCAAATAATTCAACCATTAAAATATTAAATGCAAGAGATAACCATAAAATAATAAATGTTAATCATTTGTTACCATCATTAAAAAAATTTTATACACCAGATTATAAAATTTTAAATGAAGATATGTTATTGCAAATAAAGTCTATTTAATAAAAATGCATTATTTAACAATATAATGCAAATATTTAATAACATAATACAAATATTTTTATACATTATTGCAAAATATTTTTATATTTTTGTTAAACAAAAAAAATTGCAAAAAATATATGTTTATGCATTATTTAACAGTAAAATTACATAAACATATAAAACACATTAAAACACATTTAAAATACATTTAGATAATTTTCGAACAATTGTACACAAACTAATATGAAAAATTTATTAAACACACATAATACTACATATGACATCACACACGAATATTCACAAAATACATTGGACAGTTCAAACAGCATTGTTATAAAAGCTAAAGAAATTACAAATATTGATAATTTATTAAAAATATATGGTGCATCAGAACATTTACGATGTATATTAGATGATTCAGATAACAACGTTACAACAGAAATTTCTAAACTTTTACAAAAATCTTATGAATTATTAAATTCGAATGCAAATACAAACACAAATATTTCATATGAAACATTTATTGTATATTTATTAAATTTAATAGACAACCATAAAAATATTAAATATACATCAGAAAACATTTTACAATATGTTACACTGGTTGATTATTTCATATTGGATATTCAAGATGATTTTTTCAACTATATTTTAGACAAATATATTTTTACATATAATATGTTTTATGATAAATTATATCAATATAACATTATAAATTATTACATTTTAGACAAATTTAGCAAAAAAAATAATATTAAAAATGAAACATTTGAATATATTTTTGACATAAATAAAAATATGTGTAACGAAATTACAACTTTATATTCGCAAAATATTAAACAAAATGTACTGAACAAATGTACATATATTATTAAATTAAATATAAATAACAACATGCATATTAACAGTGTCAATCATTTACAAATGTTAGTTGAATTAGATGTGTCTCGCAAATATGACTGTGGTAAAATAGAAGAACATTTATTTCGTATTAAATTTCAAAATGCAATTAAACAAGATGGTATTTCGCAACTTTTATTCATTAAAAAATTAAATGCATGTAATAATTCTCATATTACTGATGTAAATCATATGCAGTGTTTGACTGAACTAAATATTTCGAATGATTGCAGTGTTAAACAAATCGGTATTTCACATCTTCAATTCGTTAAAAAATTAAATGTATATAATAATCACAAAATTAATGACGTTAATCATTTACAGTGTTTAACAAATTTAAATATCTCTGGCGAATCATGTGGTGTTAAACAAAATGGAATTTTACAGCTTCTACTCGTTAAAAAATTAAATATATCTAACAATGTAAAAATTACAAATATCAATCATTTAAAATTTCTTAAAAATGTTAATATGTTTGATAGTGATTATTATGATGGTTATGATAGTGATAATGATGAAAATAATTTAATAATACTTGTTAAAAATCAAATATTTATATCACTTTTAAACATAACAACGTTAAATGTTCAAGAATGTGAATTAATTACAAATGTAAATCATTTACAATTACTTGTAAACTTAAATATTTCTGGTAATTTATGTGGTGTAAATCAAGAAGGTATTTCACAACTTTTATTTGTTAAAAAATTAAATGCTAGTTATAACCAAAAAATTACAGATGTTAATCATTTGCAGTTTTTAGAAGATTTAAATATTTCAGATCATCGAGACGGTGTTAACCAAAATGGTATTGCAAAAATCACAACAATTAAAAAATTAGATATCGGATGCAGTAAACAAATTACAAATATTAATCATTTACAACTTTTAGAAGATTTAAATATGTCTAGTCATTGTGATGTTACACAGAACGGATTTTCAAAAATTGTGTCAATTAAAAAATTAAATATTTCAGCAAACAGTAAAATTACATGTGTCAATCATTTAAAACAATTGGAATCGTTAAATATCTCTCATAATTTGTGTGGTGTACAACAAGAAGGAATATTAAATACATTATCCATTAAAAAATTAAATGTATCAAACAACAGCAAAATTACAAATATAAATCATTTGCAATGGCTTGTTGATTTAGATATCTCTGGTGATTTATGTTGTGTTGATCAAGAAGGTATTCAAAATTTGTTATTTGTTAAAAAATTAAACACTAAATATAATTATAAAATAATAAATATTAATCATTTATTACCATCATTAAAAAAATTTTATACACCAAACGGTAAATGTATTGAAAATAATGCAATATTATTTATGGCAAATATTTAATTTATATATAATTCATATGTAATTCATATATAATTCATATCTAATTTACATACAATTTATATTTTATCTACAATTAAAAAATCATTATCACCATTATTTTGTTTCATATGATTCACAATATTTTCAATATGAACATCTTTAATTAATTTTACATCAATCATATTTTTATTATTTGTATTCTGATATACTAATTGATTTAAAAATTCATCATCCAACAACATAATATTAAATCGTAATTTTTTATTGGTAATATCAATATTTTTTATATTTTTATTATTTTTTTTATCAAATGTGTAGGTCATAGTTTTTATATCATATGTATTATTTTTTGCTAATGCACCACCGTTAATATCTTGCAATTCAGAATCGTAATTTTTAATAAAAATTAATAGTCCTGATTTTATTAATGAATTATTAAAATTTAAATAGTTATTAAATTTTAAATTTGATATGTAAGAATACATTGATGGAAAATATGTTGAATTTTCAATATGTGTGTTAAATTTATTAAATAAATTATCAATTACATCTTTTTTATTTGTAAAATTTAAATATTGTTGTGGTATTTTATTTATAATATTAAAATCAATATTTTTTCTTTCAACATCTTTTTCATTAATTTTTTTATGAACAAAATTATTTTTATTTTCATCAAAATATAAACAATTAAATAATCTATCATAATTTTTATCTGTCAAATATTCATTTGAATTTATGTATATTGGATTTTTAGGAAATATAATATCTTCCAATATGTCACTTAATAAATAACCAGCCATCATGAAATTTATTGCTTTTAATTGTTCATTCTGTATAACATTATTTGATTCACCTATTGATGAAAAATTTTGATGTGTATATGATAAATATGTATATTTGCTGTCGTCAAATTCATTTATTGATTTAAATGTATATTTTTTTGGTATCATGCTAAAAAATAATGCTAATTCTAATTTGTCAGTCATTTTATCATTTAAATGTTTGTTGTAGTTTGTACGAATGATGTTAACCAATATTTGTTGTTGTTTAAAAGCTTTGTTTGTATTGTTTGTATTGTTTGTATTGTTTGTGTTATTTATGTTGTTTGTATTATTCAATAAATTGTTATTCAATAAATTGTTATTTAATAAATTGTTACTGTCATTTGAATATCCCAAATACATATTCAATTGATATACAATCAAATTTTTTATTAATTCATTATATTTTATGGGTATATCTCCAATTTTAAAATCAGTTATTGGATCGATAGAAACATAATCATCATTTAATTTATATGTTAAAATATCAATAGGAACACCTAATTTTAACATGCATGGATAATTTTCAGATTTATTTAATCCGTAATAATATTCATTAACATGTTTATTTGAAAATGAACCAATATTTAAAAATAATACATTTTCAGAATATTGTCCTTTTATTTTTTCAAATACATTTGCAAGTATAAATTCATCATTTAAAAATCCTACTTGTAAATTGGTTGAATTTAATGACAAAAATAATATATATTTAAAAAACATTTCTTTTTTTAAAATTTTCATATTATTTTTAGATAATTCATCATTCGGAATTAAAACAGGTTTTTTATTATTTCCTCCAAAACAACCAGCCAAATATGGATTTACATCAATACGCCATTTTAAATACGGAAAATAATATTTATAAAATTGAAATACATAAAACGGAACGTATTTATATTTTTTATCATTAAATTTATCTATTATATTTTTATCTGTCAAACTTAGTCTTGAATCTAAATCTCTAACATGAAATTCGCAATTTTCATTCATCGGTAAAAAACGTAAATTAACAGATATATGACATGATAAAGTGCAAAATGTTGATTTTTCAGATATGTTGTTTATGTTAATATTTGTTATTTCAATATTTTCGGAATCAATGTTGATGTTTGTTTTATTTGTTGTTTTATCTTTACTGTCATTTACGTTTGCATTTGCATTTGCATTAGTTTTTATGTCAGTATTTGCATTTGTTTTTTTTGCTAAAAATGGCGAAGCAACATAAATATTTTGTAAATTCACTGTATTGTAAAATATATTGTTGTAATATGTTTTTACATCATTAATATCAGTTACAATATTATCATAAATATTTTCGCCATTAACATTAAAATATGGATTTAAGAAGAACACAACAAATTGTATTTTTTTATGATAGGTTGGTTCAACATCTTTTAAAATATTTAAAAACATATTAAATGTATTAAAACATTCTGATGAACCAAAAACACTGTTAAAATCAATATAAATTCTCATTTTATATTTTTTAAAATGTTTTTGTATTATTGCATAATTATAAACCATTCCAATTAAATATGATAAATTTGTATGACTTGAAATAAATAAACTAAACGAAAATAATTTATCAGTTGTTGGTACATCATAATAATCTGTCATATTATAAAGTTGATAATTTGATGCATCAAATTTATAGAAATAATACAAATTATTTTTGTCAAGATTATTTATTATGGTTTGTTTGTTTAAATTAATCCATTGTATGTATTGTTTAAAAACAATATTTTCATAATTATTGTTTATTATGTTATCAGTAATATTTTTAATATTTTCATCTATTTTGTTAATTAAGTTTTTTTTATCTTGATAACTATTACAACTATATATATTTTCAGAATTATTATTGTTATTTAATAGTCCATAATTTACTATATTATCCATATAAAATAGTGTTATAATTTTTTGAGTGATATTTTTATATAAATTTATATATGAATTTATGTAAAAATTTATGTAAAAAAAATAAACAGATGAATAGATAGATGAATAGATGACAGTTAATAGTTAATAGTTAATAGTTAATAATTAATAGTTATGGTTAAACAAACCAAAAATATTTATTAAATACGACAATATGGACAAATCGTAATTTTTAAATAACATTTATGACATACCGAATGTACACATTTATCCAATTTAATATGTAATTCATTTTCATAACAAATCATGCATTCTTGTTTATTATCATTATTTTTTATTGATTCAATACATTTTTCTTCATAAATTAAATATTTATCATATGTTTTATTTTTTAGTTCTTCATATATTTCTTCGAACCGTTTTGTTTTATTTTTAATGTTTTTTAAAATAATAAATCGTTCAATAACTGTTGTATATTTCATCATAGCACAATAAGATGGAAAATTACATAAATTAATAGCCATTAAATACCATTTTTTCATTTCATCATGATTTATTTCAGTTGTTTTATAGTGCCATCCTAAATTTTGCATTGCTCTGTCATCATTAAATTCAACAGCCATTAAAAACAATTTTTTCATTTCATCATGATTTATTTCAATTGTTTGGTAATATACTCCTAAACTGATCATCGCATTAACATGTTTTAATTTAATAGCCATTAAATGCAATTTTTTCATTTCGTTATAATTTGTTTCAATATTTTTATAATGCTGTCCCAAACAATACATTGAATCAGCACATTTTAACTCGATAGCCATTAAGTACCATTTTTTCATTTTATCATAATTTTTTTTGGTAAATTGATAATATATTCCTAAATTATGCATTGCATCAGAATTATTACAATCAACAGCTATTAAGTACCATTTTTTCATTTCATCATAATTTATTTCGATTGTTTGATAATAAACTCCTAAATTATATGATATTTGTTTAGTGTTACGAATTTCATTATTTTTTTTGTTAAATTCAATTGCCATTAAGTACCATTTTTTCATTTCGTCATAATTTATTTCAATATTTTCATAATGTTGTCCTAAATGATACATTGAATCAACACATTTTAATTCTATAGCCATTAAATACCATTTTTTCATTTCATCATAATTTTTTTCAGTAAATTGATAATACATTCCTAAATCATGCATTGCATTTGAATTATTGCAATTAACAGCCATTAAGTACCATTTTTTCATTGCATCATAATTTATTTCGATTGTTTGATAATGAACTCCTAAATTATATGATATTTGTTTAGTATTGCGTATTTCATTATTTTCATTGTCAAATTCAATAGCCATTAAATACCATTTTTTCATTTCATCATAATTTTTTTCAATTGTTTGATAGTAAAGTCCTAAATTATGCATTGCATTTTCATTTTTTAATTCAATAGCCATTAAAAACATTTTTTTCATTTCGTCATAATTTTTTTCAATATTTTTATAATAAATACCTAAATTATTCATTGCATCAGAATAATTTAATTCAACAGCCATTAAAAACATTTTTTTCATTTCATCATAATTTTTTTCAATTGTTTCGTAATAACGACCTAAATTATTCATTGCTTTTTCGTTCTTTAATTCAATAGCCATTAAGTACCATTTTTTCATTTCATCGTAATTTATTTCAATTGTTTGATAATAAAGTCCTAAATTATACATTGCATCCGAACAATTTAATTTAACAGCCATTAAAAACATTTTTTTCATTTCATCATAATTTTTTTTTATATATTTATAATAATTACCGATTGCACATAAAATAAAAGCATCAGTTAAATCGTAATCATTAATATTTATATTTTCAGTATTAAATATATTCAATATGGTATTTTCATAACGATTGTAATCTATGCTAAATGATATTCCAAATGCATTTTCGATTTGTTGTAAATTATTGAATTTATTGCCGTTAACAATATTATTATTAATGCCGATAGATTCTGACATATTTTAAATTATTATAATATGATGGTGTAACAATAAATTGTATTTTAATAATATTTTATATTTTATAAAAATACAATTTTTTTTATAATTGTAATAAAAATGTAATAGACATATTCATTTATCTATCTGTATGTTATATTTAATATCAAATATTCAATATTTAATATCAAATATCAATACGACAATATGGGCAAATTTTGATTTTTAAATAGCACTTATAACATACTGAATGAATGCAATTATTCATCTTAACATGTAATTCATTTTCATAACAAATCATACATTCTTGAATATCATTGTTTTGCAAAGATTCATCATATTTTTGTATATATTCATCATGTTTTTTAATAGTTGGCTTATTTTTTAGTTCTTCATATATTTCTTCAAACTGTTCTGTTTTATTTTTAATATTTTTCAAAATAATAAATCGTTCAATATCTGTTGTAAATTTTATCATTTTATTAAAAGCCATTACGTTACATGAATTAATAGCCATTAAGTACCATTTTTTCATTTCGTCATAATTTATTTCAGTCATTTCATAATAACATCCTAAATTATGCATTGAATTAGAGTGTTTTAATTCAACAGCTATTAAGTACCATTTTTTCATTTCACCATAATTTTTTCCAACAGTTTGGTAATAAAGTCCTAAATTATGCATTATGTTTTTCATATTATGCATTTCATTCTTATTTTCATTTTTATTATTTAATTTAATAGCCATCAAATAATATTTTTTCATTTCATCATGATTTATTTCAATCGTTTGATAATAAACTCCTAAATTATACATTGCATCAGAATTATTTAAATCAATTGCCATTAAGTACAATTTTTTCATTTCATCATAATTTTTAATTTTCCGATAGTATTGACCTAAATTATACATTGATTTTTCATTTTTTAATTCAATAGCCATTAAAAACAATTTTTTCATTTCATCATAATTTATTTCAATTGTTTGATAATAAACTCCTAAACTGTTCATCGCATCAACGTGTTTTAATTCAATAGCCATTAAAAACATTTTTTTCATTTCATCATAATTTTGTTTAATGTATTTATAATAATTACCAATTGCACATAAAATAAAAGCATCAGTTAAATCATAATCATTTATATTTATATTTTCGCTATTAAATATATTTATTACAATATTTTCGTTGCAATCACAATATGTGTCAAATAATATGTTAAATTCATCTCTAATTTGTTGTAAACTATTGAATTTATTGTTATTGATGTTGTTAAATTCTGACATATTTAAATTATTATATCATAACGATATATTATGTTTTAACAATATATCATATTTTGAAAAATGCAATTTTTTTAGCTTAAAAAATTGACAAAATAAACATATTCATTTATCATTTATTTGTTATATTATGTAAATATCAAATATCAAATATCAAATATTAAATATCAAATATTAAATATCAAATATTAAATATCAAATATTTAATATTAAATATCAAATATTTAAATATAACATAAATTATATTATGTCAAAAATTTATGAATGCAATGTATTTTTTGGTAAAAAATCAGACATGTATGTAAGAATGATAACAATTGCATCTGAATATGTTGAAGCAAAATTATATTTTACAAATGAATTATTAAAAAAATATGAAACAATTAAAAAAAATATAGATTGTGATTGTTTTGATTTTGAATATGAACTGACCGTTGATATTACAACATATTGCAAATTTGAAAATTACATTAAAAATAACATTGACGACAGTATAATTTGTTATGATAAAGAAAATTCATTTGAAATATTAAGTGTGTATTAGTGACTAACATATATTAAATTTAAATATTTAACTGAAATATTTAACTAAAATATCCAATTACTATCAACATCCATTGCCCAAAAAAATTTATCACGTAAGGTTTGTGAGAATATTTTTTCAATTGGAACATCATGTTTTTTTAAAAATGATATTGTAATTCGTGGATCAATGTAATTTGTTTTTGAGGTATCTAATGATAAATTTTTCATTTCAATTTTAAAATTTTTTTTATTTTTGATATCTTTAATTTTTTCATTTGTTTTTTTAACAAGTACATTTATTTTTCTTTTGTTATTATCGTTTTTTTTATTTTCATATATTTCTTTTTTTTGTTTTAATTTATTAATTTGTTCATCAAATTTTTTAATTTGTTCATTAAAATTTTTTGACACATTTTTTTGATGATTACATAAAAGAGCAACTTTTATATTTGCTTTATTATATGCATTTAATAATTCTTGCATATATTTGTCATCCATTTTTTTGTTACCTTCAACAATAAATTCTTTATTAATTTTGTTTATTTCTGTTTGAAATAAATGTGATGCATTGTAAGTTCTAAATACTTTTGCAGTTAATCCTTCTAATATACTTGATATATATGTATTTAGTTGTGATGGATTAATTAAATCAAATAAATCATCTTTTTTCTTTTTGCCATTCATAAAATTTGCTAAATTTTTGTACACAATTTCTTCAACTGTAACTGTATTTTGATATCGTATGCTGTCTTTACCTAAAAAATCAAGTTTAACTTGATTATCATCTAAAAGTAATATATGTTCAACACGTAAAGAACAAACACCAACTGTATCTGCTTCGTCTGAACCTTTTTCATTTCCAACACGCAAAGCGAAATTATCAATTAAATATAATGCAGTTGCTAATTGTTTTGTTTTTATGTCATTTGAATATAAATTATTGTAATTTGTCGTTTTAATGTAGTCAATATTATTTTTCAATTTACGTGCTGTTTCAAATTTATTTAAATCAGAATTTGCTTTAAAATCAGATTTTGAACCTAACCACACATATTTATATTTACCAGTTATATCATCTTTCCATGATGCTATCCATTCAGATGTATTATCATGAACAACATTTAACCAACTCATATGTTCATATGGTTTTTGTGGAATTGGTATTTTAGATTTATCATCAATGTTAATTGTTATATCAATAGGCATTATTCTTTTTTTAATTCTTCCTGATTGTGGATGACATCCACGACCTAAAAATAAATTAGGAGGTTCTAATTTATAATTTCCAACTTCTTGTTTTTTATCGTCAACTATTGCCATCTTATATTTTTGTTCGACTTTATCTTTTTTATCTTTCAATATTTGTTTTTCCTCTTTTGTTAAATTTTTTATTTTCATTTTTTCATCTAACACATATTGATAAATTAATTTAAAATCACATTTTGATAAATCAGTAATTTCTTTATGTCCATCTTTAATTAAAATTTTCTTCCAATCTTTAAAAAAATTTTTATTAAATCTTGTCGAATTTATATATTCAGTATCCAAATATTTTGCATATATAGTTGCATATTCTTCCGATTCATCTTTTAACACAATTTGTTGTTCATCATATATTAATGGTATATTATGTTTTTTATATGGATCGGGAAATAATACACCATTGTGACTGAATGTTGACCATTTCGGTTCATCACCAACTTTACCACCAAATTGATTGTTTATAAAATGATCGAATGTATATTTATTAAAATTATTTCGTTTATTTGCATTTTGTTGTTCTTCAATGAACATTATAATATAAATTTGTTGGATAAAATATTTTACAAAATATTTTGTTTAATAAAAAAATTACAAAATTATTGTTTGACAAAAAAAAATTGTTTATATTTGTCGCTAAATATTGCAACATCATTATTTGTTGCTAAAATATGCAACACTATTATTTGTCGCTAAAACAATGCAATGAACATATTTGTTGATAAGATATGCGACATCATTATTTGTCGCTAAAACAATGCGACGAATATATTTGTCGATAAGATATGCGACACTGTTATTTGTTGCAAATAACAATTTAACGAATATATTTGTTAATAAGATATGCGACGAATAAAAAATACGAAAATATATTTTTTTATTAAATTTTTAAAATTTATCATAGCAAATATTACCAATATCACCATTATTATAACTAGAAAATAATACATGTATTTTATTTTTTTTTAATTTACATTCAAAATTTATGCCATTACCAACAAGTAATGTAAATTTTTTACATGTTGTTATTTGTCCTGCAAAAGGCAATTCGTTAAATTTTTCATCATCTTCACTTTTCCACATATCTTTACCATATAATTTTCCGTTTTCAATTTTTTCAAACGTTAAAATTCCTTCATATTTTTTACATTCACCATTTACAGTTGCTAAACAATATGATGCTTTAAATTTGTCTCCATTTTTAATGCAATTTGTCATAATAAAATAATGGTTTAAATTATTATTTTTTCAAACAAATATTGGTTTAGAAATAATTACATTTACATTTACATTTACATTTACATTTGCATTTGAATTATGTTATATGTAAAAAAATTGATAAAAAATATTTAATAATAAAAATTTAATAATAGCAACAATAATATTAACTAAAACTAACAATAATTATATCATGCAAAATAACACATGTTACACCATAAACACAATTAAAAATTATTTTAATTTAAAAAAAACAACAAAAAATGTTATTTTTGGTAAAAAATTTAACATAAAAATAACTTTACCAAATTCTATAAAAAATATTACATGTGGTTTGAATTTTAATAAAAAAATAATTATATCGAACTCAATAATTTACATTAAATTTGATTTTGATTTTGAACAAAATATAATTATACCAAATTCAGTAAAAACAATTATTTTTGGATATTGTTATAACCGTAAAATAATAATACCAAATTTTATGAAAACTATTATTTTTGGTGAAAATTTTAAACAAAACGTAATTATACCAAATTCAGTAATGTCTGTTACTTTTGGCAGTTCATTTAATAAAAAAATAACGATACCTAGTTCAATAACAATCATCATTTTTGGTTGGAATTTTAATCAAAAAATAAATATACCGAATTCAGTAAGAATTCTTACTTTCGGAAATAATTTTAATCAAAAAATAATTATACCAAATTCAGTAGAAATTCTTACTTTTGGAAAAATTTTTGAACAAAAAATATTAATATTAAATACAGCATTAAAAATTATATTTATGTTAGATCCAAACTATGTTGCTGAATTTAACATGAAGTTACGATATATCAATAAAACATATAAACATTGTATAATAGATTATGTCAACAGCTATGACAGTAACATTCATGATAAATTTATCGTTTTAATAACTTTTAGAAAAAATCCTAAATGATTTAAGTGTTAAACATTACATATTTTTTTATTTATTATATGTTCTTATTTTTTTGATAAATTTAAATTGCAAAACATCATTTTTATCAATACAACAATTATTTGACATATCTAATTCTTCTAATTGTTGTAAATGATTTACATCAGTTATAAATAAATTATTATTTATATTTAATTTTTTAACGTGTAGAAGCTGTGAAATACCATTTTGTTTAACTCCACAACAATATGAAATATTTAAATCAACTAGTAACTGTAAATGATTAACACTTTTAATTTTATTATTGTCATTTGCATTTAATGTTTTAACAAATAAAAGTTGTGAAATACCATTTTGGTTAACACTGCAACAATATGAAATATTTAAATCAACTAGTAATTGCAAATGATTGACACTTTTAATTTTATTATTATCATTTGCATTTAATGTTTTAACAAATAAAAGTTGTGAAATACCATTTTGGTTAACACTGCAATCGCAAATATTTAAATTGTCAAGTAATTGTAAATTATTTAAATCTGTAATATTATAGTTACTACAGACATTTAAATATGTAATGTTGCAACATTTATTTAATAAATTTTGATTAATATGTTTTGAATATAATGTTTTAATTTCTTTGCAAATATTTTCATTTATTTCAAAAATATATTTAAATGTATTGTTGTCAATGTCATTGTCTTCACTAAATTTATTTAAAATGAAAGAATTAACAGTATTATGTAAATATAGTTTGTCATAAAACATGTTGTATCTAAAAATATGATCAACTACAATGTAGTCAAAAAATCTATAATGAATATCCAATATAAAATAATCAACTAATTTTACATATTGTAAAATATTTTTTGCGGTATATCTAATATTTCTGTAATCATTTGTTAAATTTAATAAATATTCAATGTATTGTTCATATGTAATATTTAAATTTAAATTAATATGTGTTTGTTGCAAAAGAACAATACAATCATTTTCGCTGTAATTGAAATTTAATGTATTTTGCAAATATTTAGAAAATTTGTATATATGTAATGAATAATTCATTGTTTATTGTATATTGTTAAAGATTATAATTATAGTTAAATAATTATAAATTATTGTGATAACAATACATTAATTATGTCAATTTTTAAATAAATGTTTGTTACTTTACAGTTTGCAATAGTAAAATAATTAAAAAATTGTTGCAATACTTGTTTGTAACAAATGATTTTATTTTATATAAATTTTATAAACTAATTCATTTATTTGTTCATTTGTTTATTCATTTATCGAAATAATTTTATTTATTAAAATTATTTTATTTAAAATATTTTTTATTACAATATATAATGGAACATCAAGATTTTACACCAGTGTCAATTCATAATCCACAAAAAATAAAAGAAAAATTAAAACTAAATACACCAAATAACATTATACCAAAAAAGAAAAATGAACAAGTTACAATTAAAACAGACAGTGAAGGCGAAATAATTAAAATTAAAAAAATTACACCATTAATGTCAAATTTAATTAAAAACAAAAGAAATGAATTAAAAATTTCACAAAAAGAATTAGCACAAAAAACAAATTTACCTATAAAAACAATAAATGATATTGAAAGATGTGATTGTTTATATAATGCTGATGAAATAAATAAAATTTCTAAAATTTTAAATGTGGCAATACCAAGAATTTAAAAAAATACAAAATTATATGTATTAAAATATATATTTATTTTCGTATAAAATAATCAATATATTTGATTGACACACTCGAAGACAACACATTTTGTTTTTTTACATGTAACATGCGAATTGTTGACAATGTAATGTGTGGTAATTTCAATATAATTCCTGAAATTATTACTTTATATACATTTGTAAAGATATGTGTAAATTTTACTATATAAATTTTATTTTCATAACCTTTATTTCTATAATTATTTAAATCTGTAAAGTAATTTACACAATGGATTATCAATGTATTATTTTTTATTATTTTATTGATTTTTATTAAATTATTGTCGAAATCAATTTGTATTATAAATACATTACATAATATAAACACATCACATATATTTTTAAAATTATTGTTATTTTTACAATTATCTATGTAAACAGCAATATTATAAACATTACGTAGCACCGATACATTTGTAACATCACATTTATTGTAAATAATAAATGTAATTTTTTTTAAATTTTTTAAAATAACAATATTTTTATTATTGTATGTGTTTAATTCTGTTTTCCAATCATCACATTTTAAATAATGTATATTTTCCAATAAAAAATTATGTTTGATTTTTTTAGTATTTTCAATAAACCATATTACATGTTGAAATATGACATTTATTATATCATTGTTAAATTTTTTGTGACGAATTATAATTTTAAAATTTACATTTTTAAAATTTTTTTTAAATTATTTGTCACTTCGTAATTTAAATATAACAATGCGAAATTATTGTGTACATATTTTACACTATTTGGAACAATAATGTTATTTATTTTATACTTATTATAATTACAAGTATTATAAAAGCTTTTTTTACCAAATGTAATTTTTTTCGTATAATTTGATAAAATAAAATATTTTTCGTTCTGGCGAATATATTCATCATCCAAATTTTCATTTCCATAGCTCAAACATGCATGTTTATAACTTGTTTTTAATGCATCCATTTTATGTTTGTTATAAAATATAAATAAATAGTTACAAATATCAATTTTTTTAATTAAAAAAATATTATAAATATACTATAAATATAATAATTTATGAACATAACAAAACAAACATTTTTAAACGAATTAAAAAATAACAATAAAATGTTTGTAGAATTTACGAATGATTTAATTGAGCAAGGATATTTTAAACCGAAACTTTGTTATGATTTAAAAAATTGTTTTATAACTAAACAATTTTTAATAAATATACTTTTTCATGACATATCTATAAAAAAATAACAAAAAATATTACGACATGCAAAAAAAATAAACATGTGGAACAGATTTGTAAAAACAAATCTTTGAAGAATTCACAGAATTCTGAACATAAATAATGGTTTATTTAAATTAATAAACATGAATTTCTATACTTGCAAAAAAATGTGCCCACATGAATATGGACATTGTAACGACATAATATATAATCAAGATGTACTGATGTTAAATTTAGAAAATATTTTAGATGAAATGAAAATAAAAGATCCAATAAATAATAATTTTTATTGGATAAATTCAAAAGCATTTATTCATTTAATTCCGTTATTTATTTAATTTGTTTAATTTGTTTAATTTATTTTTAATTTAAACACATTATGTGTTAACATAATATGTTAAATGATGATTGCATATATTTGACTTGTAAAAATTACCAAATAATATTGGATTGTGGTAAATTTAACGAAACACGTACACGTTATATACATTTATATAAAGATGGTTTATTAAAATTTACATTAGAATTAGATTTTGTATGTGATTGTATGTTCATACGTCATGACGTTAATGACATACGTAAATCAGTAATGTGGAAATGTAAAAAAAATAATGATGATGAATATAGCATTATTATTAATGGTTATATTTATTATGTTGATAAAAATAATTTAAAACAAGTTGAATTATTTAAAGAATTTGCTGGAGTTTTTGTATCACATGAATATTAGATAATTCGCATATTTATTTAATAGTTTGTTTTGTAAATTGTCATATATTGTTGCATATAACGTTTGGAACTGTTTTTAATGCAATATAATTTTTCAATTTATTAGAAATAGAAATATATAATTTTGTAATATACATTAAATTATATTTTGGTTTGTTGCAATTAAATGCAGGAAAAAATGTAATTAGTAATGTATGATTTGTTAACAGTTTATTTATATACATTATTCTTGTTACATAATATATTTGAATAATAAATATATTATTTTTATGGAGAATGTTAAATGTATGTTGATATAAATTATTGATATACAAATTATTGATATACAAATTATATATGTTACGCAGTGCAACAACATTTGTAGTACCATATGATGATTTTAATATTATTTTTTTAAAATTTTTAAAAATAATAAATTTTTTATTGTTATATGTATATTGATTTTGTTTATAAACATTGTCAATTTCAAAATTATGTATGTTTTCAACAAAAAATAAATTTTTAAATTGTTTAGTTGTTTTAATCCACTGCATTGAATGATGAAATATAATGTTAGTTGCATTACCGTAATAAATTTTTTTTTGTAATTTTAACAAATCATGTTCAAATATTGTATTATAATTTTCATGTTTGATATAGCATTTTAAATTATTTGTAATTTCAAAATTTATATCAACATATTTTAAAATTAAACCACTTATATATTTTACACTATTTGAAATAATGATGTTATTTTTAGATATTGAATTTTTATTACAATCGAATGATGCCAAATTAATTTTTTTTGTATAATTTGATAAAATTATATATATTGTTTTATTTTTATTTTTATATTTCGTAAAATCACATTTAACACATTCATGTCTATAATTTTGTTTTAAAGTATCCATTTAAGTTTATAATAAAATGTAAATAAATAATTGTAAAATTCAATTTTTTTAGTTAAAAAAATGTTTATATCAATTATGTTATTAACGATATAATTTTTTTATCGGTTAATTTTACAAATTCAAGATTAAAATAATATATTTGGTTTTTTAATCGGTTTTCAATCATTAAATGAACATTATCAAGTTCTTTTTCACATAAATCTTGTATATTTTTTTTACTTTCATCCGATAGGTCCACCATCATACATTCATTTATGTTTTCATCATACGATATTTTTACAATAATAATAGATATAAGTATTTTTTTCAACATATTTTTGTCAGTAATTTTTTTTATTATTTTTATATCTTTGTCAATCAGTTCATTCATTGATATTTTGAGTTTTTCATATTCAAAGCGTCCACAATATAAACATTTTTCATTCGGATCAGGACTTTTTTTATGTTTGAATATTTCACGTAAATACAGAAAACATTTCCAATATTTTTTACTTTGTTCCAAACAATAATTGTTACATTTTTCACATTTATCGTTATTCGCAAATAAAATCGGTTGTTCAGTTGCGAAATATTCATGCCTTGAATTGATATATTTTTGTGTCACTGGTTTATCATGACACATATAACATGACGATGCACCTTTTGGTACCATTGTTTTGCAAAAATTACATTGTTGAATTGATTTATTATAATGTGTAAAACTCATGTTTGTTGTGATTTATATATATTTAATATTTTTAAAAATTCAATTTTTATTGTCATAATTTAATATAATATAATGCAATATAATATAATGCAATATAATATAATGTAATGTAATGTAATGTAATGTAATATAATCTAATCTATTTTTTAATTTAACCTAAACGCAAAATATTTATACATAATATGGTAAGTGACGACTGTATATATTTAACTTGTGAAAATTATCAAATATGGTTAGATTATGGTGTACAAGGTGAATTACGAAATTTTTATTTATACAAAAATGGTTTATTAAAATTTACATCGAATTTTTGTTTTATGAAACAATGTTTATGTGTTAGCAATACCATAAATAATCCGATAATGTGGAAATGTGAAAAAAATAACAATAATAGTGAATATAGCATTATTATAGATAATTATGTTTATTGCATTGATAAAAATAATTTAAAACAAGTTGAATTGTTTAAAGAATTAGTTGAACACATTTTTGGTTAAAAATTCATAAAAATTTTTTACAACAATAAATATTACACATAATATTTATTAAAAAATTGAAAACAAATACACATTGTTAACAATAATTAAATAGCAATAAATAGTAACATATATCATAATTTAATATGACTGAATTTACCGATAAATTTACCAGTTTAACACAAATTGAAAACAAATATGCTGTAAAATTTAAAAATGAATATGTCAATATTGAAAATATCATATTAGATATATGTAACAATGTTGATAACATAATTGACACAACAAAATACGATTTAACAAATAATTTAATTGTATTTATCATATGTTTTTATTACCAATACATTAAACAAAATTATAATGAAATGTTAAAATTGTATTTAATTGCTATTAATTTAAATAATGATGTTGCAATGTGTAATTTAGGAGATTATTATTACAATCAAAAAAAATATGACGAAATGAAAAAATATTGGTTAATGGCTATTGAATTAAACAATGATGTTGCAATGTATAATTTAGGAAACTATTATTGTTTTGACGAAAAAAATTATGATAAAGCGAAAAAATATTGGTTAATGGCTATTGAATTAAACAATGATTTTGCAATGCATAATTTAGGATATCATTATTACAATGAAAAAAATTATGACGAAATGAAAAAATATTGGTTAATGGCTATTGATTTAATGAATGTCAGATCAATGTGTGATTTAGCAAGTTATTATGATGAAATTGAAAATAATTATGGTAAAATGGAAAAATATTTGTTAATGGCAATTGAGTTAAAATCTGCTGATGCAATGAATTTGTTGGCAAATTATTATTACATAAATAAAAAATATGATGAAATGAAAAAATATTGGTTGATGGCTATTGAATTGAATGATACAGTTGCTACACATAATTTAGGATATTATTATGAACATGTTGAAAAAGATTATTTTGAAATGAAAAAATTGTTTCTAATGGCTATAAATTTAAATTCTATTAAATCATACAATAAATTAAAAGAATATATTACTGATGTTGAACAATTTAATAT
>Ga0209515_10004378_pt1 | contig 19146 bp, 18 predicted proteins | sample Subgroupgradi54m_FD_187454 | JGI IMG/M metagenome (GOLD analysis project Ga0209515, IMG submission 187454) | Subsurface groundwater microbial communities from S. Glens Falls, New York, USA - GMW60B uncontaminated upgradient, 5.4 m (SPAdes)... ...
TCCCGCAAAGGCACTGCTCCAAAAAATGCTTCTTGGTGATGTCGTATGGCCTCTGTTTTTCGCTGTGGTCATGTTTGTTGCTGCGCGAAAATTTTGGCAGTATGCCTTGCGTTCGTATACGAGTGCAAGTGGATGATGAAAAAATACTTACAAGTGGTAACAAGTACGTGGGGGGAAATCTCGACCTATCGGTTTAACTTTACCATGTGGCGAATACGAAACGTCTTGCAACTCCTGACTGTCTACTTTCTCTGGCTTACTGTGACGCCAGTCAAAGGACAACTGTTTGGTTATTCGCAGCCTCTCATTCTCACCTATGTTTTGGGTGTATCCCTGATAAGTTCAGTTGTTTTGTCGACACGGACAGCGGAGATTGGAGAGAATATCGATAGTGGAAATTTGTCATTGTTTTTAGTCAGGCCGCTTAATTATTTTTTGTATTGGTTTGCGAGAGATCTAGGGGACAAGGCAGTCAATATAGTATTTGTTATCGTTGAACTTTTTCTGTTTTTTCTTATCCTCAAGCCACCGTTATTCATCCAATCACATGCTAGTTTCCTTTTGTTGACACTGATTGCAATTGCTCTTGCTCTGTTGCTTAATTTTTTCATTGGCTGCTTGTTGGGGTTTGTCGGATTTTGGAGTTCTGAAGTTTGGGCACCGCGATTTATCTATTTTATTCTGATTGGTTTTCTCTCTGGAGGAGCATTTCCTCTTGATATTTTTCCACAATGGCTACAAGGGATTTTTCATTTCTCTCCGTTTACGTATCTACTATATTTTCCATTAAAGATTTATCTTGGAGCGCTATCTCCCGAGCAGATTGCGCAAGGGATGTTGATTGCCGTAGCATGGGTAGCGATTTTGTATTTCGCAACGAAAGTAGTTTGGTTAAGGGGACTAAAAGTGTATAGTGCACAGGGAAATTAAGAATATTTTGTCATCCCGGACTTGATCCGGGATCCATCTCCTTCTGGATTCCCGCTTTCGCGGGAATGACAGGGAAGAAGTAGGTATATTATGATTAAAAGATATATAAAACTTTGGTGGAGGTTTACACTTGGTACTTCCCAAATTGCTTTGCAATCGCGTTTTGGGGCAAGTCTTTTTTTGCTTGGGAAAATCCTGCGTTTTGTTTTTTTCCTGGGGTTTCTTATCGTTCTTGTCGGCAAGACAAAAGCAATCGCAGGTTACTCAATTTGGCAGATTGTCTTTTTCTACGCGACCTTTAATTTTTTGGATACAATGCCGCAGTTTTTCTTTCGCAATGTGTACCGTTTTCGGCAACAAGTCATGAACGGCTATTTTGACAATCTCTTGACCAAGCCACTCCCGGCCCTCTTTCATCCGTTGTTTGGTGGGAGTGATATGCTTGATTTGATTATCCTCGTTATTTCGATTTTTTTCATCGTCTTTTCTGGGATGCGGATTGAACACGTCACTATACTGGACGTTTTTGCCTACCTACTACTTTTAGTAAATAGTTTTTTAATTGCACTTGCCTTTCATATTTTTGTTTTGGGGTTTGGGATTTTGACAACAGCTGTAGACAACCTGATTATGCTATACCGCGATCTGACACAGATGGGGCGACTCCCAGTTGAGATTTATCAAGAGCCGCTTCGAGGACTGATCACCTTTGTCGTGCCAGTTGGGATTATGATGACGTTTCCAGCAAAGGCATTAATGGGGTTAGTTTCTTTGCAAGGAGTGTGTCTTGCGCTTGGGGTAGGGATAGGGCTGGTATTGTTGAGCCTGAAATTTTGGCAGTATGCACTCAAGCAGTATGGAAGCGCGAGTAGTTAGCGATTAAAAAGGTCCTAGGAAGAGAGTAAGCCAGATTCTGTTTTTATCGCAATTTCTCTCAAAATGATTTTACAGTCATTCTGCCCGCCTATTCGGCGAGTGCCCGCAAACTTCGGTACTCAGGTATGCGCCTCTGAATCCTTTTTAGGGAATTCACGTACCATTCGGCGGTTACAACAGGTAGGATTGCCCGTTTCATACTCACTCGTCTCTGCTGCTCTCAAGTTCTGTCAATTCAGAACTTGTTCCAAACGTCGTTTAGTGAGATAAACATTTGGACACTGGCTATCACTAGCTGAAGCGTAAGCTTCATCCCCTGCATACTGTTGTCTGGACTTTCCTCAGGGTACCAGACGGCACCCTGTAGCGATCCTTCTTCCTAGGAGACTTATTTTATCAAAATTGCCCAAAAGAAGCAAAATTTAGGAATAACTTTGGCACACCATTTTATACTCACAATTCTTGCAGAACATGCCGCCAGTGCAGTGGAAATCACTTTTTGAGATCTCATCAACAAGTGATAGTATTTTTTCTTTTGCTTGTTCCAATTCTTCTTTGGTTCTTGTTGTTGAAAGTTTTTGATTTGCTTCAAGATAATACAGCGTTAAGACAATTTCTTCCGGCGTTTTGTTCAAGAGTGCGTCCTTAACGTGTGTTGCTGCCAGACCATAAAATGAGAGCTGGAAATCTTCTTTTACTTTTTTTTCAGTTGGGACATTGTTACCGGTTTTGTAATCAATAATTTCGATTCGTCCATCGGCAAGACGATCAATGCGATCGATGCGTCCACCGACTTTGAGTCCACCTGCTTGGGGTTTTAACCAAAAATTAAATGGTAATTCAATAGCAATGGTATCTGGTCTTTCTTCAAGACTCTTCTCTGCAAAAGAGACGAGCATGCTGTCTGCTTGTTTAAAAGATTTTTCTTCATGTGCTTTTCCGGAGTACCCAACCTTAATCCAATTTTTTTGTAAAATATCATGCATTTGTTCTGCGTTTACTGGTTCTTTATTTTGCAATAGCTGGAAAAAGTCGCGAAGTGAACTGTGGACACTAATGCCGTAACTGAGCGCGGGCGAGGCAGGTGTGGGGACATTGAGGATATACCGAAGTTTGTAATGCAACGGACAGGTTTGAAAGGTCTGTAATTGTGAATAGGAAATATAGGTGGGGGTATAGATTGATGGTGTTTCTTCTTGAGGTTTTTTCTGTTCTTGGTTTTGAATATTTGCATTAAAGATTTCAAGTAGTGAGAGTTGTTGACCAGGGGATTGGACAACTTGTTTTTTTACCATATTTGCAACGAGCGTCTCACCCAATGTCTCAACAATAAATGGTGAAATTTTGCGTTCGCGTTTGCCTTCCCCATAGAAACGACTCGCTGTCAAAAATAATTTATCCTTTGCCCGAGTTGCAGCAACGTAAAAAAGTCGGCGTTCCTCTTGCAGATTTTCGTCCCCCGTTGGCAGCTCCTCGCGGATAATATCTGTTGGCACAGGGATCTGTTCGCGGCGATCTCGACTTGGGAAGCGTTGGGTCACGAGATTCGTGACAAAAACCCAGGGGAACTCAAGACCTTTACTCGAGTGAATGGTCAGAATATTCACCGCATTATTTCTCGTCCAGTCAACTTCAGCACTCATCGGACTTTCGCCAAGTTCCATGGAAAGATCAAGCCAGTCAACCACAGCAAAGACTGATGCGTCTTCGCGGTTGGCAGCAAAGGATTGGAGCTTCTCAAAAAACTTGGCAACATTTTGTGCCTCTTTTTCGGTACGAAGACTTCTGGGGTCGAGATAATGTCCCAGCAGTCCTGAGTCTTCAAAAAAATAGTAGAGGATTTGCCCTGCTGTATCACGCGGAATTTTTGACAAATGCTGTTTTAGCATTGCAACAATCCGTGTCGTTTTTTCTTTGCCTTCATCGGTGAGTGAGGTATCTTCGGCTTGTTCCATGGCTTCAAAGAGAGAGCAGTTATTTCTTTTTGCAAAATTCAACAGCATTGCGACGTCGCGTGCTGCAATGTCAAAAATTGACAACGTGAGGACTCGGTAAAGCGATGAGGTGTCTTCAAAATTAGCAAGGGCATGAAGGTAGCAAATCAAATCTTTTATTTCTTCTTGTTGAAAAAGATGTCCTGGGCCAAGGAATTGATAGGGGATTTTCATCCGTTCAAGTGCTCGTTGAAACGGTGTTGCATGGTCATTGGCACGAACGAGAATCGCAAATTCATTGAAGGGACGATTATTTTTTTTCACTTCCTCACGAATTTTCTTGGCGACTTCTTCTGCTTCATCTTCAGCACGGTTGGTGTAAATAAAGCCTATGTTTTCTCCCTTGATTTCACGCATACTGGTTAATTTTTTATCAATTTTTTCTTTTACTTCCAAACGATCAGGGTTGTTATATTGAATCAGTTGATACGCGCCGTCTAAGATATTTTGTGTACAGCGGTAGTTTTTGGTAAGCGTGATGATGTTAGCTTTTGGAAAGTGTGAGCGAAATTGCATCATGTTGGCAATTGCAGCTCCACGCCACCGATAAATACTTTGGTCGTCATCCCCGACAACGGTGATATTTTGATTTTTTCCGGATAGTAAAATCGCCATTTCGTTCTGGGCGTAGTTGGTGTCCTGAAATTCATCAACCAAGACATATTTAAACTGTTCTTGGTAATTTTTTAAAATGTTTGGTCGCATCCGGAAAAGTCTGAGCGTATTACTAATGAGATCTGAAAAATCCATTACACCTTGTTTTGCTTTGAGCTCTTCATATTTTTTAAAGGCATTTGCAAGTTCACGTGTTTTTTTTATTTCTTCTTCTTCAGCATTAAGTTTTTGTGCATAGTGTACGTATTGTTCGGGGTTGATATCATCATCTCGAAGGCGTGAGAAGTGCTGCAGCATGCCTTGAAGGAATTTCATGGGATTACCAAGTGGGCGGAAGTACTCAAGGTCAAAATCGAAAAGATGTTTTCTCAAAAAAAGTAAGCTTTCGGCCTCTGTCATCAGATCAAACGATGGCGTCAGACCAATATGAATTGCTTCCTGTCGAAGGATCCGATCACAGAATGCATGAAAGGTTTCAATCCACATGCTGGTATACCCATACGGAAGAATTTGATCAATACGCGTCTCCATCTCTTGGGCTGCTTTTTCGGTGAAGGTGAGTGCGAGGATATTTGCTGGCGAAACTTTTTCTTCCAAGATGAGATGCTCGATACGTTTGGTGATAACAGTTGTTTTGCCAGTGCCGGCGCCGGCGATAATGAGAAGAGGTCCCGCGCCATGGGTTACTGCTTGGAGTTGTTGTTCGTTGAGGGGTGTCTTGGGCATGGGGTTATTCTAGCATATTTTCGTTTATCTTCGTGGTATAATCTCTCTATGAGTTATCAACAATTTCTCAAAGAATCTTTAGAAGTAGCTGCAAAAATCGCCAATCAATCTTTCGGTAAAGTCAGCGGCACAACGAAAACAGGAGACAACAATCAAGTCCTGACCGAGACAGACCTCGCAATTGGTAAATTTCTGATAGAAAAAATTAAACACATGTACCCCGACTACAATATCATTGATGAAGAAACAGGAGTCATTGATAATGGCTCACCATATACCTGGGTCATAGACCCGATCGACGGCACAAGTAATTTTGCAGTAGGTGTCCCAACGTACGGTATTATGATTGGGCTTCTAAAAGCTAGTGAATCTATCGCAGGAGGTTTTATCATTCCCACAAGCGGTGAACTGTATCTGGCAGAAAAAGGGAGTGGTGCATACCTCAATGAAAAAAGAATTTTTGTAACAAAAGAACAGAAATTGCTGAACTGTTTGGTCGCTTATGGCATAGATGGTCGGCAGGAGAACCCAGAATTTACGAGAAATGAAGCAAAGTTACTTGGAGAAATAGTATTACAGATAAGAAATCTGCGAACATCAGGGAGTGAACCTATAGACGTAGGCTGGGTTGCCTCAGGCAAATACGGTGCCCGCTTGAACCAATATGGCAAGATTTGGGATGTTGTTGCTCCGCAGATAATCATCGAAGAGGCCGGAGGTGTCTTTACCGATTTTTGGGGCGCCCCAATTGATTATGCAAATCCTGTGGAAAAAACAACCAGTAACTTTACATGCTGCGCCGCATCTCCCACACTCCACAAGCAACTACAAAAAATTATTCATGAGAGATAAATATTAAGACTTCGTTGAAAGATTATTTTTAGAAGAATTATTGTTGAGGAACAGTTGTATCGGTTACAGGTGCTGCTGGTTCGCTTGGCATAACAGGAGTTGGTTCTGTTGGTGTTGGCTCTGAAGATGGCATAGCAACTGGTACGGTTGGTGTCTCAGGCTCTGGCGTTACAATTGGCTCAACAGAAGCAGGGGCTTCACTTGGAACTTCTACGACTGGTGTTTCTGGCACAGAAGTTGGCTCTGGCATTGGAGGTGTTGCTTCGCCTTGACTTGGCTCACTTGGTGGAACAGACGTTGTATCAGTTGTTGGTGTCACTGGTGCTGTTGGCATTTGTGGATCTGTTGGGTTCGTTGTATTATTATCCATATCTTTATTAATTACTACTATAACACAACCGTATGAATCCTTGTCAAGAACCAAAAATTAAAAATAAGAATATGCCCAGGAACTAAAGGAAGTAATGCCTCGTTCCTTGAGATATGTTTTTTTGGCAGCAACTGACTGCGCATCTTCAAACCAAATACTATGCTTCACTCCTGCATCATCGGTATAGTGAATTGCAGTCTCAGCAGATACGGTATCACGACGCACGCGGCACTCCCGATACTGACACTGCTGAATAAACTTTTTTTCTATCTCCTGCTCTGTCAGGGCTTTTCCTTGCTGAAGTGCCTTCCCTTGTCCATCAACAATCCAATCATAGCCAAAGTGACCAAAAATGACCGTGAGTTTTTCTGGCGGAACAACACGGAGAAAATCATCAGTCATTTTTGCCAAGTCATAACCATAGGTCTCACTGCCATGAAGAGGAAAATTTGGACCAGGATTACCCTTCGCCTTACTGAAATCATACGCCATAATCATAATCGTATCTGTTTGTTGGGAGAGTGCTTGGACATCAAATGGTCGAAGCCGATAAAACACATCGCCATACATCGTCAAAGAAAACGTTAGCTTGTTCTTCTTGGCTTCCTGAGAGAACACGGTTGTAAAGGAGGTGATTTGTTTGATAAGTGAATCAAACGGAATTGCCGATACTTCAAGATCAAGCATAATTCCATCAAACCCATGCTCCCTTGCAACGGCAATTGTTTGAACAATAACTGCCTGTTGCGTGTGAGGATCTTTTAAGAGTGCGAAATTGGTGTCTTGATCAATCATCCGAAGAGCAAGCAATGTCTGTTTGTGTGCTGGCACACGTGATGCAAAATCAGCTAGATGCAAAAACCCAGGCTCACTTCGATCAATACCATCATTACCTGGAGTAATACCAAAATAGATGAACTGATCAAAGTTCGAGGGCAAACGAGTATCTTGTTTGATTGTCCAGTAAGGAACAAAAAGCGATTCTGTTTCCTTCTTATTGGTTATGGAGAATTTTTGTGCTGCCGGCTCAATGGTGGCAGTTGGATAGGCAATGGGACGCGCTAGATCTTGTCGTACTTTGTCTTTGGCTATACTGAAGACGAAAAAGCCCAAAAACACCAAAAACAAAATAAGCACCAACAACTTCCTCATGGTACTATTATACGCTTCTTATTTCTTGTTGATAATAAAGTACTCTTCTTTTGGAAGTTGCATGAGCATTGCAACCATTTTCTCGACATCATGCTTTTGTGACTCGTGCAGAGACATAGCATCTCTCTTTTGCTCCCAAACAGCATCAATAGCTATCACCTTTGTGATAGCTGATTTCTTATATCCTTGTGGAACATAGATAAAAAAATCTGGATAATACTGCTTAAAGAGATCTCTTTGTTCTTCATCAAAACAGTGATACCATAATTCGCTAATAAAGGGCAACTTATCAAAAACAAAACTTGTTATCATTGAGACGGCAATATGATCAAGATGACCGGTAATACCGTGAGATTCGTAGGTGATAAGAATCTCTGGTTGTAGCTCCTCAAGAATCTTCTGGATTTTTTCGGCAATTTCGTGATAGAGATTGTTTGCGAGTGTACCGTCAGGATAATTCAAAAAGAAAACTTGTTTGATGCCAAGCGTTTTTGCTGATGCAAGAAGTTCTGCGCGACGAATTTTGGACAGTTCTTGTGTTTTCTGACTACTATTCATGCCAGCCGATCCATCGGTGACACAAATAAGATACACATCCCGCTCGCGGGCAAGTAACGCTAGTGTCCCAGCCGGCCCAAACGCCTCATCATCAGGATGAGCAAAGATCGCAACAACAGGCTTCATGGAGATATTATAGCAGGAATTACAAAGATGGATTACTCAACTCTTCCGGTAAAGGTGGATTTGGAAACCATGGCTTCAAGAATATTCTTTGGCACGATTTCATAATGGCTTGGTTCCATGTAGTAACTTGCCCGACCTTGGGTCATACTTCGCAGTTGTGTTGCATAACCTGAGAGTTCTGCAAGTGGCACTTGAGCCAGAATAATGGTTGCCATATTGCGCTCCTCTGTTCCCATGATTTGTGCTCTCTTTGATGAAAGGTCACCGATGACTTCTCCCATAAATTCAGAAGGGGTCGTGACCTCAACTTTCATGATTGGCTCAAGAAGGGTAATGGTTGCTTTTTTGGTAGCAGCTTGAATCGCTTGACTGGCTGCAATCTTAAAGGCAACTTCGTTTGAGTCAACATCGTGATATGATCCGTCATAACAGGTGACTCTCACATCAACCATCGGATACCCAAGCAAAATACCATTGTCCAAACTTTCTTTGACACCTTTTTCAACTGCTTTGACGAATTCTGCTGGGATTGCTCCACCCTTGATCGCGTTCACAAATTCATTACCTTCGCCTCGTGGCTTTGGTTCAACACGAAGGAAACAGTGACCATATTGACCTCGTCCTCCAGACTGACGGATATATTTTCCTTCTGCTTCTGCTGTTGCCTCAATTGCTTCTTTATACGCAACTTGTGGCGCACCGACATTTGCCTCAACGCCAAATTCTCGTTTCATACGATCAACCATAATTTCAAGTTGTAACTCCCCAATACCTGAAATAATGGTCTGCCCTGTTTCATGATTGGTCTTCACCGTAAAGGTCGGATCTTCTTCTTGGAGACGCTTCATCGAGTAACCAAGTTTTTCTTGATCTGATTTTGTTTTTGGTTCAATCGCAAGTGAGATAACAGGTTCTGGGAAAGTAATCTGCTCAAGCACAATTGGCTTGGCTTCATCACATAAGGTGTTACCGGTAAACGTCTCTTTCAAACCGACAATCGCAACGATTTCTCCGGCATATGCTTCTTTGATTTCTTCTCGGTCATTGGCGTGCATCATAAGAAGTCGTCCGATACGTTCTTTGACACCCTTGTTCGGATTATACACATATGATCCTGCTTCTAATTTTCCTGAGTAAACACGGAAGTAGGTAATTTTCCCAACGTGTGGATCATTTTGGATCTTAAAAGCAAGACCGGCAAAACTTTCTTCAGGAACGAGTTTTCGTATTTCTTCTTCATTGGTTTTGGGATTGATACCTTTGACCTGCGCCAAATCAACAGGAGATGGAAGGTAATCAACAACGGCATCAAGCAGTGGCTGGACACCTTTGTTGCGAAGAGATGTTCCGGCATAGATAGGTACTAATTTATACGCAATAACTGCTGCCCGAAGCGCTTTTTTGAGTTCTTCCACGCTTGGCTCATCGCCACCGAGATATCGTTCCAAAAGCGTATCGTCTGTTTCACAAATCTTTTCAATCAATTTGTTGCGATATTCTTCAACTTGGTCTTTCATTTCTGCAGGAACTTCGTCTGTTACTTCAAATTTTGCACCGAGCTCATCCGAACCCCAGACAATTGATTGACGAGTCAAAAGATCAACATTCCCTTTGTAAAGATTTTCAGCACCGATCGGGAGAACCATAATTGCCGGATTTGCGCCGAGTCTCTTCTCAATTGTCCCGACACAATTGAGGAAGTCTGCACCGAGTTTGTCCATTTTATTGATAAAACAAATACGAGGAACACTATATTTGTCAGCCTGTCTCCAAACGGTTTCGGACTGCGATTGCACGCCTTCTTCGGCATCAAGAACCGTAATGCCACCGTCAAGAACACGAAGTGATCGTTCTACTTCTGCGGTAAAGTCAACGTGTCCGGGAGTATCGATGATATTAAAACGGTGTTCAAAATTGGCAAAAAGTCCAGATGTTGGCGTCCAGAATGCAGTCGTCGCAGCAGATACAATCGTAATACCTCGTTCCTTCTCCTGCTCCATCCAATCCATTTGGGTATTTCCCTCGTCAATATCACCAATCTTGTAGGTACGCCCCGTGTAGAAAAGAATACGCTCTGTCGTGGTGGTTTTCCCCGCGTCAATATGCGCGATAATACCGATATTTCGGATGCGATCAAGTGGATAAATTCGTGATTTTGCGTCTGCTGCCATAAGTTTTCCAACAAATAAAATCCCTTTCGGGGACAAAAGAAGTATAGCATATACAGAATGATAAAAAAAGTGCTAGACTAGAAATAAGCCGAGGAAAGCGTGTGGTCTTGTAGGTATGGCAAAAGAAATACATCCTATTAATCTTGTCTCAAACAAAGAACAAGATCTCTTCACTCAATTTATCAATTGGGCATTTACCATCGGACGACTACTGATTATCCTTGTTGAACTACTAGCACTTGGAACATTTCTCTATCGTTTTGCCTTAGACATGCAGATTCTCGACCTGCATGACCAAATTAAACAAAATAGTTTTATCGTACAGAACTTTAAAAATTCCGAACAGATATACCGAAGTCTCCAAAATCGGCTTACCGAAGCCAAAAAATATGACAACAAGAACGATACCACCCTTATCATCATGCAAGATATTATCGAAATGGGACGAGGTAACGTGACCTTTAAAGCCTTACAAGTCGCAACGGAAAGCATTGACATTGAAGTGCAAGCAGCATCTCCTCAGAGCCTCTCTCAGTTTGTCTCAGCGCTGAAGAGCTACCCAGCCATAAAGACACTAAGCATTGATAAAGTTGAGAATAAAACAGCAAGCGCAACAATTACTCTTGCGATTACTGCACGACTGACAACCGCAACCCCAACGATACAACCAGAACAATCCGTCAATAATCAAGCAGTACCGAAATAATATGAAAATCCCAAAAAATTACTTAGCCAATCTTACCGCCAGCAAATACAAAGAGTACTTGAAGCTGTTGCCTGAGCTGCATAAAGAAAGTACGAAAACGATTATCATGCTGATCTTTTCCTTTGCTGCGCTGTCCTTTTTGGGAATTTTTGCAATCAGTCCAACACTTGGAACCATTATTGATTTAAAAAAACAACTTGCAGATAGCCAATTTGTTAATGATGAGCTGACAACAAAAATGACCAACCTGAGTCATCTGCAACAACAATATAATCTGCTTGCAAACGATCTGCCCTTTGTCTATGACGCCATCCCAACGGAGGCTTCTGTGCCACTTCTGGTCGGACAAGTAACAACGCTCACAAGAAACGCACATATTCACATCACGTCCTTTCGCGTAGCACAGGTACAACTGGCAGGAAGTAAAAAAGCCCAAACAACAAGTTCTTCATTTGTTTTTTCACTTGCAGGTGAAGGATCATATGAAGACATGCTCAGTTTTTCCCAGGCTCTTGCTCGAGCAAGCCGCATTGTGACCATTGAATCACTTGCCCTGACGAAAGATGCGAAACGGAATGTTTTGATTTTAGACGTTCGGGGACGGCAATACTTTTTTAAATAATCTATACTTACTATACAGATATGAAACCACGAGCAGCACAACAAAAAGATATTCTTTTTCTCTTAATTTCAACCTTTATTATTGTTGTTGCATGGATTGGTTTTAACCTGTATCATAAAATGGTGACATCAACAATTACTCCTGATTTACAGATGCAGATTGTCCCGATTGATCCGCGATTTGATACCGTGACGATTGAGAGATTAAAGAAACGAATATCTGTTACGCCCATCGATACGTTATCAGGTACAGCTTCTCCTTCAGCTCCCTCTGTAACCGTATCACCAAGTCCGAGTAGTTCGCCAACACCATGAATCGATTAAAAGATACCATCTGGAACAAACGTCTTCCTACAATTGTCGGAAGTCTTTTTCTCATTATTTCGCTCATCACCATCGGATGGCTCAGTAAAAATGCAATCTTTTTTGGGAGTCGAGCCGCTGTTTCAAATACCCCGAGGAATGTACAGATTAGTAATATTACTGATACCACGTTCACCGTTTCCTATATAACAGACGATAAAGTACTGGGAACAGTCCATTATGGAACGGATCAAATTCTGACAAATGTCGCTCTTGATGACCGAGACCAACAATTCGGCAAGACAACGCCTCATTGGGTGCATTATGTTACGGTGAAAGCACTTACACCGTCGACCACCTATCACTTTGTCCTTACATCAGCAGACACAAACTTCCCCAAAGACGCTGCTCCGTATACAATCACCACTGCTCCTGTCAAAGTGGCTCCTCCATCGCAACAACAACCTTTGCATGGCAGTATCATCCGTGATGATGGAAGTATTCCTATGGAAGCACTTGCTTACGTATCATCTGATACCTCGCAACTCATATCGGTATTGGTCAGTGTTGATGGTAGTTATACCATCCCACTTGCTACGCTTCGAACAAAAAATCTCACCGATTTTGTATCACTACAACCAACGACACCGCTTCATCTGTTCTTGATTGACCCAAAGATGCAATCGCAGGTGTCCCTCCTGCCAAGTCAAGCAAATCCTATCCCACAAGTTATCCTTTCAAAAAATTACGATTTTACGGCAAACACAGCTCCTCTCTCTCCATCGCCGACTGCATCAGAGGCAGCAACAATTTCAGGTTTCCCAACGACGCAATCAACAACGAGTACCGTACCACAAATTCTGAGCCCCGAGAAAGAAGCCAAACTGACAGACCAACAACCACTCTTTAAAGGAAAAGCAGTACCGCATGCAACTGTTGAGATTACGATTCAATCCACACAAGAAATCACGACAACCATACAAGCTGATAGCACGGGCAACTGGCAATATCGACCAACGATTGCTTTGACACCTGGACAGCACATGATTACGATGAAAACCCGTGATTCCTCTGGAGGATTCAAAACCATAACCCGAGCCTTTACTGTCTTTGCGCAGGGAAGTCAATTTACTGAACCTTCCATCTCCCCATCTGTCACAGGGACACCGGTGCCATCAGCATCGGCAACACCGACACCAACGAAAAAACCGTTCTCCACGCCAACGAAGACACCCACACCCACTCCGACAAAGATACCAACGCCAACCGTTTTCAAAACGCTCTCAACAACACCTACCCGAATGCCAACACCAACAACGCTCGTAACTGCAACGCCGACCCTTAAACCCTCTGTGCTAACTGCGTCACCGACAAAACCACCAATTCCTGAAAGCGGTAGCTCTTCTCTTGTCCTGAGTATTGTGGGTATCGTCTCGACAGTCGGCATCGGAGCATTACTCTTCTTCTTCACCGCTCTCTAAGGGATTACGTAGAAACTGTTAAACGCAGTATAAAAAATGAGGAATCTTTATGCAATGGAGACAACGGTATAGATCATTTTTCCAGCCGGTGCTTCAACTTCTACTTCTTGCCCAACTGCTTTACCCATAAGTGCCTTGCCAAGTGGCGATTCATGCGAAATCTTTTTTTGCTCTGGATCTGCCTCCCATTCACCAACCAACGCAAAGACTTCCTTTTTGCCATCGACTTTCAACGTAACCTCTGAACCAAGACTAATCATCCTATCACCATGATGATCTTCAATGATAACTACCTGTTTCAGCAACATTTCTAGCTCTTCAATTCTGCCATCAATAAATGCCAGCTCTTCCCGTGCTGCTGTATACGCTCCATTTTCAGAAAGGTCTCCTTGATCACGTGCGATAGAAAGTTCTTCAACAACTTTGGGACGTTTGACTTGTACCAATTCCTCATGTTCTTTTTTGAGATCTTCAAGTCCTTTGTGTGTGAGAAAAATTTGTTTTGCGTTCATAACAATCTTTTTACAAGAAATCCCTCAGATCTTTAATTTTTGAGGGATCTTTCTATAAGTCTGAGCTAGTATAATTAATATTCAAATGTTTGTCAATAAACCTAATTTATCAGCTTTTGTGCGGAAAAGTTGAATCGTTTTAGGCCTATAATCTTTTGGGTGAAAGGCGAGCATGGTCTTTGAGACTGTTTCCGTTGTTTGGTGATTTTTCATGTACCGCTGCTGGAGCTTTTGCACCAAACGCTCAAAGGGACGAAGCGAGATTAAAACGCTCAAAAAGCGTAAGCTATAATACTCTGTCTGCCAATGTTTTCCGATCAGTGTTGGTAATTTTTCTTTGCTATTAGGGAGATACTTTTCAACCCATGTGTTGGCTGCAAGAAACTTTGCGTAGGTAGCTCGTCTCTCAAAAAGTGGGCGCATCTGGACAATCTCATGCGCCGTATACAGATCACGCTTGTTGCTTGGCCAGGCAAGACGCATTTCATCAACGAGGAGATTCACACAAATCTTATTCGCTGCCGTTTTGTCATTTCTTTTCCGCCGAAGATGAAGCCATTCAAGTACCATAAGTATCCAAAGCCTGGTCATAAAAAGCGTCTTTTTTTTTGTAATAATAAAAAAATCAATATCATCATGCTTTGAAACATTCCCCATTGCCAATCCACCACTGAGTCCAATACAGAATACTGTTGGAATAAAAGAAAGATAATAGGCAGCTTTTTTTGCAAGACGAAGTTTTTCTTCTCCTTCCACCAGATACTTTTTTCTTTGGGGGATGCTTGCCTCGCTGCCCACAAGAGAGTAAAACCCATCGTGGTGCACGACGTGCTTCTTCTCTTTTACTGCTATTACTGCCGCCTCAAACGCTTCTCTCCCTATCTTTTTTCTACTCAGAAGAAACCGCCAGAGCTCATCTTTTGTCAGAGGGAAGTGGAAAATATCACTATAGAGAAGTGTCTTGAGAATCGCTTGCTCACTGTATTCCATATTTTTGCAATACTTGCAGAATACCAGGTGCCAGTGTGGCAACTGCTGAGTCAGGAGAAGTATTTTGGGTGAAGATCGAATTGATCGCATTATTGAGATACGTATTTGCCGACGAATTTAACCCACCCTCTCCGTCACGCGTATCACTGACAAAAATGGATGATTTCGCATTACGTAATTGACTGACAAATGGAGACAACAACTGATTACCCGTAAGGCTTGCTGCTAAATCAACACGAGCGTACGGTTCGCCAAACCCTCTTACTTTTGCGGCTTCAGCATAAAACTTTTGCGCTGTTTGTTTTTGACTCAAATAGTGCATAAAGAGTAGTGCTTCTTTTGGATGCAGGCTTTTTGTTGAAACACCCTCAACCCAATAACTTGTTGTCGTGGTATTTTTACCATACAACGTGGGCACAGAAGAGATACGAAAATGAAGATCTGGGTTGAGCTTTTGGATAGCAAAAATATCCCATGAGTAACCAAAGTACATTGCTAAATTCCCTCGAGCAAATGCCATCAAGGATTCATCAAGCGTATCATCCCACGTACTTTCGGTACTTTTGGCAAATGATGTATAAAAATCAAGGGCATCAGCTTCATCACGTGCTTGTTCTGGATTTGCGAACTTTGTCATATCGACTCCTTGCTGCATAAAGAGAAGCGACAGAATATCTGGTGCATGCGTGATATTCGCGTAGAGACCAAGCGCTGCACCTGCTGTTTGTATTTTACCGTTTCCATCTCGGACGGTGAGCTTTTTCGCAGCTTTTACAAAATCGTCCCAATTGGTTGGTGCAGAAATAGTCGCCGCTTTAAGCAAATCGGTATTAACAAACAGACTCATGGTATCCGCACCCAAAGGAATACCATAAAGAGCACCATTATGGATCAGGTCACTCTGGATCACCGGATAAAAGGTCTTTTTAAATTCAGTTGGTGTCATGACATCAGAGGGAAGCGGTACTAACGCATCGGTGAGCATGGGATACCAGGTATTGTGAAAACGGAAAAGGTCAGGACCGGTACCATTTTTAATCCGTGCTGTTAGCCGATCTCGATACTGATTTGGATCTTGCTTGCTGTATTCGATGGTTATCGTTGGGTGTGCTCTTTCAAAATCAGAGATGACTCCTTGCATGATACGACTGTCTTCCCAAAGTCCCCACCAGACGAGCTTGGTTTTTTGCGTTAATTTCCCCTTGGGAATCAAAAACACAATGAGAAAGGTAACAATGAGGACAATCACGACACCAATAAGCAATTTCTTGAGTGACTTACGAGAAGCAGTTACCCCAGAGACTGGAGGTGGAGGTGTCGCAGGAGGAACTACACCAGGAGCAGTTGGCAGTACGGGAGCTACTCCAGGTTGCACATCTTTAAAAAGTACTTTATCATCCATATACCTAATTTATAGTATAATACCTTAAGAAACAATATGACAATCCCCTTTTCTAAAAAGCTCAAAAAGCTTCTGGCAATCAAGAAGAAAATTGTCGGCCATGTGGCAAAAATTGCTTTATGGTTTTCTTTGGGTGCTTTTGTCGGTTTTTTCTTTTTTGTCAGTTTTCTCTATATTTCGTATAAACAAAACCATACGCATGTTATCTATGAAGGAGTCATGGTCAATGGCGTTGATTTCGGAGGAAAAACGGAACAAGAACTTAAGCATTACTTTGCCAAACGTAATCATGATATTCACAATACCAAGGTTACGGTAACGGATCATGACGCAATTGCAACAATCTCAGCTTCTCAAATTGCCTTTGGCTATGACGAGACACTGCTTGCCGATCAAGCAATGAGTGTTGGTCGATCAAATAACCTCCTTTCCAATATGAGCCTCATGCTGCAAGCCTATCTCACTGGCGTACAACTCTCTCCTGCCTACCACTATAAAGAAGATATTCTTGATCGCATCCTCAAGCCACTACAAACAGCAATTGACGTCAAGCCAGTTGATGCATTGTTTCAATTTGAGAATGGTCGTGTCGTTACCTTTCGTCTCGCAAGCGATGGAAAAGCTGTGGACACAAAAAAACTCAAAGAACAAATTATTGCTGCTTTTCTGTCAGCCCTCTTATCTGATACACAACAACAGATGCATCTTCGTATCCCCATTGTCGCAAGCAAACCGACGATCACCAATGATAAAGCAAACAATCTTGGCATCACCGAACTCATCGCAGAAGGGACATCCTTGTTTCAGCACTCAATTGAAAACCGAATTTTCAATATCAACCTGGCAGCAACTCGATTAAATGGCGTCCTCATCCCAGCAGGACAGACGTTTTCATTTACCAAAACTGTTGGCGACGTTTCCGCATTCACCGGATACAAACAAGCCTATGTCATTGAAAATGGGAAGACAGTACTTGGTGATGGCGGCGGACTCTGTCAGGTCTCAACGACGCTTTTTCGCGCTGCGCTCAACGCGGGCCTTCCGATTGTGGAACGTCACGCCCATGCCTATCGAGTCGGCTATTATGAAGAAGATTCCCCTCCAGGCGTTGATGCAGCTGTGTACTCACCAACCGTTGATATGAAGTTCAAAAACGATACCGGCAATGCGATTTTGGTACAAAGTTATGTTGACCAAGACGAACAGCGGTTGACCTTTGATCTCTATGGCACCAGAGATAGTCGCGAAACAATCATTACGCAACCAGTGATCCTTTCCGAATCTCCTGCGCCTGAATCCCGATATCAGGACGATCCGACACTGCCAAAAGGGCAAATAAAGCAAGTTGATTTCGCTGCCGGAGGTGCAAATGTCTACTTTACCAGAACAGTCAAACAAAATGGAAAAATTGTTCTGTCAGATAAATTTGTTTCCAATTATCGACCCTGGCAGGCAGTATATTTGAGAGGAACGAAAGAATGAAAAAGATTCTTACTACCCAACAATCAATACAAATCGCAACCAAACTAAGTAAACAGGGCAAACGTATCGTCCTTGCTGGTGGTTGTTTTGATATTCTCCATATTGGCCACATCACCTTTTTGGAAAGAGCAAAACAACAGGGAGATATCCTCATGGTCTTTGTTGAACACGATACAACAATTAAAAAAACAAAAGGCCACCATCGCCCGTTGAATCGCCAGGAAGATCGAGCAACAATCCTTGCTCATCTGACAATGGTTGATTATGTCATCACCCTTCCTGCTCGCACTGATGATGCGTCATATGATAATCTGGTAATGAGGATAAAACCTGCTATAATCGCAACGACAGCAGGAGACGTCAATCGTAGTCACAAAGAACGACAAGCACAAATGATTGCAGCACAAGTTGCAGACGTAACTCCTCCAGTCTTTAATCAATCGACAACAAAACTCGTCAACATCCTGAAAAAGTTATAGTATGAGTGTTAATAAGGTTATTATTATTTTTGGTCTTATCTTGATTATTTTTGCTGGCATTGTCTTGTCTCAATTCAATAGCAAAGTGACACAAGGACCACAAACAAAAAACAGTGTTACGATCAATAGCCACTCGTTTACGGTAGAAGTCGTAAAAACGACCAAAGATCAAGAGATCGGCTTAACCAAATATGCGACGTTGCAACCAGAGCAAGGCATGCTGTTTCTTTTTGACAAACCTAACCGTTACGGCTTCTGGATGCGAGGGATGCAATTCCCTATTGATATTATTTTCATTCGTAATGATGTGGTTGTTTCGTTCGCTGAAAACGCACAACCACTTGGGGATAAAGAAAAACCAGTCATCTATTACCCAGAATCACCCAGTGATAAGGTTCTTGAGATCAGTGCAGGACTTGTGAAGAAATATAATATCCAGAAAGGTTCTAAAATAACAATGCATCTATGATAATTCTTGGCATCGAAACTTCTTGCGATGAGACTTCAGCAGCAATTATTGCGGCCAACGACGATAGCCTAATCCTTAAGTCAAATATCGTTGCATCATCTCTCGCTCTGCATACCAAAACCGGCGGTATCATTCCCGAAAACGCCGCACGGGAACAAATCAAATATATCCTTCCCGTGATCCACGAAGCACTGCAAAAAGCAAACAGGGAACTTGCCGACATTGACGCAGTTGCCGTAACCTATGGGCCAGGACTTATCGGTTCGCTTCTTGTTGGCGTTGAAACAGCCAAGACCATCGCGTTTGTTCTGAATAAACCGATCATCCCCGT
>Ga0209515_10004382_pt1 | contig 19140 bp, 16 predicted proteins | sample Subgroupgradi54m_FD_187454 | JGI IMG/M metagenome (GOLD analysis project Ga0209515, IMG submission 187454) | Subsurface groundwater microbial communities from S. Glens Falls, New York, USA - GMW60B uncontaminated upgradient, 5.4 m (SPAdes)... ...
AAGCCCGGCCATGACGGACACTTTAGCGCAAGACATTGGAAAATAACGGTAAGATGTGTGCATCCCATAGGGCGGGAGAGAGGGCGGACACCATGTCGGCCGGTCAAGCCATTCTGGCAAGTCGCCTTACACCAGCCGCACCACCGCGTGCCGCTTCTTGCCGGCGGACAGCTTGATCACGCCGTCGCGGATGTCGGCCGGGGTGATCGGCTGGACCTCGTTGGTCACCGGCAGGTCGTTGACGCGGGCGCCACCGCCCTTGATCAGGCGGCGGGCATCCGAGTTGGTCGACGCCAGGCCGGCGCGGCGGAACAGCTCGAAGGCCGGCAGGCCGGCGGCCAGATCGGCGGCGGCCAGGTCGGTGGTGGGCAGGCTGTCACCCATGGCGCCTTCCTCGAAGGTCCGCCGTGCGGTCTCGGCGGCCGCCTCGGCGGCGGCGCGGCCGTGTGCCAGGCTGGTGGCTTCCATCGCCAGGGTCTTCTTGGCGTCGTTGATCTCGGCGCCCTGCAACGCTTCCAGGCGCAGGATTTCGGCATCGGGCAGTTCGGTGAACAGGCGCAGGAAGCGGCCGACATCGGCATCCTCGGTATTGCGCCAGAACTGCCAGTAATCATAGGCCGACAGTCGATCCTCGTTCAGCCATACCGCCCCCTGCGCGGTCTTGCCCATCTTGGCGCCCGACGCGGTGGTGATCAGCGGGCTGGTCAGGCCGAACAGCTGGGCCTCGTCGACTCGACGGCCCAGTTCGACACCGTTGATGATATTGCCCCACTGGTCCGAGCCGCCCATCTGCAACACGCACTGGTTCCGCCGCGACAGCTCGAGGAAGTCGTAGGCCTGGAGGATCATGTAATTGAATTCCAGGAACGACAGCGGCTGCTCGCGTTCCAGCCGCAGCTTGACCGATTCGAAGCTGAGCATGCGGTTGACCGAGAAGTGACGGCCGAACTCGCGCAGGAACGGGATGTACTGCAACTGCGACAGCCAGTCGTCGTTATTGACCATGACCGCGTCGGTCGGGCCGTCGCCGAAGGTCAGGTACTTGGCGAAGACCGACTTGATGCCGGCCATGTTGCGGTCGATATCGGCATCGGACAGCAGCTTGCGCGCCTCGTCCTTGCCGGAGGGATCGCCCACCTTGGTGGTGCCGCCGCCCATCAGGACGATCGGCTTATGGCCAGTTTTCTGGAGCCAGCGCAGCAGCATGATCGGCACCAGGCTGCCCACATGCAGCGAGTCGGCGGTGCAGTCGAAACCGATATAGGCAGCGCGGGGCTGTCCGGTCGACAGGGCGGCGTCGAGTCCGTCCTGATCGGTGCATTGATGAACGAAGCCTCGCCCCATGATGGTGCGAAGAAAGTCGGAACGAAGCGAGGTCATGTCGTCCACCGGTCGGGATTGCGGCAAGGCGGCTCGTTTACCATAATCGCATTCGCATTTGAACCCACGCCGGATGACGCTGATGACTGAGTTCCGCATGAGCCTTGGCCTGATGAGCGGAACCTCGCTGGATGGAGTCGACGCGGCGCTGCTGGAGACCGACGGCGACGTGGTGCGCTGGACCGGCCCGGCCCTGACCCTGACCTATCCCGACGCCCTGCGCGACCGGCTGCGGGCGGTGCTGGGCGGCAAGGGCGCGGTGGCCGAGGTCGAGCGGGACGTCACCCTGCATCACGCCGAGGCGGTGCGCATGCTGCTGGACGGCGCCGGTATGGCGGCGGATCAGGTCGACCTGATCGGCTTTCACGGTCATACCCTGCTGCACCGCCCGCTCGAGCGGCGTACCTGGCAGATCGGCGACGGCGCCTTGCTGGCGCGCGAGACCGGCATTGCCGTGATCAACGACTTCCGTTCCGCCGATGTCGCCGCCGGCGGTCAGGGCGCACCGCTGGTGCCGGTGTTCCATGCCGGTCTGGCCAGCGGCCTGGACCATCCGGTGGCGGTGCTCAATCTCGGCGGAGTCGGCAATGTCACCTGGGTTGGCCGCGACGGCGCCCTGATGGCCTTCGATACCGGGCCCGGCAACGCCCTGATCGACGATTGGGCACTGCACCACACCGGCCGCTCGGTCGATGCCGACGGCGCTCTCGCCCGTGCCGGCAGCGTGGACGACGAGGTGGTCGCCCGTTTCGCCGCCCATCCCTATTTCTCGCGATCCCCCGCCAAGTCGCTCGACCGTGACGACTTCCGCGCCTTTGCCGAAGGTCTGGTGGCCGGCATGCCGGCCACCGACGGCGCCGCGACCCTGACCGCCTTCACCGCGGTTGCGGTCGCCCTGGCCCAACCGCACCTGCCCGAGCCGCCGCGCCGCTGGCTGGTGTGCGGCGGCGGCCGGCGCAATCCGGCGGTGATGGCCGAGTTGCGCCAACGGCTCGACGCGCCGGTCGAGTCGGTGGAGGCGGTCGGCTGGGATGGGGACGCGCTGGAGGCCCAGGCCTTCGCCTATCTGGCGGTGCGCTCGCAGCGTGGCCTGCCGCTGACCTTCCCGGAAACCACCGGCGGGCCCAAGCCATGCTGCGGCGGGCGGCTGCATCCGATGGAGGCGGTGGTGGGGTGAGGGTTGGGCAATAAACACAGGCCCCTCTTCCGTCACCGGCAGAGGGGCCCGAACACTCCTACTCCCGCTCGCGGGCCATTTCCCACTTCTCCGGGCCGCGCCACAGACGCGACTTCAGCAGTTCGCGCTCATAGACGAACTCCTTGGGCAGACGATCGAAGAACTTTTCGAAATGCTCTTCGTGGCCCAGGGTCTCGGCCTGACCGGCGGTGCGGTCGATGGCCAGCAGTTCGAAGAACTTCTCGGCCGGGAAGTCCAGGCCGTCCCAGTTGATATCTTCGTAGTTCGGCATCCAGCCATAGGGGCTTTCCACCGAGCGGCCGGCGCCCTGGACGCGGTCGACGATCCAGCGCAGCACGCGCATATTCTCGCCGAAGCCGGGCCACATGAACTTGCCGTTGTCGTCCTTGCGGAACCAGTTGACGCGGAAGATGCGCGGCGGGTTGGTCAGCTTGCGGCCGATGTTCAGCCAATGGCTCCAGTAATCGGCCATGTTGTAGCCGCAGAACGGCAGCATGGCCATCGGGTCGCGGCGCATGGCCGCCTGGCCGACGGCGGCGGCCGTGGCTTCCGAGCCCATGGTGGCGGCCAGATAGACGCCATGCGCCCAGTTATAGGCCTGATAGACCAGCGGCTGGTTCTTGGAAACGCGACCACCGAAGATGAAGGCCGAGATCGGCACGCCTTCCGGGTTTTCCCAGTTGGGATCAATAGTCGGGCACTGGTTGGCCGGCGCGGTGAAGCGCGAATTGGGATGGGCGGCCGGCTCCGTGCTGTCCGGGGTCCAGTCACGGCCCTTCCAGTCGATCAGATGCGCCGGCACCTCGTCGGTCAGGCCTTCCCACCACACATCACCATCGTCGGTCATCGCCACATTGGTGAAGATGCAGTTGGCGTACAGGGCGTCGATGGCGTTCTTGTTGGTCTTGATGCCGGTGCCGGGGGCAACGCCGAAGAAGCCCGCTTCCGGGTTGATGGCGTGCAGGCGGCCGTCGTCGCCGGGCTTGATCCAGGCGATATCGTCGCCGACGGTCCAGATCTTCCAGCCGTCGAAGCCCTTGGGCGGCTCGAGCATGGCGAAGTTGGTCTTGCCGCAGGCCGACGGGAAGGCGGCGGCGACATAGGTGCGCTCGCCCTTGGGATTCTCGACGCCGACGATCAGCATATGTTCGGCCAGCCAGCCCTCGTCGCGGGCCATGACGCTGGCGATGCGCAGGGCGAAGCACTTCTTGCCGAGCAGAGCGTTACCGCCATAGCCCGAGCCATAGGACCAGATGGTCCGCTCTTCCGGGAAATGGCTGATATGGATGTTGTCGGGATCGCACGGCCACGCCACATCGGCTTCGCCGGCTTTGACCGGCTGGCCGACCGAATGCAGGCAGGGCACGAATTCGTTGTCGCCCAGCACGTCCAGCACCTTGCGGCCCATGCGGGTCATGATCCGCATGCTGGCGGCAACATAGGGGCTGTCGGACAGTTGAACACCGATATGGGCGATCGGCGAGCCCAGCGGGCCCATGCTGAACGGGATCACATACATGGTGCGACCCTGCATGCAGCCGTCATACAGCTTGCGCATGGTCGCCTTCATCTCGTCCGGGTCGGCCCAGTTGTTGGTCGGGCCGGCTTCGAACTTGCTTTTCGAGCAGATGAAGGTGCGGTGCTCGACACGGGCGACGTCGCGCGGGTCCGAGCGGCACAGATAGCTGTTCGGGCGCTTCTCCGGGTTGAGACGAATGAACGTGCCGGCATCTACCATCATCTGGCAGAGCGCGTCATATTCCTCTTGCGAGCCGTCGCACCAGTGAATGCGATCCGGCTTGCACAGCCTAGCCATCTCTTCGACCCAGGTCAGCAGTTTTCGATTCGTCGTCATGCCGCCAGCAATTCCTGCCTTCGTCATACCTTCGCTCCTTGCCGTGACAGGGGAGCCTTCCCCTCGCGCCCATGCCGCGCGGGCGATACCATAGCGATACGACCTAGGTAACGCAATCTGGAGGTGGCGGTCTCTGCCCATAAGAGTGGTGAAAAAGCCACCCCTCCGTTCAAATCTGCTCCAGCAGATCAATCACCGCCCAACGTGCGGCCTCGGGTCCGTCGATGGGGATATCGAAGCTCAGGCGCGCCACGTCTTCATTGCGCGCCAAGTCGATGCCGTCGACGTCGATGGCCCCCAGCCGCCAGCCGTCTCCACTGCGGCCAAGCCGTGTCTGCGCCAAACGGTCCAAGGTCTCCGCATGGTCCCGATTGATATGGGCAAGGATATCCGGTTCCGCCAGCGCCAGGGCGTGCGCGATACTGGCATCTACCGTCAGAGTGTCGTTGAGCCAGACGGCGCGACCGAAGCCGCCGACGAAATGGGCGCGCTCCGGGATGACCTTGTAGATGGCGAAATCGCCGAACCCGGCATAGAGCGCGGCGGCCGGGTGGCGGGCGAGAAAGCGGCGGCGCAGGACTTCATCGGTGTCCGGCGCGGCGCGGCCGAGCAGCGAGACGCGCGGCCCCTGCTGCGGGTTGGTGAAGCCGGCGGTGCCGTCGTACAGCAGCGAGAGGCGCCCGTCGGCGATCAGGTTGCGGGTATGGTCGGACAGGCCCGACAGCAGCAGCAACGGGCTGCCATCCTGGGCGGTGGCGACCGTCACCAGCGAGGCATAGGGCCAGGCCGGCTGGACCAGCAGGGTGGCCAGCGTCGCCTTGCCGCAGCTCCGCATCAGGCGGCGGACGGCCAGACGATGTGGCACGGGCGGCGGGGCGGAGTGCGGTTCCATGGACGATCCTTCATTCGGGGCGGCGACAGAGTGTCGGGGGCACGGGGCGGGGTCAACTGCGACTTACCAAATGTTAATGACACCGCGGGTTTCGCCCGGCGTAATGTGCGCTGGCCAATTGACGTTTGCGATAGGGAGACTTGGTTATGAGGTTTGCAGGCTGGATCCTGGGTGCCGCGCTGGGTGTCGCCGTCCTTCCGGCATGGGCTGGCGACGCCACGCAGGGCACGATCGCCATCCAGAAGGCATGGGCCCGCGCCTCGGCCGGTCAGGCCCCCAACGGCGCGGCTTTTCTGACCATCGTCAATTCCGGACCGCAGGCTGAAAAGCTGGTGGCCGCCAGTTCCGGCGTGGCCAAGACCACCGAACTGCACACCCATATCAAGGAAGGCGACGTGATGAAGATGCGCGCCGTCGAGTCCATCGAAATCCCCGCCGGCGGCTCGGTCGAGCTGAAGCCGGGCGCCGACCATGTCATGTTCATGGGCCTGACCCAGCAGCTCAAGCAGGGCGAGAGTTTTCCCCTGACCCTGAAATTCGCCGGCGCCGGTGAGGTCAAGGTCACCGTCGACATCCAGGCTGCCGGGGCCATGGGCGCGACGGCGCCGATGGATCACAGCAGCCATATGAAGCATTAGAGCATTTTCCAGCCCTCGCCGGCTGGCGGGCTACGGGATGCACACATTTTAGCGCTTATTTTTCAAAGAGTTACGTCATGCCCGGGCTTGTCCCGGGCATCCACGCGTTTCCGCCATCGCGATATCTCAAGCAATGGTGCGGGTGTCACCGCGTGGATGGCCGGGACAAGCCCGGCCATGACGGATAGTGCAAGGTATTGGAAAATAACGGTAAGATGTATGCATCCCGTAGCGCCAGCGGGAGAGGGAGTTTCTTGCTGGCGCAATGAGCGTTAGTGAGGCGAGACGCCATTTCCCCCTGACGTCGGCCGCGCTATGCTGGCCGGCGAAACAGGGAGGCGTGAATGCGCAAGACACTGGCGGCCGTTATCCTGGCGGCCCTGTGGGCCGGGCCGGCGGCAGCGGTCGATCCTTCGATCGGGCAGACCGTCTATCTGCCGGTCTATTCCCATATCTGGCACGGCGACCTGAAGGGCGACGGCTCGCCCGAGCGGCTGCTGGTGTCGACCCTGATCAGTGTCCGCAACACCGATCCACATCAGGCCATCACCCTGCGGCAGGCCGACTACTATGATACCGACGGCAAGCTGATCCGCCATTACGCCGACCAGCCCAAGGCCATCGGGCCGATGGCCACGGTGGAATATTTCGTCAACCTGAACGACTCGTCGGGCGGCTCGGGGGCCAATTTCCTGCTGCGCTGGAGCGCGGCGCGGCCGGTGTCGCAGCCGGTGATCGAGGCCGTACACGCCTATTTCCGCGGCACCCAGTCCATCGGCTTCGTGACCGTCGGGCGGGTGACGGTTGAAGATCGGGCGGCGAAACAGCAGCCTTGATGAGACCGGCCCTTTTCCGTGGCCGGCTGCTGCCGGCTCTGCTGCTGCTGCCGCAACTGGCGGTGACGCTGGTGTTTTTCCTGTGGCCGGCGGGACAGGCGATTCGTCAGTCGCTGCTGCGGGAAGATCCGTTCGGCCTGAAAAGCCGGTTCGTCGGGCTGGACAATTTCGCCGCGGTGCTGGCCGATCCCTCCTATCTGCATTCCCTGCAAGTTACCGTGCTGTTCACGGTGGCGGTGGTGGTGCTGGCGATGGTGCCGGCGCTTTTGCTGGCACTGGCGGCGGATCGCGGGGGGCGCGGCGCCGGAGCCTGCAAGGCGCTGATCCTGTGGCCCTACGCCCTGGCTCCGGCGGTGGCGGGGATGATCTGGCTGTTCCTGTTCAATCCGGCGGTCGGCGTGCTGGCGCTGCCACTGCGGCGGCTGGGGATCGACTGGAACCCGTTGCTCGATGGCAATCAGGCGCTGCTGCTGGTGGTGCTGGCCGCGGCGTGGCAGCAGCTCAGCTACAACTTCCTGTTCTTCCTGGCCGGGCTGCAAGGCATTCCGCCCTCGCTGCTTGAGGCGGCGGCGCTTGATGGAGCCGGGCCGGTTCGGCGCTTTTTCACCATCACCCTGCCGCTGCTGTCGCCGACCACCTTTTTCCTGGTGGTGGTCAACCTGACCCATGCCTTCTTCGAGACCTTCGGCGTGATCCACGCGGTGACCGGCGGCGGTCCGGCCAAGGCCACCGAGATTCTCGTCTACAAGGTCTATCAGGATGGCTTCATCGCTCTCGACCTGGGCGGCTCGGCGGCGCAGTCGGTGGTGCTGATGGTGCTGGTGATGATCTTGACGGTGGTGCAGTTCCGCTGGATCGAGCGCAAGGTCCATTACGCATGAGACGGCGCTCCTGGCCGGGTCCGGCCGATCTGCTGGCCCATGCGGTGCTGCTGCTGGGCGTGCTGGTGGTGGCCTTTCCCATCTGGATGGTGTTCGTCGCCTCCACCCATCCGCTGGCCACTATCCGCGATCTCAATCTGCCGCTGCTGCCGGGAGACCGGCTGGTGGAGAACTACGCGGCGGCGCTGTTTTCCGGCTCCGCCACCATCGACGGCGTGCCGGTGTGGCGGCTGATGCTCAACAGTCTGGTGATGGCCCTGACCATCACCGCCGGCAAGATCGCCCTCTCCCTGCTGGCCGCCTTCGCCATCGTCTATTTCCGCTTTCCCCTGCGCATGACCAGCTTCTGGCTGATCTTCGCCACCCTGATGCTGCCGGTCGAGGTGCGCATCGTTCCCACCTTCAAGGTGGTCGCCGATCTGGGCATGCTCGATTCCTATGCCGGGCTGACGGTGCCGCTGATCGCCTCGGCGACGGCGACATTCCTGTTCCGTCAGGTGTTCCTGACGGTGCCGAAGGAACTGGTGGAAGCCGCCCGGATGGATGGTGCCGGACCGCTGCGCTTCTTCTGGGACATCCTGGTGCCGCTGTCGCGCACCAACATCGCCGCTCTGTCGGTGATCCTGTTCATCTACGGCTGGAACCAGTATCTCTGGCCGCTGCTGGCCACCACCCATGCTGACATGGCCACCATGATCATCGGCATCAAGAAGATGATCGCCCAGGCCGATGCCTCGACGGAATGGCATCTGGTGATGGCGTCGATCATTCTGGCCATGCTGCCGCCGCTGGCGGTGATGGTGCTGATGCAGCGCTGGTTCGTGCGCGGCCTGACCGAGACGGAGAAATAGCGTGGCCGAGGTGGTCCTGCGTGGTGTCGCCAAGACGTTCGGCAAGCAAGTGATCCTGCACGGCCTGGACTGCACGGTCAGTGACGGCGAGTTCCTGGTGATCCTGGGGCCGTCGGGCTGCGGCAAGTCGACACTGCTGCGGCTCATCGCCGGGCTGGAAGAGCTGTCGGCCGGCGAGGTGGAGATCGGCGGCCGTCCGGTCGGTCACCTGGAACCCAGGGATCGCGATATCGCCATGGTGTTCCAGACCTATGCGCTGTATCCACATATGACGGTGTTCGACAACCTGGCCTATGGCCTGCGCACCCGTTGCCTGAGCAAAGCCGAGATCGCCCGCCGCGTTGCTGCGGTGGCCCAGTCGCTCGATCTGACGCCGCTGCTCCGGCGCAAGCCGCGCGAGCTGTCGGGCGGGCAGCGCCAGCGCGTCGCCATGGGGCGGGCGATTGTCCGCGAGCCGCAGGTGTTCCTGTTCGACGAACCGCTGTCCAACCTGGATGCCCAATTGCGGGTTCAGATGCGCATGGAGATCAAGCGGCTCCAGCGCCGCATCGGCACCACCAGCATCTATGTCACCCACGATCAGGCCGAGGCCATGACCCTGGGGGACCGGCTGATGGTGATGCGGGCCGGCCGGGTCGAGCAGATCGGCCCGCCGCTGGAGGTCTACGCCCGTCCGGCCAGCGCGTTCGTCGCCAGCTTCATCGGCACGCCTCCCATGAACATCCTGCCGGCCGAGCGGCGCGGCGGCCGGCTGATGCTCGGCGACACCGTTCTGCCCGACCCGGTCGCCGGGCCGGATGGCCCGGTGCGCCTGGGCATCCGGCCCGAGCATCTGCTCCCCGCCGACAGCGGCTTGCCGCTGGAGGTCGATCTGGTGGAGCCGCTCGGCGCCGAGACCCTGATGCACGGCACCCTGGCCGGTGCGCCGGTCACCCTGCGGCTGGCGGCCGGTGCGGCAGTCCCGGCAAAGGTGGCACTGCCGCCGGAGCATGTGCATCTGTATGATGTCCGGACCGGCCGGCGATTGGGATGAGTCGCCTTCGCAGTTGCGAAACGTGGCGGATGGGGTACAAGACGGACCATCCGGGCGAGTGAGTCCGGAACGGAGGGTGTCGTGACCACGGAAGTCAAGATCAAGCGCATCACCACGCGGGAGATCCGCGCCCGCAAGGGTGGCGAGCCGATCGTCGTGCTGACGGCCTATACCGCCCCGATCGCCAAGCTGCTCGATCCCCATGTGGATCTTCTGCTGGTGGGCGACTCGCTGGGCATGGTGCTCTATGGCATGGAGACGACCCTCGGGGTCACCCTGGATATGATGATCGCCCATGGTCAGGCGGTCATGCGGGGCTCGGAGCGGTCCTGCGTCATCGTCGACATGCCGTTCGGCTCGTATCAGGAGTCGAAGGAGCAGGCGTTCCGCAACGCCGCCCGGGTGATGGCGGAAACCGGCTGTGCCGGCGTCAAGCTCGAGGGCGGCGCGGAAATGGCCGAGACCATCGCCTTTCTCAGCCGCCGCGGCATTCCGGTGATGGCTCATATCGGCTTGCAGCCGCAGAACGTGCATGCGCTGGGCGGTTTCCGCAGCCAGGGCCGCGACGCGGTGGAAGCCGCGCAGATCCGCGCCGACGCCCGCGCCATCGCCGAGGCCGGGGCCTTTTCAGTGGTGGTCGAGGGCACCATCGAGCCGGTGGCCCACGCCCTGACGACCGAGATCGCCATCCCCACCATCGGCATCGGCGCTTCGCCGGCCTGCGACGGTCAGGTGCTGGTGACCGAGGATGTGCTTGGCCTGTTCACCGAGTTCACGCCGAAATTCGTCAAGCGCTATGTCAATCTGGCGGACGCGGTCACCCAGGCCGCCGCCGCCTATGCCGCAGACGTCAAGAGCCGCACCTTCCCGGCGCCGGAGCATTGCTTCGGCGTGAAGAAGGGGTGATTCTGCAATAGTGAACAGTGGTTGGAGAGCGAGTGCCGATGACGAATTGCCTTCCCACCGTGCGTAGCGTCGCCGATCTGCGGGCGCAGGTGCGCGCCTGGCGTCAGGATGGGTTGCGGGTCGGATTCGTCCCGACCATGGGCGCCCTGCATCGCGGCCATCTGTCGCTGGTCGAGACGGCGCTGACCCGGGTTGATCGGGTGGTCGCCAGCGTGTTCGTCAATCCCAGCCAGTTCGGCCCCAACGAGGACTTTCAGGCCTATCCGCGCCAGGAGACCACCGACGCCGGCCTGCTGGGCGGAGCCGGGGCGCATCTGCTGTTCGCGCCGACGGTGCCCGAGATGTACCCGCCGGGCTTCGCCACCACGGTGACGGTGACCGGCATCTCCTCCGGCCTGTGCGGCGATATCCGGCCCGGCCATTTCGCCGGAGTCGCCACGGTGGTGACCAAGCTGCTGCTACAGGCTCTGCCCGACGTGGCGGTGTTCGGAGAAAAGGACTACCAGCAGCTTCAGGTTATCCGCCGTCTGGTGCGCGACCTGGATATCCCCGTCGAGGTGATCGGCGCGCCGACGGTGCGCGAGTCCGATGGCCTGGCTCTATCGTCGCGCAACGCCTATCTGTCGCCGGAACAGCGAGCCATCGCCCCGGCCATTTACCGGGTTCTGACCGGTCTGGCCGATCGCCTGCGCGGCAGCGGCGCCGCGGCGGCTCCCTTGCTGGCGGCCGGCGCCGAGGATCTGCTGCGGGCGGGATTCGCCTCGGTCGATTATCTCGAGCTGCGCGATGCCGAAGATCTGGCGCCGCTGGCCCAGGCCGACCGTCCGGCCCGGCTGCTGGTCGCGGCGCGGTTGGGCAAGGCGCGGTTGATCGACAATCTCGGGGTGTGATGCCGCGCGTTGACGGCTTTGGCAGCCCGGGTCTACGCTGATCGCCCAGGATGAATATCGCCGGATGTCCGGGCGTGGCGGAGGCTGGAAATGAGCTATTCAAGTTATAGACCGACCGTGTCGCTGACGGGTCCGGGGTCGATCACCGAGGGCGACAGCGGTGCAAGTCTCGCGGCGTTCACGGTGACCCTGTCGAGTGCCGGCAGCGTCGCGGTCAAGGTCGGCTATCGCACCAGCAACGGCAGCGCCACCTCGGGCAGCGACTACGCCAGCACCCGCGGCACCCTGACCATTGCCGCGGGCGCCACCTCCGGCGTGATCTACGTCCCGGTCTATGGCGACACCACCTATGAATCCGATGAGACTTTCGGCCTGACCCTGACGTCGACGAGCAAGGGAACGCTGGCGTCGTCGAGCAAATCGGCGGTCACCACCCTTGTCAACGACGATGCGGTTCCGCCGACCGTCTCTCTGACCGGGCCATCATCGGTGACCGAGGGCGATAGCGGCTCCAGCGTCGTCACCTATACGCTCAGCCTGTCGAGCGCCGCAGCGACCGATGTCGCTGTGGTCTACGCCACCAGCAACGGCACGGCGACCACGGGCGACTACGCCAGCACCAGCGGCACCATGACCATCGCGGCGGGCGCCACCAGCGGCACCATCGACATTCCGATCTATGGTGACACGGTCTATGAAGGCAACGAGACGTTCAGCCTGAGTCTGTCGTCGGCAACCAATGCCACCGTGTCGAGCACGGCCAAATCAGTCATCACCACCATCACCAATGACGAAGCGGTGCCGCCCACCGTGTCGCTGACGGGTCCGGCCTCGCTGGTTGAAGGCAACAGCGGCAGCACCGACGCCACCTATACTGTGAGCCTGTCGGCCGCATCGGCTACGGATGTCAAGGTGGTCTATGCCACCAGCAACGGCACGGCGACGGCGGGCAGCGACTACGCCAGCACCAGCGGCACCCTGACCATCGCCGCCGGCGCGACCAGCGGCACCATTGCCGTGCCGGTCTACGGCGACGCGACCTATGAAAGCAACGAGACCCTCACCCTGACCCTGTCGTCGGCGACCAACGGTATTCTGTCGTCAACGGCCAAGTCGCTGACCACCACGATCACCGACGACGAACCGGTACCGCCCACCGTGACGCTGGCTGGCACCACCACCTGCGTGGAAGGGAACAGCGGAACCACCGACGCCCTGTATACGGTGAGCCTGTCGGCCGCCACGACGACCGACGTCAAGGTGGTCTACGCCACGAGCAATATCTCGGCCACCGCCGGCAGCGACTATGTCAGTACCAGCGGCATCCTGACCATTGCCGCCGGTGCAACGAGTGGCACCATCGCGGTGCCGGTCTATGGCGACGCGACCTATGAGAGCGACGAGACGTTCAAGCTGTCCCTGTCCTCCGCGACGGATGCCTTGCTGTCCTCCACGTTGAAATCGGTGACGACCACCCTGTCCAACGACGATACCGCCCCGCCGACCGTGTCGCTGACCGGGCCGACATCGGTCACCGAGGGCAACAGTGACAGCACCAGCGTGACCTATACGGTCAGCCTGTCGGCCGCGTCTGCCTCCGATGTCGCCGTGGTCTACAGCACCACCAGTATTTCGGCTACCGCCGGCAGGGATTACGCCACCACCATGGGCACCCTGACCATTGCCGCCGGCGCGACCAGCGGCACCATCGAGGTGCCAGTCTATGGCGACACTTCCTATGAATCCAGCGAACGGTTCAAGCTTTCGCTGACATCGGCGACCAACGCCACCCTGTCGACGACCGCCAAAGTGGTGACGACCAGCATCACCAACGACGACAGCCGTAGCCGCCGGTCGATGATCAGCGAGTTCGATTCGGCTCTGAGCGGATTGTCGGCGATGAGAGACGGCTGGACGACCGGCGCCAGCGCGCCTGATCTCGACACAAGAAAGGCACTGTGTCAGGAGGCGGCGCCGAGTTGGGGTCTCGGTTCGTAGAGCCCCTTGCGATGATTCTCCTTTTGCGATCTGATGGCGTGGCCATTGGATCGAAGGGGGACGTCATGAGGTCTGTTGTTGCGGTCACCATTCTCGCCGCACTCGTTTCAGGCTGCGCCGATCAGCGCAGCCTCTACGATGCGTCGATCCGCGATACCGCGGTGTATACGTCGGCGCATGTTCAGACGTTGACGCCGCTATCCTATCCGGTGCAAGCGGCGAATGTGACCACCTACAGCGATTGGGCCGAGGGTCAGATCGGCAAGACGGTGGCGCTGGCGCGGGATACCTGGATCACCGTTGAACCCGAGGTCCAGCAGGCCTGTCGCCAGTTTCCGCAAGCCGATGTGGTCGAACGGCTGTATCAGTTGCTCGGGTTGAAGCCGGCGACGCCGCAGGATGCGCCGAAGGTGGTGCAGTTGACCATCGCCGAGCCGCAGCCGGTCGGCCCCACCGGCAAGGGCATCTTCCGCCCCTGCGCCGACCCCGACCCCACCACCACCAGTTGCGGCAACACGCTGAAGGGACCGGACAGCTACGCCGCCTGGTTCAGCACGCAGGTGCTGGGCAGTTACCGGGTGGATGCGACGATCAAGGACACTGGCTATCCCTGGTCGCGCCTGGGCTATACCTGGAACTGGAACCCGGCCTCGACGGACCATCGCGGGGCGCAGGAATATGTCGTGCCGAAAGGCACCCAGGTCACCATCCGCGCGGTCGTGCCGGTGGCGGCCTATTGCGCGGCGGGTGGGTGAAGATACGGCATAGCCCATGAAAGCCCTCCTCCTTGATGGGGGAGCGTGAACACACATATTGCAGATGCGAATTACAGAATAACTCGTCATCCCAGCGAAAGCTGGGATCCATGCGGCGTTGACGTCTGATCTGCCGGAATAGAAGACCCCGACTGGCTTCGCCATCGCAGCATCTCGCCCAGCCTGGAACTGGCACGAAAGCCGGCTGGACCCCAGCCTTCGCTGGGGTGACGAGTGAGGGGATGGCAAAGTGGGGGTGCTGCGTCGCAATATGTGTGTCCACGCTAGCCCGCTGGCGGGAGAGGACAGGCACGGCAGATGCCCTGCGCTGATTTTGCCATGTCGGGGTAGGCCGTCAAACCGATCGCGATCAAGGCGGGAAAGACCACGCGGCGCGATGCATCCAGAGCATCACATCCGCCAGTCCTGATTGGTCTGATGGTTCCGCAACCCCAGTGGGTGCCCCCGTGTGTTTCGTTTGCTCTGGCACCGAGCGGTCCAATGGCTGTATAGTTTGCGGGCGTCCGCTCGTGTGCGACGGATAAGAAGCGGCGTGAGCCGGTGGTACGAACACCGACCCACGCCTGACCACCAACCTGTGCAGGAGGCACGAGGTAATGGCTACCGTTGACTATATCCCAAGCTTTCCTGTTCCAACAACGCTGTCCTTCCCGGACAGTTGCGGCGGAATGGTGGCCGACGGCTGAAGGGCGTGGCGCAAACGGGTCGGGCAGATCGCTCCGGTTCGATTTTCGTCCGTCGGGATAGCCCGATCCGTCCCTTTTGCGCCGCCCCAGCCGTCGGCCGGCTCCCCGGCCATGAGACGCTTTCTGGCTGCCGCTTTCATCGCGGTGTGCTGGCCTGTCTGCGCGTTGTCGTCCGAGACGCTGACCGGCCCCTATAACGCATGGATTCTGCGGGTGATCGACGGCGACACCGTCGAGGCCCGCGTGCGCATCTGGCTGGGCCAGGATCTGACCATTCTGGTTCGGCTGCGCGACATCAATACGCCCGAACTGCGCGGGCGTTGTCCCGGAGAACGGGCCGCCGCCGAGGCCGCCCGCGCTTTTGTGGTCGGCCTGCTCCCGGAGCAAGGCCCGGTGCGCCTGACCGCTGTCCGTCATGACAAATATCACGGCCGCATTGATGCCGCGATCGAACTTCCCTCGGGCCAGGATCTGGCCTCGGCCCTGCGCGCCGCCGGCCACGCCCGCCCGTCCGGCTGCCCATCCCCGCCGACCCCGCCGCGAGCACTCCAGTGACGCCCGAAACCCCGGGAGCGCTCGCAGAACCGTTACCCCTTGTAAACACAGGAAAATTCACTCCTCGCCCCCCTCGAGACAGGCACCCGCCCCGGTTGAACGGCCCTCCCACCCCGGAGCGCTCGCAAACCGCCTTGCATCGGCTTGGAATCCTTGGCAGAGTGAGGGCCGACTATCCCCGGCGGAAACGCCGGGGCCTCATTGAAGCATGACCGCGTACTTACTATCCGGCTTGAGGTTGTAGCCCTATCCCCGGCGGAAATGCCGGGCTCCGACTTAGCCAATGGACGTGGTGCACGCCCCCTCTCCCGCTTGCGGGCTACGGGATGCACACATCTTGGAAAATGCTGCAAATTCAAATATTTGTCGTCACCCCCGCGAAAGCGGGGGTCCAACGGCCGCAACGCTTGCGCAGGCGTCAAAGCCGCATGGATTCCCGCTTTCGCGGGAATGACGACAGATTTTGTTGCCATAACCCAACAAGAAATCTGACTCCCTCTCCCGCCAGCGGGCGAGGGCAAGATCGGGGGGCTCTGCCGCAGACAAAAAAAGGGGGTGCAAGAGCACCCCCCAAGAGTTCGCTGGCCGTAAAAACAGGGACTTACTTGACCTTCTTGGCGCCGTTCTGCTCCAGGAAGGTCTTGGCACGCAGACCGATGTCGGCGGCCTTGACCTGATACTGCCACCACTGGCCGGCCCACAGGGTTGCCTGCTGCCAATCCTGCTTGGCGGCGAATTCATCGGCCTTGGCACGGACCTTGGCGGCTTCGCCCAACTGGTCGGTGGCGTCTTCCACCATGCTGACCACCTGCGGGAAGTCCTTATAATTCATGCCGGTGATGAAGCCGACCACGCTGTCAATGACAGCCTGGGTGTCGGTGCACGCCTTGTACTGCTTGTCGAAGTCGGCCTTGGAATAGGTGGTGCCTTCCTTCGCCGTGGCGGTCGCCGCCTTCACGCCCTTCGGACGGACCAGCAGATAGCCTTCCATCTCGAGGTGCAGGGCCGAGCAGAACTCGGTGCAGTAGTACGGGTACACGCCGGGCTTGGTGGCGTTGATGGTGGCCGAGGCGGTCTTGCCCGGCTCCAGCGACAGGTTGATGTTGTAGCCGGAGACGGCGAAGCCGTGGGTTTCGTCCTCGGCGCGTTCGGTGTTGGTGAACGCGAAGGTGACGGTGTCGCCCTCTTCCACTTCGACGATTTCAGGGGTGATGTGCGAGCGGATCAGGGTGCCGAACACCTTGACGGTCGTGCCGTTCTTCTCGACGCGCTCCTTGCCGGGGCGGGTGGCGTCGGGATGCGTTTCGCCGGTGCGGCTGTCGGTGCCGAACTTGTAGCGGATCAGCGGCTTCAGCTTGGACGCGGCGATGGCCACGGCATAGTGGGGCTCGCCGAGCGGCAGCGGCATATCATACAGCACCTCCATCTTGTCGCCGCTGATATCGACCAGCTGATGGTTCTGCGGATGCAGCGGGCCGACCGGATTGAAGCGGTCGATGGCCAGCTTGTTCAGCGCCACCAGATACTTGCCACCCGGATGGACCGAGTCGCCTTCCATGGTCATCAGATGGCCGATGTTGTAGTGCACCGACACCTTGTCGAGCACCTTGCCTTCACAGTAGTCCCACTTGACCACCTGGCTGTCGACGTACAGCGAGGTGTAGGCGACGCAAGGCTTGGAGTCGTACTGGGTGTGCAGCGGGCCAAGGCCTAGCTGAACCAGCTTGTGGACCGCCTCGTTGAACTCGATGATCGGAATCCCGTAGGGATCCTTGCCCGAGAACTTCTTGTTGGCGATCGCCTGCTGGATCTTCTCGAACGAGTAGACGGTGCCGTGGCTGTCCAGCTTGCCGCCGACCAGGATGTACTTGCCATCGGGGCTGACGTCGGAGCCGTGCGGGCTCTTGGCTTCGGCGACCAGGAACAGCACGCCTTCCTCGGCGGCGGCCTTCATCGACAGCACGTTATGGCCGTTGATCTGGGTGACGCCCTTGCCGGCCTTGACCAGCTCGGCGGCCTTCTTCCAGTTGACCACATGCATGAAGTCGGTGTCGTTGCCGGAGCAACCGGCTTCGAACGGCGGGCGGCCCTTTTCGATGCCGCCGACATAACGCTCGGAGCAGAACGAGTTGGTGAACGACCACCCATCCGACGGGCCCTTGCCGGCGTCCGACAGATCCTGGCTGTAGGGAGGCATTTCGACGGTGAAGGACTCTTCCGGAACGATCCGGCCCTTCTTGCGGTCGAATTTCCAGTAGGTCACGCCACCGCGATACTTTTCATTGAACTCTTCGATGGGCGCATAGGCGCCGCCCAGCGGGGCCGGCAGCTGCGCCGCCTCAATGATGTAATCGGTGTTCTGGGTGACGAAGGCGCCGCCGTGCTCGTTCTGGAACACCGGGTTGACGACGATCTGCTGGGTCTCGAAATCGTGCAGGCTGATGACGGCCAGCCGCGGCGTCGACTTGTCGTTGATGAACAGGAATTCACCGTCGTAGTCGCCGTTGGTCTCGGAGATCGCCGGGTGGTGGGTGTCACCCCAGGTGATGGTCTGACCGGCCATGCTCTTCTGGCTCAGCAGCTTCTTCGACTCGTCGTCGAAGCCATAGCCCTGCCAGGGCTCGGGTGTGAAGGCGCTGATGTATTTCAGGATGCGCATCGACGGAATGCCGTAGACGATGATCTGTCCGGACTGGCCGCCCGAGGAGAACACCACGAACTCATCACGCCCGCCGCTCGGGGTGTAGGTCTTGGCCGCGGACAGAAGGTCTTTTTCAGTCAGCCCGCGACGCTTCATCACGTCCTGCAGGGATTCGGCGCCTGATGCCGCTGTGGCCCAGGCTGCGCAAAGCCCCACGGCCGAGGTGAGCATCAAGGCTTTGGTAATTCCCTTCATTCGTACCCCCTGTAGTTCTTGCCCAGTGTGGTTCCCCGGACGCCGGCAGCGCTTCGAAGCGGCGTGGGATGCGCCTGGCGGGTAATCGGAAAGCAGGGTTATGTAAGCCGGTCGGAATCGGCTTGGACCCATCCTCTGCCGCCCATCTGCCTGAGGAGCTTGGGCATCTTGGCAGGGGGGCGGGCAAGCCTCCTTGACGTTCGTCAACTTTCCCAGTCAGGCTTTCAACGCAGAGGACATGGAAAGCGAGATTGGCAAGGTAAGTCAGGCGGCTTAAACTCTCTGGACGTTTCGACCTGAGGAGGTATCCATGCGGTATATGACCGGAGCGGCCTGCGGCCTGCTTCTGCTGGCGTTGGGTTCGACGGCGGCCGTTGCCGCGCCGTTCGCCAGTGCAACCACCGTCGCCCCCGGCAACGGCCCCGTCGTCCAGGTGGTCGCCGACGCTACCGTCGTCTGGGTCCAGCGCTTCCTGAGCGAACGCGGTTTCTACAATGGCGCCGTCGACGGTGTCGCCGGCGCCTATACCCAGGCCGCTGTGCGCGGTTACGAGGCTTCGGTGAACTGGCCGATTACCGGCAATGCCCATGTGCTGGCCAGCAAGCTGGGATACGGGACGCCGGCCGCGCCGGTGGTGGTCGTGCCGGCTCCGGGTCCGGGGCCTGCCGTGGTGGTGGCGCCGGTGCATCGCCGTCATCACGCTCCGTGGCGGCCGTAATCTGACGACAGGGTGGTGTCGGGCTTGGATCCGGCACCGCCCTGCGCTAGAGCGGTTTCCGACCAAGTCGGATACCGCTCCAGCTTTTTATCAGCCCTCGCCGGGCGCGCTCCGCGCTTGGCCGCCGCCTCAACGGCGGCTGGAGCGTTTT
>Ga0209515_10004383_pt1 | contig 19132 bp, 15 predicted proteins | sample Subgroupgradi54m_FD_187454 | JGI IMG/M metagenome (GOLD analysis project Ga0209515, IMG submission 187454) | Subsurface groundwater microbial communities from S. Glens Falls, New York, USA - GMW60B uncontaminated upgradient, 5.4 m (SPAdes)... ...
GCCGCGCGTTGCGTCCGAACAATGCGAGTGCTGCACGTGGCGTGTTACGGTACTGACTGACGCGAGTCTAAAGCCAATGGAGCATTGGCTGGCCGAGCGTGAGGCGTGTGCCCCACCGCTCACGCCCCCTGGCCCTGCGCGGCACATGTGCGAAGATCTGGAACAGGCTCTAAGAGCGCCGTAGCGATAGCGAAGGCATGGCCCGCGGCAGCAAAAAACAAAACGCGACGAGCAGGAGCGTTTTAACATTTTAACAGAGCGTCGGCCGTAACGCGCCACGAACGGAACCCACCTATGCACCTGGCAGCCACCACACCACTCACCAAAAATTAAATTATTTCAATTCCGCATCGATGACGGCGCGGAGGAATTCTTTGGACTGCCACACGCGCAGCGGACGTCCGTTCACGAAAAACGACGGTGTACCCTGAATCCCGAGCGTCTTGCCCAACGCGGCATCGGCGCGCACGCGTTCGTTGGTGGCGGGATCGTCCAGACAGGTTTCGAAACCCGGCTTCGCGAGCCCGATCTCTGCGGCCCACGCCACAATATTTTCGCGCGTGAGTTCTTTTTGGTGGCGAAACATCGCATCGTGCAGTTCCCAAAATTTATTGTGCGCGTTCGCACACAGTCCCGCGCGCGCGGCAATGCACGCCATCGGATGCATGGTTTGCTGCATTTGATCGTTGCAGGATTTATCGAGCGGAAAATTCACAAACACGAAACGGACCTTGTTGTGATACTCGGCCAGCGACGGCTTCACATGCAGTGCCGCAACTTTGCAAAATGGACATTGAAAATCAGACAATTCAATGATCGTGACTTTCGCGTCGCTCGCACCCCACGACGGGTGCGTTCCGGACAGATCGATCGGTTGCGCGGTTTCGTGCAAATGTGCGGTCAGCGCCTGCGCCAGCGTGGCCGCGTTCGGCGCGTTCCCGTCGGTCGCGGCGTTCAGCGTCAGCAAAAATAAAATTCCCACGCCCGCGACCACACCAATGGTGGCGAGGTGACTGGAAATTTTTGCGCGATCCAGCGGACCGTCACCGCGCACCAACCACCAACCGACGATGACGAAGAGGAGCGAGACGTCGATGGCAAGACACGTCAGGCAAAAGGTGGAGAGCACAGCCGCCATGGCGTAGAGCAGATAGGCCGATGGAAAAATTCCCAGCAGCGCAAACAGCAAACCCATGCGGGCTGTGGTCTGCGCGCCCTCGACTTGCCACGCCGCCCAACAACCGAACAACAATTGTACGGCAAAAAATATCAGACCAAGTCCCGCGACGGGCAAATGAAAGAGCGTCGCGTAGGAACTCGCCGCGACCGCATCGCAATTAAATTTTTCGCTGAGATTACAAAACGACGGGGCGTCGAATCCCGCACCTTGCACGATCACATAGTGTCGCAACGCAATCGCCGCAAACACCACCCCGACGATCGAGAACCCCACCACCATCCACGCGCCGATTTTTTTCATAGTGCGGACGTTTTACGTGAATTTTTTCGGCGAGGCAAGAAATCAACTTGTCATCCGTCGTGCCGTCTGTTACTTTTTCCCCATGGCAACGCAGCGCACGCCTCACCCGAAAAAATTGCCCGCCAACCGAAAGCCGCAACCGCTCACGCTGGATCGTCTGGAACCTTTTTTCCAAAACATCAAAGATCTGATCAAATCCACCGCCAAGGCCACCGAGGCCGTGCTTGGCGCAAAAATCGATCGGCTCGCTGCCAGAGTCGACGCACTCGAAGTCAAAGTCGACGCGCTCACCGCCAGAGTCGACGCGCTCGAAGTCAAGGTCAACGCGCTCGAAGTCAAGGTCAGCGCGCTGGACGTCAAGATCGACACGATACACGATTCGTTGCAGCGCAGTATTCATGCGCTCGGCGGGAAAATCGACCTCACGCAGTGGGCCGTCACGGAGCATTCAAAACAGATTATCAGCTTGCAAGGTGCCAGTGCCAATCACGAAACCCGCTTGGCTCGACTGGAAAACGCCGCGTTGTAATATTTCTACGCCATCAGTCGTTCAATCACCGCGTGCGCGTGTGGAAATTCGCGCAGCATTTGTTCGCGATCGGCCATTTCGAAATCGGCGAAATCGAAACCCGGCGCAACCGTGCAGCCCACGAGCGAGAAACGCGAAGCTGGATTACAAAATCCGCCAAACCAATCGCCTTGCGGAATCACGTGCTGCAACGTTTGTCCGCCCAGAATGTCGTGACCCAACACCGTTTCCGTCACGCGACCATTCGGTGCAATCTGCACGACGGTCATTGGATCGCCCAGATAGAAATGAAAAATTTCGTCGGTCGCCAGTCGATGCAATTTCGATTTCGCGCCGGATGGCAACAAATAATAAATCGCCGTCGAAGAATTCCGGTCGCCGTGAAAGCCGTCGGGCAGTGCCGCGTGTGGAATCAGTTTTTTTGCGCGATACGTCTCGACAAAAAATCCGCCTTCGGGGTGCGGTTGCATATGAAGGCGATCGACTAATTGTTGCACAGTAGGCTCACGCATATTTTTCTCCAGATTCCGACGACTGACGACCAGCGACCGACGACCGTTTCACCAATCCACAAAACTGCGGAGTTTTTTGGCGCGGCTGGGGTGGCGGAGTTTGCGCAACGCCTTGGCTTCGATTTGACGAATGCGTTCGCGGGTGACGGCAAAGTCCCGCCCGACCTCTTCTAGCGTGTGGTCGGATTTTTCGCCGATGCCAAAGCGCATGCGCAGGACTTTTTCTTCGCGCGGTGTGAGCGTAGACAACACGCGCTTGGTGGAATCGGACAAACTCAAATTCACGACCGCCTCGGCCGGCGAGACCACACTTTTATCCTCGATGAAATCGCCCAAGTGCGAATCTTCTTCTTCGCCAATCGGCGTTTCGAGCGAAATCGGTTCCTTCGCGATGCGCAACACCTTGCGCACTTTTTCGAGCGGCAGTTCCATTTTCTCGGCGATCTCTTCGGGCAACGGTTCGCGCCCCAACTCCTGCACCAGATAGCGCGAGGTGCGCACGAGTTTGTTGATGGTCTCGATCATGTGCACCGGAATCCGAATGGTGCGGGCCTGATCGGCGATGGCGCGGGTGATGGCCTGGCGAATCCACCAGGTTGCGTACGTGGAAAATTTATAGCCGCGACGATATTCAAATTTATCGACGGCTTTCATCAGACCAATATTGCCTTCCTGAATCAGATCCAGAAATTGCAGACCGCGATTCGCGTATTTTTTGGCGATACTCACAACCAGGCGCAAATTGGCCTCGACGAGCTCCGATTTGGCCTTTTCGGCAAAGGTCCGCGCGCGTTCGATCGCGACATAGGTTTCGCGCAAACTCCCCGCGTCTTGTCCGGCCTCGGCTTCGACTTTTTTCAATTCACGTTCCGCCGTGACACATTGACCTTCGAGCGCCTCGAAATCTTCTTTGCCGAGTTTCGCGTCGGTCAGAATTTTGCGCTGCTGATATTTGTTGCGATGATACTTGCGGAAAATCGCGCGCGGATCTTCGCCTTCCGGGCAATGCATTTTTTTGCGCAGATCGCGCAAGATGCGCAACCCACGGCCCGACTCCATGACGAGATTTTGGAATTTCGCGATGATGCTGTCGATGACCTGTTTGGTCAATTTCATTTCCTTCACGCACTCGATGACTTTCAACTGCACGTCGTCCATTTTTTCCCGCGACCGATCGCGCGCCGAGGCGCTGAGTCGTTCGCTGCGCATCCGCGTGTGATACGGCTTGGCGAGTTTCGCCAACGCGCGCACCTTGGTCATGAGCTTCAACAAATTTTGGCGTTGTTCGCCTTCGTTGGGGACTTTGTCGGCCTCGACTTCGGTTTCATCCATCTCCTTGATGAGTTCGAAGACGCGCACCTTATTTTTGCTGAGTTGCTCGCCGACTTGCAACAGCGCCGCCATGCCCATGGGCGAGGAGAGCAAAATGTTGAGCATTTCATTTTCGCCCTGCTCGATTTTTTTGGCGATTTCGACTTCGCCTTCGCGCGTGAGCAACGGCACCTGACCCATCTTGCGCAAATACATGCGCACCGGGTCAAAACTGCGGCCGGCCGCAGCGGCTGTAATGACGGCCTCGGCCTCGGCAACGGCATCTTCGTCGGCCTCGGTTTTTGCCTGTTGTTTTTGGACCGCCTGCTTGCCCTCTTCCTCATTTTCTACGATCTCGATTTCGAGGTCGTCGAACATGGAGAGGACGTTGTCGAGTTGATCGGGAGACACGAGATCCGACGGGAGCGCGTCGTTGACTTCCTCGTAGGTGAGAAAGCCGCGCTGTTTGGCACGCTCGATGAGCTGTCGGACTTCTTTCATGCCCGGTTTGTTCGCGGTGACATCAATTTCGCTGCTGATGACGGCGGGCGCCACTTTGGCGGCGGTCGTCGATGCGCTGATTTTTTTCATCATGGCCATATAAGGTTCCCTCGTTCACGAAAAAAAACTTTTATTCGTATGTTTCGCGGTCTGGAGTTCGGCAAAGCGACTTTGCAACGCACGCGCTTCCTCGGCGTTGCCCGCATGTTCCGCCACCGCACGGGCGGATTCCACTTGCGCAATTTCACGTTGCAACCGTTCGCGGCGTAACCGCGCCAACAATTCGCGCGCGGTCATTTCGTGCGTCTCTTCATCGTCGAATTTTCCGGTGCCCATCGCAAGCGCCGACACCAACGCCTGCTCTGCGGGATCTTCGATGCCGGAGAGAATGCGCGACACGACAATCACGCCATCGGTCGCAAAATTTTCCAGGCACCATTGCGCCACCGCCCGATACTGCGGCTGCGCAAAATCGTCTACTGACAAATGCGCGGCGAGCCACGTCATGCCCCGCGGCACCTGGAGAATAAATTCCAGACAGGCTCGTTCGATGGGTTCCGCCGACGGGAGCGTGCGCGGTGACGTTGGCGTACGAGGCGAGACCATCGAATTTTCCACGACGCGACCGCCCTGACGCAACGCCCGTGTAATAATCCCGACGTCCAATTGCAATGCCGACGCCAATCGTTGCTGATACGTCGCTTCCTGAATCGGATCTTTCAGTCGCGCAAACAACGCGCGCAATTGTTCGACGGCGCGAACTCTACCAATGGTATCGGTTCCGCAACGGGCGACCGTTGCGTCGATCACCCACTCGAACAATGTCGGCGCCTGGGAAATCAAGTCGCGCAAGGCTTTGCCAGCGTCTGGTTTCACAAACGAATCGGGGTCTTCGCCCACTGGCAACACCACGACGTGCGGAATCAGTCCGGCGTCGAGAAAGAGCGGCAACGCGCGAGCTGCCGCGGTTTGGCCGGCGGTGTCGCCGTCGAACAACACCCAGATGTTGCGCGTGAAGCGCGTGAGTAGCCGCAGATGTCCCGCGGTCAGCGCGGTGCCCAGCGGCGCCACGGTTTCGGTGAGTCCCACCGCGTGCAGTGCGAGCACATCCAGATTGCCTTCGACCAACAACGCGCGATCGGCGGTACGCATGGCCTGCGCAGCCATTGGCAAACCGTAGAGCGATTCGCTTTTGTTAAAGAGCGGCGATTCGGCGGAGTTCAAATATTTCGGCGCCTCGGCCGCATTACGCGCGGAGGGCAAAATGCGACCGGAAAAACCGATCACCTCGCCGCGCGCATTGCGAATGGCGCACATGAGGCGGCCACGAAAAAAATCGTAACTTCCACCACCGTGTTCCCGCTCTTTAATGAGTCCCAACATAATCGCATACTCCAGTGGTACCTGACGCGCCGACAAATGCGTCACCAACCCTTCCCATTCATCATCGGCAGCGCCCAGGAAATGTTGCGTGAGAAATTCATTTTTTTCGAACCCTCTGGATGTGAGGTATTCGCGCGCGAAAGTGCCTTTTGCTGGATCGAACAAATTGGACTGAAAATATTCGGCGGCGACGGTGTTCACGCGCAGCAACAATTTGCGCAGACGCGCGGCCTCGGTTTCGGCCGCCCCCGCGGCGGCATCGGCCACGGGCAGCGTGACGCCGGCACGTTCGGCCAGCATCTGCACGGCCTCGGGGAACGTGTAGCCCTCGCGCTTCATGACAAATGCAATGAGATCGCCGCCTTCACCGCAACCGAAACAATGATAGGCCTGTTTGTCTTCACTCACCATGAACGACGGCGATTTTTCGGAGTGAAAGGGACAGAGTCCTTTGTGATTGTGCCCAGATTTGCGCAACACCACCGCTTCGCCAATCAGCGCGACAATAGAGAGTCGGTCCTTGATCTCCTGGATCACGGATTTCGGAAACGTCGGCATGAGTTTATTTTGTCCTTACGTCCTTACGTCCTTATGTCCCTGCATCCCTATGTCTCTAAGTTTCAGAAGGTGTCAGATGTATTCTGGCGTAAGCACGTAGGGACGTACGGACATAGGGACAAAAGCATTTATTTTAACAATTGTGCCTTCACCAATTCGCTCACTAATTTTCCATCGGCGGCGCCGGCGGTTTTGGCGAGGACGGCCTTCATGACCTTGCCCATGTCGTGTGGACCGGTCGCGCCCACTTCCACCGCGGCGGCGGCCACGATATTGCGCAATTCGGTTTCCGACAAGGCGGCGGGCAGAAACGCCTGCAGCAACGCCAATTCCGCGCGTTCCTTGTCGGCCAAATCCTGGCGACCGCCCTGTTCGAATTGCGTAATCGAATCGCCGCGCTGTTTCGCGAGCTGTGCAATAATTTTCAGAATGTCCGGATCACCCAGCGCCGTCGCCGCACCCTCGACCTCTTTCATTTTGATCGCCGTCTTGATCTGACGCAACACATCCAGACGCACCTGTTCCTTGGCGCGCATCGCCTCTTTCATTTCGGTATCGATTCTCACTTTGAGCGACATGGGACTCCTTGGGAAAAAACGAGGGACGAGGGACGATCGTTCGCTGCGCTCACTGGGACGAAGGACGAAAAAACATTCACTGCTGCAGTTTCGTCCCTCGTCCCAGCGACCAAAGGGAGCGGTCGTCCCTCGTCCTTCTATATTTCGATCACCCTCGCACAGGCGGACCACGACGCACACCGCGTTTGCGGGCTTGCGCGGCCTTGCGCTTTTTGCGCACACTGGGTTTTTCGTAATGTTCACGTTTGCGCAGCTCGGCCAAAATACCGGCCTTTTCGACCGATTTTTTGAAACGACGCAAGGCACCTTCGAACGATTCACCATCTTTCACACGAATCTGGGACATACTAACAATCACCTCCTCAGGGGACCCCAATCGGGGCGCTGGTTGACTAGGGGATGAGCTGAGTAATGTCAACGGAATCGGGGAGATTTGTGCGTGTGAATACTTGAAATAGATAACAAATTATATCTATTATAAATAATAAATACAAAACAATACCTTATGCCGTACTTTGCATACAGAACGATCTGAAATAATATTATATTTCTTGCAGTCACCCGACGGGCCGCGTAGATTTTGATGGTGGAACCACCAAAAGAAAAATCACCGCGCGCGAAAATCGATGTCTTTACCTATCTGGACTACCGATTGTTTTTGCGCGACTGGTATCACACCGCCAAACGGGGGCCCGGATCGTTTTCGTTTCGCGCCTTTTCCAAACGGGCGGGATTTACCTCGCCGAATTTTTTCAAGATGGTCATGGACGGCACGCGTAATCTCTCCGACGAAAGCATTACCAAGTTTTGCACCGGCCTGCGGCTCAACAAACAGGAGCAGGAATTTTTTCGCAACCTGGTGCATTACAATCAGGCGGACGGCCACGAGCAGAAAGATAACTACTATCAGCGACTGCTGCGTTCCCGAAAATTCAGCCAACTCAAACCGATCGAACGCAGCCAATACGAATATTATTCTGCCTGGTATCATCCCGTTGTGCGGGAACTCGTCGTGTCGAAATTTTATGATGGCACCCCAGCATCGATTGCCCAGCGTATCTTTCCGGCGATCACGCCTGCACAAGTCGGCAAGTCGATTGCGCTACTTGAACACTTAGGCTTCATCGAAAAACATGGCGAGAAACAGTGGCGCCAATCGACGGCCATTTTGTCCACCGGCGCGGAAATTCTTTCGCATACGATTGTGCAGTATCATCAAAATGTGTTGGAACTCACCCGCGAGGTGCTCGAAAAAATTCCCGCCCCGCAGCGCGATATTAGCACGATGACCTTGGGCGTGATTCGCGAACGACTCCCGCAGATCAAAAAAAAGATTCAGGAATTTCGTCAGGAGATATTAAAATTGGTCGCGATGGACAATCCGCCCGAAGCGGTGGTGCAACTCAACATTCAACTGTTTCCGCTCACGATTACTCCAACACCCTCCAAGAAAGAGACGGATTAGGCGCATGAAAAAAATTATTTTTTTTCCGACACTCGCACTGATCGCCCATCTGCTGGTCGCCTGCGGAAGCACGACCGGCGGCACCGAAACGGGCAATGCGGGCCCGGAAACCGTGGCGCCCGCCATGGGCAACAGCATCGATGCGGTGTCGGATTTGGGGGCAGACAACGCCTCGTTCACAGCACAACTGTTCCTCCGCAATCCGCCGCACGCCTTTTCATTCGCGCGTCTCTGGTCCAACATGGGCGCGGCCTACGCGGTAACAGACTCCAGTGGCTGCACGGAAAGTGATGCCAACGTCACAACCACGATTGATTGCAACGACACCACGCACAGCAGCCGCATTGCGCAAGATTTCGGTAGTAGCGGTTGCGATGCGGGCAACAACATCACGGTGACGGGCGCCAAATATACGCAGTGGAATAACATGGGGAACACGTCCTGTGTGAGCAGCAGCACGCGCCCGCGATTTTTTGAGGCCGTGCGGGGCAGCGGCGCAACACAAATTCTGTCGACCAGTCCCATTACGGGTACCAGCTGCGACACGCCCAGCACCTCGATTGCCCGCCATTTCAGCGACGGCGCCACCTTGTCGATCGCGCGCTGCGTCGCACTGGCCTACACCAATTTCAGCTCGAGCGCCACGGCGCGCACCCTGACCGAGACCCTCAACATCGGCAGCGAAAATCGCATTCGCGTGGCCAGCGACGGCACCACCCAATACAGTCATTCCATTTCGACCCCCACGCCGCTCTCGATCACGATGACCAAAACCACCGCGCAAGATTTTCCCGTGCGCACGATTTCGGCGGGCAGCGTGCGACTCGTGCACAATCTGGCGGCATTCACCGTGACGAGTACCTTCACGGATGTGAAATACGACTACAACGTTTGCAGATGCCAGCCGATAAGCGGCAGTATGGCGGTGGCCGTGGTCGACAATCGCACCGGCGCCACCCTCGGCACGGGTACTATTACCTTCACTGCAGAGACGACGGGAACCTGCGATTCCCTCACGGCCACGTATAAGGGCGCAGCGGTCACGCCGACGGTGGGATCGTGTCGCGGATTGTAAAAACGGTCGCCGGCTTGCAGTTTTCGGTCGCCAGCCAACAACGACAAAAGAATACAAAATTACATGATGGTTGTAATTTGATTTATTTTAGTCAAACAATAACATATATTTATATTTTTAATCGTATACTGTGGTATTCGTTATTTTTCATAACTACTTGCGGCTTCCGCGGGAGAGCGTTAGGGTAGCAGTGCACGGGCAATCAAACGATTCACCACGTTTCATGACCAAAGGGGGCCATATGCAACACAGAATTCAGCGGCATCTGCGCACGCTGGTGGCGGGATTTGTTATGGGCGCGCTGTTGGGATGCGGCGCGGCGGGGACAACAGGAAGCGCAACCGGAACTTCGGAGACCGGTTCGGATGTCAGTAGCAACGAGACGCCGGAAAAATCGCTATCCGATACGTCGGTGAGTAACGCCGCCGCGTCGGGGATGGACACCACGAATCTGGCGATGGCACTCTCGATCACGGAATTGATGGGCAGCACCGATGCCAGCGAAAACACCGCTGTCAGCAAAAAATTTGGCATGGGAGAGCAACACCAGCCCGACGCCAACGTCACGGTGTCATACAATTGTAGCGACACCGAGCACACCGCCACCACGGTGCGTACCTACGGCGCACCGACTAGCGCCGATGAAGGCGACGGCGAGAACGTGGATGCGAACAACAGCGCGGATCAGCGCGCGCGCCCCCACGCTGGCCACCATCAGGGTCAACAACAAGACCAACAATCAAGTCAACAAAACCATCAGGAACATTCGGGACCCAGCAACAATTCACACGACAGCGCCTCCGGAAATGAGCAACGCAACGGGCCCGGCAACGACTCGCACAATAACACCACGGAAAATTCGCAACCCGAAGAACGCGGCATGAGCGTGAGCGGTGCGGTGTATCTGAGTTGGAGCGGCATGGGCACACCGGCGTGCGACAACGGCAGCGTGCAACATCCGCGCTTTTGGGTCGCGGTGCAAGGCGCCCCGGTCGATGCCGCGGTGCGCGTCATGTCCACCGATCCCGATCATCCCACCAATCCCGTTGCGGCCATTGTTCGCACCAACGGCCACGGCGGCACACTGCAAGAGATCGGTTCGCAGACCACGAGCTTTTCTGACTATGCGCTCACCGGCTCGACGCAATCGGTCAACGGCGTGCTCGACATTCCGGCCATGAGTCGCATTCGGTACCAGGCCGACGGCACGACCAAAATTTTCGATCACACCATCTCCACACCCACACCGTTGCATTTCACGTTGCAAGCCAGCGATCGCGAAAACGGCAAACCGGTGCGCACGGTGACGAGCGGCGAACTCGACGTCTCGCACAATCTCGCCCAATTCACGGTGCACAGCATCTTCGACCACGTGAAATGGGATTACGAGGCGTGTGATTGCGCGCCAGTGGCTGGCACAATCACCTTGGCGGTGACAAGCAACGACACCAAAAAAACCGTGGGCACCGGCACGATTACCTTCACCGCCGCCACCACGGGCGAATGCGGCAGCAGCGATGTGACTTACAATGGCGCGACCATTAAATTGCCCACGCCGGAGCGATGCCAATGAGTCGTGGGTCGTGATTTGTGGTTTGTGATTCGTGACTCGTGGTTCGCAGATGATGCGGGCCACGAGTTTTTTTGCTTTCCCCATTGACTCCCCGGCCCGCGCGGGCTTATGGGGCTGCGTTCCGTGAATCGGGTGTGTAGGGAAGGAGGTGCGAAACCTCCGCGGTCCCGCCACTGTAATCGGTGAACGTGCGGCAGAAAAAGTCACTGGGGCAACCTGGGAAGACGTGCCGCACTCAAAGGGGAAGCGCTCAAAACTGCCCAGATGCTAGGCGTAAAATAAATCACAACCGGAGCGTACTGGTTGTACGTGAGGATTGAGATTTATTTTACAACGCCGCAGATGGACAGTTTTCAGCGCTTCCCGACCGAGAGTCAGGAAACCTGACATCCGATCCATATTCTTCGTTCTTCCTCCGAGGAGAGGGATCGATGCGCGCCGCGTTTTCTGCATATTGGCGCCGCAGTGCCGTTGTATGTGGCCTGTGGTGCAGTTTCATTCATCCGGCATTTGCGGGCGACGATGTCGCGACGCAATTGCCGGAAATTTCGGTCGACGCCCCGCTGCTCGAATCCGCGCCCACCTCGTTTCATGAAATTGTCCAGCCCGCGCACGAAACCCACGCCACCACGTCGTTGCCGGAAATTTTGGCGCGCGCCACTGGCGTGCATGTCAAGCAACTCGGCTCGCAGGGACAGTTCGCGTCGATTTCGATTCGCGGTTCAAGCGCGGAGCAAGTGGCGGTGTATGTCGATGGCGCGCGCCTGAACTTGGGCGGCACGGGCGTGGTGGACCTCTCGACGATTCCACTGCACAGCATCGAATCGATCGAAATCATTCGGGGCGGCGGCGCCGCGCAGTTTGGCGACAACGCGGTCGGTGGGGTCGTGAACATCACGACGAAATCGGCCGACCACGATGGACAATCGCTGGAAGCGAATCTCAGTGGCGGATCGTTTTTCACGGCGGCGGCCAACGCGTCGTACGCGCGCTCCAGCAGCGGGCATCGTGTACTGGCGAGTGTGGGACATTTTAGCAGTCGCGGAAATTATGCGTTTACACCCGCCGCCACCACACTCGCAGGCACGGTCGTACCGGGCAGTAGCGGCGGTTTTACGCGCGATCACAATCGCAGCCTGAATGAATCGCTCCTGACCAAATACGACGGGCCGATCGGTGAACGGAGTCACGTCACCGTCGCCAACGATTTCTTTTTTGCCGATCGCGACATTCCCGGATTGGAAATGGAAACCACGCAACTCGCGCCGACCAATCCGCTCGAGGCGGGCGAGCGCGGCGTGCGCGACACGACGCATGTCGATTGGCACGTGCGCGACCTTGCCGGAAAATCAGGCTGGGAGCTCACGGCCGGGCTACACAATATTTTCGAGTGGTGGCATTTTCAGGATGCGAGTCCCGCACTCGGCCCCGCGATCGACCGCGCCACCACGAGTGACGCGGTGAATCCGTATCTGCTCATCACGAATGATTCGCGCAATCGCAGCGGGCATCATCAACTCACGGTGCGCAGCGATTACACGCGCGACATGTTTGCCGATCGCGCCCGCAACAGCACCACGGTCGGCAGCGGCGCACGGGCGCGCGATACGTTCGCACTACTCGCTCAAGACGAATGGCGCGTGTGGCAGGATCGGGTGGCGTTCACGCCCGCGGTGCGCCTGGCGCATGCCACGCATTTTGGTTTCGATCCGAATGCACGCTTGGGCGTGTCGGCCCGCGTGTGGAAATCACTCACGCTGAAATCCAACATTGAAACGGCGCGGCGCATTCCGACGTTTCTGGAATTGTATTACCCGGACGAAGGTTTTATTCGCGGCAATCCGAATCTCGATCGCGAACGCGCGTGGCATTGGGACGTTGGCGCCGGATGGAACGACGCCCACTATCGCGCCGAGGCCGCGTATTTTCAGCAAACCATCAGCAACTCGATTTTATTTGTGCCGATTAGTGCGACCACGATTGCACCGATCAATACGTTTCGCGTGCTCACGCACGGCGTGGAATTCGCCGCGAGTGCCGCGCCGTGGGAGTGGTTGCGCGTGTCGGGCAATTACACCTGGCTCGCCGCGCATTTTGCGAGCACCGGCCGCCAACTCGCGGGCCGCCCGCGTCAGCAGGCGAATGCGCGCGTGGAATTGTCGCACGCACTGCCGTTGCATCTGCGCGGACAAATTTTTGCGGAGACACAGTGGGTGAGTGCGGTGCCGGTGAACGTCGACAATACGGTGTGGTTGAGTGCGCGCAGCACCGTCGATTGCGGCAGCAAAGTTGTGTGGCGAACACACACGGGCGCCGAATATTCTGCCACGCTCAGCGCCACCAATATCACCAACGTGCAAATCTATGACGCACGCGGATTTCCGCTGCCGCGTCGTGCCTTGTATTTTTCACTCAGCGGGAGATGGGGATGACGCGACAGACGAAAGGCAACTCGATGACCGCTCACTCCGTTCGCTGGGACGCGGGACGACCGCTCACTCCGTTCGCTGGGACGAAGGACAAACTAACGAGGGACGAGGGACGACCGCTCCCTGTGGTCGCTGGGGCGAAGGACGTAACAGCAAAATTCGCCGCTGCTGTTGCGTCCTTCGTCCCAGTTCGCCGAAGGCGAACGGTCGTCCCTCGTCCCTCGTACTTTACATCGGCCCTCGCGCTTCTGCTATTCCTCTCCGCCTGCACCAGCGGTGGAATTTACACGACGGTCTCACCCGATCCTGCGGTGTCGGCCACGGTGAAAAGTGAATTTCCGCTCGCAAGTGATTACCCGGCGGCGCTCGTGATTCCTGATATTGCGGGGATGCAGAGCACGGCGTTTGTGGTGAGCACCGACAATCCATCCGGCATCATCGCGATTGACCTGGATCACACACCGCTCGCGCTCTCGTCGCAATTTACCGGTTGTCGTTTGCCGGCGGGCACGGGAATTCCCACGGGCGCGGTCGCGATTTTGTCACAGCATCGCGCGTTGTTGCTGACATCAACACATCTCATCGCGTGCGATCCGACCAGCGGCGTTATTGCGGCGACGTTGTCGCTCGACGCACCGGTGCAACTCGCGCACGCGTTGCCGCTCTCGCGACCGTTCGATCTGAATGGCGACGGCGTCGCCGAGACCACGATTCAAAAAATCACGCCGAGTTTTCCGGCGGGACTCGCGGTGGCGGGGAATCGCGTGTGGGTGAGTTTCAGTAATTATGTGCTAGCGACCGGATCGCCCGTGGCGGCGCCGGGACTGGTGCAAAGTTTCACCCTCGCGGAATCCGCGCCAATTCTGGATTCCAGCGGCGATCCGGCCATTGTCACCAGCGCGTTCAATCCGAGTGCGTTGCGCATGATCGATGATCACACGTTGCTGATTGTGAATTCCGGCGTGAATGCGATTGTAAACGGTGCGACGGGACCACTCACCACATCGGGCGTCGACGTCGTCGATCTTACACAGCGCACTACACAATGGTTACCGCTGGGATCAGTGGCGCTGTCGTTTGCGACGCCACCAATTTCACCAGACGGCACGCGCGTTTTTTTGCCGAGTGCCGCCGCCGGCGTGGTGTATGTGCTGGATCTGCCCACGCGGCAATTTGTGCGCGATGCAAAAAATCCGATTGTGGTCACGAGCAAAATTGCGGGCAGTGATTTTCTGACGAACGCGATCATCGATGCGCCAACGCATTTGTTGCTCGTGGCGAGTTTCACGCACAGCGCAATTTATCCGGTGGCCCTCGACGCATCGTACACCGTGTTGCCGAGCGGCGCCGCGCAACCGCTCATTTTGGGCGCTCCCGCAGGCGTCACTGCTGAAAATCCCACGGGCACCAACACGGGCGTTGGCATGATCGCGATGCGTCCCGCGCCGCGCGATGCAAATTCGACCGACGCGAATCTTTTTGCGATCACGGCGTATCCGGGGAAGGTGGTCGGCGCGTTTGTCGCGCCGATTACCATCGACGAGGCGGCGCAAAATATTTCACCGACCACACCGACTACGAAACCATCCGCGGGGACTTCACCGACCGTGGCGAATGGTGTTGCACCAAAACCAACACCCGCCGCAGCGCCCATCAGTGCCGCACCGGATCCGGCGGGGACGACACCCTCTCCAACCAATCCGAAAATTGTGGATCTCCCGAGCGACAGTCTGCTGCCATTTGCCGACGCCGTGGCGGATTACAAAATCGGCACGGGCGGCGGATTTGGCAGTAGCAAACTACCCGACGTCGCGCTGGGAGCGCCGCACGGCGCGGGCAAGATGGCGGGCAACACCAATTCGGTGCTGAGTCTGGGTTGCAACGGATACATTGTGTTGGAGATGAAAGATTACATCATCGCGGATGGTCCGGGCGTCGATTTCATCGTCTTTGAAAATGCGTTTGCGGGTTGGGCGGAACCGGGCGTAGTGGGAGTCAGCAACGACGGACAAAATTTTGTGGAATTTCCGTGCGACGCGCAAAATGCCCCTTACAAGGGTTGTGCGGGGGTTTCGTCGGTTTTTAGCAATTCCGGTGACAACACGATTGATCCGACCGATCCGCTCACCGCGGGCGGCGATGCGTTTGATTTGGCGGCGGTGGACATGACGACTGCGCGTTTTGTGCGCGTGCGCGACGCCGGTTGCAAGGCGCTCGGTGGTTCCACCGCCGGATTCGATTTCGATGCGATCAGTGTGGTGTGGGGGATTGTGCAATGATTTGGGTCGATGGGTCGATGGGTCGGAGTGACGCATGAATATTGACACAGCGGTTGGCGCTGGATTACGTACCCGGCAGCGGGGACAACAAGGAGAATCGTTATGATCCTACAAGCGATCGCCAATTTGGTACAAAGTGGTGGGTGCACGCCGGATCGGTTCCCGGGGGCCACGAATCCACCGGTGGAGTATCCCGCCATTGAGACCATTCCAGCCTTGATTGATGCGGGCACGGATGCGGCGAATGCGCAAAACGACGGAACGCCGCAAGACGGTGCCAGCACCGATGCGCCGCTCGTGCCCGGCGTCGACATCGACACCTGGGTTGCGCCCGCCACACTCGCGTTACCGAAGACCGCGAGCAAAGTCGCCTCGATCGATTGTGGTCAGGGAACCTCCGGATTTTGGATCGCGGATATTCACGCCGACACCAACGGTGTGGTGTGGGGATTGTGTAGCAGCAAGACGGGCGAGGCGGGAAGTTTCTGGCGCTATCAACCGGGCAGCAGCGACACGATCACAACGACTCCGCTACCGCTGCGACCGACGCAAATTTTCACGAATCCCGCCAATGCGCATCAGGCCTTTGTCGCCGGTCAGGACATGTTGATGAATCGCTGGGGATTTTCGAGTGTGGACGACAGCGGCAGCGTCAGTCCGCTCCTCATGCCGTCGCTGGACGCGCAAGGCCAACCGATCTCGTACTTCAGTGCGCTCGCGGTCACGAACCAGACCGTGTACGGCGCGACGAGTAATTTGCGCGACACACCAACGTGGCATTTCGATCCGGGGAGCGTGAGTGCGTGGGATGTGCAAAAAGGCGGTTATGCCGTATTTGCCACCAGCGGGCTGAATCCGACCGGTTTAGGGACGTATTGGGGCGACGCGGGACATTACGTCATGGTGGTGAATAGTGGCGATACGCTGCCCGGTGACGCGCTCACTGCCGCGAATGGCAGCATTGATCTCATCAATGTCGATACCGGTGTGATCAGCAAATGGAGTGATGTCGCGGTCGGCACCGGACGCCATCCGATCACCTTCACCACGAGCGGCGCATTTTATTTGGGCACCTACAATGGTCGCGTGGTGCGCGGTGAAATTGCGGCGAACGACAAAGGTGAGCTGATCAAAAAAGGACAACTCGACGCAATGACGCTGCCGAACACGAACGCCACGGACGACGCATACGCGACGGCGACCGTGATCACATTGAACGGCGCGGAATATCTGGTCGCCACCAATTTCAATACCGGCAACGAATATGTGTATGACATCAGCGATGTGAACAACGGCGCATTTGGTCAACTCGCGCGCACGTACAGTTTCGCCAGCGAAAGCAGTAACGGCGATGCGTACGGCATTGCCGGTGTAGCGGGTATTCCCGCGCGCGACAGCGGCACGCCATCAACCCACGGCGGCATTCTCACGGCGGTTGGGCAAGATCTCTACTTTGCGGAATTGACCAATGCAGAGTAATCGCCCCATCTCGTGGATCATTGCGGTCTGCTGCGCCGTGTTGTGCGCAGCAACACCAACTCGCGCGGCCGACACAACACCGCCGGCGCAACGCATCATCTCACTCAAACCGAACATCACGGAATTATTGTTCGCACTTGGCGCGGGGAAACGCGTGGTGGGCGTCACCCGCTGGTGCAATTATCCCGCGGCCGCGCGGCGATTGCCAAAAGTCGCGGATTACATCGCACCAAATCTTGAAGCGGTCTTTGCGCTCAAACCGGATCTCGTGATTGCCGCCAAAGAAAACAGCATCGCCCAACCCATTGAGCAATTGCAGGCGCGCGGCATCCCGGTGTTGCTCGTGAATTTTTCCACACTCAATGAAACCTGGGAGGCGATTCGTACGATCGGCGCACGCATTGGCGCGAAAGTCGAGGCCCGGCAATTACTCGCTGCCCTTTACGCGAGTGTGGCGCGCATCGCCGACGGCGCGACCGGTGAACGACCGCGCGTATTATTTCTGACCAGTCGCACGCCGCTCATTGCGGCCGGTCCATCGTCGTTGCTTGGCGAATTACTCGTGCTCGCGGGCGGAACAAATGTTGTGAGTGCGACCGCACCAGCCTACCCGCAAATCAGCCTGGAGCGTGTGATTGCTGAGAAACCGCAAATTGTCATCGACGTTTCAGACAGCATGGAATCGCAGGGTGCGACGCGCACCGCCGCCGTGCACGACGCCGCACCACTCCCCGCGTTACCACGAATACGCGTGCGCGCCGTCGACATCGATCGCCTGCGCGCCGGCCCGCGCCTGGGCGAAGGATTGGAAGCATTGCGGGAGGCGATGCAGTGACGTCGCGCGACGCGCGACGCGCGACCTTTTTTTTCTTCATCCTCCTCGTCCTACTCGCCGCGGTCACGTTTCTCGCACTCAACATCGGCGCAACCAACACGACACTGTGGAGCGCGGCATCACCAGAACGCGACGCGATTTTGTGGACCGCGCGATGGCCGCGCATTTTGCTCGCGCTGCTGGTCGGCGCAGCGCTTGGCTGCGCGGGCACCACGTATCAGACGTTGTTGCGCAATCCGCTGGCCGATCCGTATATCTTGGGCGTGTCGGGCGGCGCCGCGTTGGGCAGTGCGCTCGGCTTCACGCTGAATCTGCCGTTCATTGGCGTGGCGCTCTGTGCGTTTCTTGTCAGCTTCGCCGTGATGCTCACGATTGTCGGACTCATGCACGGCACGCACGGCGACTCGGTGTATCGCCTGTTGTTAACCGGCGTCGTCACCAACGCATTTGCGTTTGCCTTCATTTTGGCCGTGCAAAATTTTATTCCCTCGGATCGCTCGCACGCGCTGTTGGCGCTGCTCATGGGCAATCTGACACTGGCAGATCTCACGATTGTGCGTGCGATTGCGCTGCCGGTGTTGATCGGTCTTGCGGTGTTGTGGTGGCATGCGCGCAGTATGGACGCGTGGATTCTTGGTCACGAAACGGCGATGTCACTCGGCATAAATGTTCGGCGTTTGCAATACACGCTCTTCGCCGCCGGGTCGCTCGTGGTGGGCGCGGCCGTTGCGGCGAGCGGATTGATTGGATTTGTTGGTCTCTTCATTCCGCACGCGATGCGATTGCTGTGCGGGAATCAACATCGCCGTTTGTTGCCGATCAGCGCGTTGGCGGGCGCGATTTTTTTACTCTGCACCGACACCGCCGCACGCTCGGTGTTGGCGCGCACGAATTTTCAAAGTGAGTTGCCGGTCGGTGTGATCACCGCGCTCATTGGTGCACCCTGTTTTCTCTGGCTCTTGCGCAAACGAGACGTCGCATGAATCTGCTCACGCTCGACAATATTTCTCACACGTTTAAAAAAAAATCTGCGCTGCATGATTGCACGGTTGCACTGCCTGCGGGCCACTGGACCACACTGCTCGGGCCCAATGGTGCTGGCAAATCGACGCTACTGCGTGTGGCGGCGGGATTGCTCGTGCCGC